>ERZ842401.5613-NODE-5613-length-13820-cov-35.045696_pt1 | contig 13820 bp, 9 predicted proteins | sample MGYA00521270_ERZ842401 | MGnify/ENA primary metagenome ERZ842401 (study PRJEB31892, sample SAMEA3878208) | bioreactor metagenome | biome: Moose rumen | place: Sweden | collected 2011-10 | study: EMG produced TPA metagenomics assembly of the PRJEB12797 data set... | reverse complement strand
AGTCGAAGGTGATGATGTCGGTGTAGTAGTCGTGACCCAGGTATTCGCGGTTCACCTCAAGGATATGCTCGTCGTCGCAGAACAGGTAGCCCACCTCGCCTACCTTTTTATCGTAGGTGGCAGCCACGGCGCGTATCCATGCTGTGGTGTCGCGCTTCCTGATGGCAGGCATCTTCACGTTTTCGCAGTTATAGGTTATCATAAGGCATTCTTCATTTCTTCATTTAATAAGGCATTCTTCATTTCTCACTTCGTTTCGGAAGAAACGGCTCTACATCTACGCCGAAATGCTGCAGTTCGCGCACCATGCTCGACGATACCGACGACAGTTGAGGCTCGCTGTAGAGCAGGATGGTCTCTACCTCGCCGTCAGTCAGCTGCCGGTTCACGTCGGCCTGCTCACGTTCATATTCAAAGTCCTTCACTGAGCGTACACCTTTTATTATATAGTGGGCACCCTCGCTGCGGGCAAAGTCGATGGCGAGTCCAAAGTACGACTTCACCTCGATGGCAGGTTCGTCCTTGTAGAGCTGGGCGATGGCCGCCACGCGCTCCTCGGCAGGCACCAGCCCGGGCTTTCCTACATGGTCGCCCACCACGCCGATGACCAGCCGGTCGAACAGCGGCAAGGCCCGACGCACAATGCTGTCGTGACCGATGGTAAACGGATTGAAACTCCCAACGAATATTCCTGTCCTCATCATAATTCTCAATTCTCAACTTTCAATTCTCAATTAATCAAACAGGTTCGGCTCCATGATGCTGCCCGAATACGGGTTGCGCCCGAAGTGCTTATAAGCCAGTTCGGTGACCATGCGTCCGCGAGGGGTACGCTTGATGAAACCCTCCATGATGAGGAAGGGCTCGTAGACCTCCTCCACGGTGCCGGCATCCTCGCCGATGGCGGTGGCGATGGTGGTGATGCCTACTGGACCGCCACGGAACTTGTCGATGATGGTCAGCAGAATCTTGTTGTCAATCTCATCAAGTCCGTACTTGTCGATATTCAGGGCCGTCAGGGCCACACGTGAAATCTTCGTGTCGATGGCACCGTTGCCCTTCACCTGTGCAAAGTCGCGCACGCGGCGCAGCAGGGCGTTGGCGATACGGGGCGTACCACGACTGCGACTGGCAATTTCCATCGAGGCATCCTCGGTGATGGGCACGCCCAGGATGGAGGCCGAGCGTTCAATGATGCGGCTCAGCGTCTCAGGGTCGTAGTATTCCAGGTGCATGTTGATGCCGAAGCGGGCACGCAGCGGAGCCGTGAGCAGACCGCTACGGGTGGTGGCTCCCACCAGCGTGAAGGGGTTCAGGTCAATCTGAATGCTACGTGCCGACGGGCCTTTGTCAATCATGATGTCGATGCGATAGTCCTCCATCGCGCTGTAGAGATACTCCTCGACTACGGGCGACAGACGATGAATCTCGTCGATGAACAGCACATCGCGCGGCTCCAGCGAGGTGAGAATGCCCGCCAGGTCGCCAGGCTTATCGAGCACCGGGCCGCTGGTTATCTTGAACCCCACGCCCAATTCGTTGGCAATGATGTTGCTCAGCGTGGTCTTTCCCAGTCCCGGCGGACCGTGCAGCAGCGTATGGTCCAGCGGCTCACCGCGGTACTTGGCTGCCTCAACGAACACCTGCAGGTTTTCCACCACCTTCTGCTGTCCGCTGAAGTCGCCGAAGTTCAGCGGCCGCAGGGCGTTCTCAAAGTCCTTCTCGCCGCCGTTGGCAAACCGTTCTTCGTGTATGTCAAAATCTTCGTCTGTCATTCGATTGTAGCCTAATTTGTGTGCAAAGGTACAAATTTTATTTGAGTATTTCTTATAAACTTTCGAATAATTGCAGAATTATTATTAAATTTGCACGCAGATTAAACTAGGTGTATGAAGGAAAAGACTATAATTACAGCCTCGGCTGTATGTTTTGCTGTGCTGCTGGTGACGTCGTCGTGCGGCAATGAGAAGTCCAAGGCCCATGATGCTGCTCAGTACCAGACAATGGTGGTGAGCCGGAAAGACATGTCGTTGGAACGCCAGTATAGCGCCCGGCTGACAGGAAAACAGATTGTGGAGGTGCGTCCCCAGGTGTCGGGCTGCATCACCCGCATCCTGACAGGCGAGGGTGAGGCAGTACGTCAGGGGCAGACGCTGTTCATCATCGACCAGGTGCCCTATCAGGCAGCGCTGGAGGTGGCAGTGGCAACGCGCAAGAGTGCCGAGGCGCGGCTGGCTACGGCCCGTATGAACTATGACAACGAAAAGCAGCTGATGGAAGGCCGCGTGGTGGGCGACGTGTCGGTAGAGCAGATGCGCAACGCCCTGCTTGAGGCCGAGGCGGCACTGGCACAGGCCAAGGCACAGGAGGTGAACGCCCGCAACAACCTGAGCTATACCGAAGTGAAGAGTCCCGTGAGTGGGGTGGCTTCCATGATTCCTTGGCATGTAGGGTCGCTGGTGAGCAGCACCATCAGCGAACCGCTGGTGACCGTTGCCGACGATTCGGAGATGTACGTCTACTTCAGCATCAGTGAGAGTCAGGCACTCGACCTTATCGCCCAGTATGGCTCCATCGATAAGTTTATTCAAGAGGCCCCGCCCGTGAGCCTGCGCATGAACAACGGACAGATGTATGCCGAGCAGGGACGCATCAGCGCCGTCAGCGGTACGGTGGACGCACAGACAGGAGCTGTAACCTTGCGAGCCACATTCTCGAATGCAGGCGGACTGTTGCATCATGGCGGAAGCGCCACCGTGGTGGTTCCCACGCACCGCACGGACTGCATTGTCATTCCACAAGAAGCCACCTACGAGTTGCAGAACCGTATCTTTGTGTATCGGGTGGTCAATGGCAAGACGAAGGCTACGCCCGTGACGCTCTATCCCCAGAACAACGGACACGAATATATCGTGGAGGATGGTATCAGCGCGGGTGACACCATTATTGCCGAGGGTGCCGGACTGCTTAAAGAAGGAGTGGAAGTGAAGAGTAAGAGATGAATGTAAGGACTTTTATTGACCGCCCGATATTATCCGGAGTGATAAGCGTGCTGATGGTGCTGGTAGGCGTCATCGGACTGAGCAAGCTGGCGCTGGAGCAGTTTCCTGAGATAGCACCGCCTACTGTACGCATTATGGCATCGTATACCGGTGCCAATGCAGAGACGGTGCAGAAGAGCGTAGTGGTGCCCCTGGAGGAAGCCATCAACGGCGTGGAGGGCATGATGTACATGACCTCGTCGGCCTCGAACAACGGTACTGCCTCTATCGGCATCTTCTTCCGTCAGGGCACCGACCCCAACATGGCAATGGTGAACGTGCAGAACCGCGCTGCCACCGTACAGGGCCGACTGCCGAGCGATGTGGTGAAGAGCGGTCTCACCGTACGCAAACGCCAAACGTCGAACATCAAGCAGATTGCCGTCTATAGTCCCGACTCGACTTTCGATCGCGCCTTCCTGGCCAACTATACGAAAATCAATATCGAGCCGCGCCTGAGCCGTATCCCCGGTGTGGGCGAGGTGAACGTGATGGGTGCCGACTACTCCATGCGTATCTGGCTCGACCCGTTGAAGATGGCGCAGTACGGACTGATGCCTGCCGACATCACGCAGGTGCTGAATGAGCAGAACGTCGAGGTGGCGACGGGTACGCTGGGCGCCGAGAGCGACAATACATTCCAATATGTGCTGAAATACCGCGGCCGCTACGAGGAGGAGCAGGAATATGCCAATCTGGTGATCCGCTCGCTGCCCAATGGCGACGTGCTGCGCATTGGTGATATCGCCCGTGTGGAACTGGGTTCGCAGAACTATAACATCATTGCCGAGACCAACGGCAGTCCGGGTGTCAATATCAGCATCAACCAGGTGGCTGGTTCGAATGCCAACGAGATCATCAAGCAGATAGACACTGAGGTCGAGGAGATACGTCACTCGTTGCCCCCAGGCATCGTGATTGAGGACTTGGAAAGTAAGAAAGACTTCCTCGACGCCTCTATTGCCAGCGTGATGGAGACACTGCTCGAAGCCCTGCTGCTGGTCATTCTGGTGGTGTGGTTGTTCCTGGGCAGCTGGCGTTCCACCATCATTCCGGCCATCGCTATTGTGGTGTCATTAATCGCCACGCTGGCGGTGATCTATGCCATCGGTTTCTCGCTGAATATGCTCACGCTGTTTGCCCTTGTGCTGGTCATCGGTACGGTGGTGGATGATGCCATCGTGGTGGTCGAGGCAGTACAGGCGCAGATTGACAGCCATCGCGGCGTAGGCCACGAGGCTGTCGAAGACGCCATGAAAAAAATCACCTCGGCCCTGATTACCACAACACTGGTGTTTATGGCGGTATTCGTGCCCGTCTGCTTCATCGGCGGTGTCACCGGCACATTCTACACCCAGTTCGGTCTGACGATGGCTATTGCGGTGGCTATATCCTTGTTCAACGCCCTGACACTCTCGCCGGCCTTGAGTGCCATCATCATGTACGATAAGAAGCCCTCGAAGTTTCATGCCAAGTTCAATGCCGTGTTTATCACGCTGTCCGAGAAATACAAGCACGCTGTTGATGCCTTCACTCGCAAGAAGTTGATTGCTGGCCTCCTTGTGGTGGTGGCTATCATCGCTCTGGGCTGGATGATGCGCACCACCCGTACCGGTCTTGTGCCCAACGAGGATATGGGTACCGTATTTATTAATGTTCAGGCCTCGCCAGGCAGTAGTCTGCAGCAGACCTATGGCATCCTGAAAGAGGTAGAATCGCGCATAAAAGACCTGCCGCAGCTGCGCATCTACTCACTCATTGCCGGCAACAGCAATAATTTTGAGCAGTCGTCATCGAACGGTAACTTTACGCTGAAACTGAAGAAATGGGACGAGCGCACAGGTAAGGGCGACGATGTGCAGAGCGTGGTGGACGAGATCTACCGCCGCACCGCCGACATTGCCAATGCGAAGATTCAGGTGAACACCCAGAATATGCTGCCCGGCTTCGGACGTATCAATGGTTTCGAGATGCATGTGCAGGACAAGCATGGCGGCACCATCGACGACCTGCTGGGCTATACCAACAAACTGATTGCCGCCTTGAACGAACGACCTGAGATCAGTCGTGCCTACACCAACTTCTCGCTGAAGTATCCGCAGTATCGAGTAGAGGTCGATGCCGCCCTGTGCAAGCGCCGCGGCGTGTCGCCCAGCGATGTGCTGGCAGCCCTGAGCGGTTATGTAGGCGGCACATACGCCTCCAACTTCGTGCGCTTCACCAAGCTCTATCGCGTCATGGTGCAGGCTTCGCCCGAGTATCGTCTCGACACCGAGTCATTGAACAACATCTTTGTGCGCACCTCGTCGGGCGAGATGTCGCCCATAGGACAATACCTCACCCTGACACGTGTCTACGGCTCCGAGACCCTCTCGCGCTTCAACCTCTTCCCGTCAATACAGATAGGCGGTACCGCCGCCGAGGGCTACAGCAGCGGACAGGCTATCGACGCCATCCGCGAGGTGGCTGCTGAGGTGCTGCCCGAGGGCTATGGCTATGAGTTTGGCGGCATGACTCGCGAGGAAGCATCGGCACAGAACACCACGGCGCTGGTTTTCGTCATCTGCATCATCTTTATCTACCTCATCCTCTGCGCCCTCTATGAGAGTCTGCTCATCCCATTGGCAGTCATCCTCAGTGTGCCCTTCGGACTGGCGGGCTCGTTCCTCTTTGCCAACATGTGGGGACTGGAGAATAATATCTATATGCAGACGGGATTGATCATGCTGATAGGCTTGCTCTCGAAGACCGCCATCCTGTTGACGGAATACGCTACCACGCGTCGTCGCCAGGGCTTGGGTATCGTAGAGGCCGCCCTCGATGCAGCTGCCGTCCGTCTGCGTCCTATTCTCATGACATCCATGACAATGGTCTTCGGTCTGCTGCCGCTCGCCCTCGCCACCGGCGTAGGTGCCAATGGCAACCACTCGCTCGGCGTAGGCACCATTGGTGGTATGGTCATCGGCACCATCGCCCTGCTGTTCATCGTGCCTGTTCTCTTTGTCCTCTTCCGTACCATCGAGGAGCGGCTGTTCCCGAAATCCTGACAATTCTTATTGAAGAATCTGAAAAAAAAGGGCAAAGCCTGCTTAGAATGGAAAAAAATCGCTACCTTTGCATCCAAAATAGACAAAACACAAATTATTAATGGAACAGAAACAGTATAAACGAATAACTGTGACCTCGGCCCTGCCATACGCTAATGGCGGTGTGCATATCGGTCACCTGGCCGGTGTTTATGTGCCGGCAGATATCTATGTGCGCTACCTTCGTCTGAAGAAGCGCGACGTGATGTTTATTGGAGGAAGTGATGAGCACGGCGTGCCCATCACGGTTCGTGCCCGTAAGGAGGGCATCACCCCGCAGGATGTGGTAGACCGCTACCACAAGATGATCAAGGACTCGTTCCAGGAGTTCGGCATCTCGTTCGACATCTATAGCCGTACCACCAGCGAGACGCACCATAAGTTTGCCGCCGAGTGGTTTAAGAAGCTTTACGACGAGGGTAAGCTGACTGAGGAGACCACCGAGCAGTTGTACGACGAGGAGGCTAAGCAGTTCCTGGCCGACCGCTATGTGGTGGGCGAGTGCCCCTACTGCCACAACGAGGGTGCATACGGCGACCAGTGTGAGAAGTGCGGACGCGACCTGAGCCCTACAGAGCTCATCAATCCCAAGTCAACCATCTCGGGCTCTACCCCAGTGATGAAGAGCACCAAGAACTGGTATCTGCCATTGAACGAATATCAGGAGTGGCTGAAGCAGTGGATCCTCGAGGAGCATAAGGAATGGCGCCCCAATGTCTACGGACAGTGCAAGAGCTGGCTGGATATGGATTTGCAGCCCCGTGCCATGACGCGTGACCTCGACTGGGGTATCCCTGTTCCTGTTGAGGGAGCCGACGGAAAAGTGCTCTACGTATGGTTCGATGCACCTATTGGCTATGTATCAAACACCAAGGAACTCTGTGAGAAGGAGCCTGAGAAATGGGGCTCGTGGGAAAAGTGGTGGCAGGACGAGGACACTCGTCTGGTTCACTTCATTGGTAAGGACAATATCGTGTTCCACTGCATCATCTTCCCTGTGATGATGAAGGCCCACGGCAAGTATATCATGCCTGACAACGTGCCCGCCAACGAGTTCCTGAACCTTGAGAACGATAAGATCTCTACCTCTCGCAACTGGGCTGTATGGCTCCACGAGTATCTGGTAGACATGCCTGGCAAGCAGGATGTGTTGCGCTATGTACTGACAGCCAATGCACCTGAGACCAAGGATAACAACTTTACTTGGAAGGACTTCCAGGACCGCAATAACAATGAGCTGGTGGCTGTTTATGGCAACTTCGTGAATCGTGCCCTCCAGTTGACAAAGAAATACTGGAACGGTGTGGTTCCTGCCTGTGGCGAACTGACGGATACAGACAAGGCCGCTTTAGCGGAATTCAAGGACGTGAAGCAGAAAGTAGAGGCGCTGCTGGAGCAGTTCAAGTTCCGCGACGCCCAGTTTGAGGCCATGAACCTGGCCCGCATCGGCAACCGCTACATCACCGAGTGTGAGCCTTGGAAGGTATGGAAGACCGATCCCAAGCGCTGCGAGACCATTCTGAACATCTGCCTGCAGCTGACGGCCAATCTGGCCATTGCCTTCGAGCCGTTCCTGCCATTCAGCAGCAAGAAGCTGCGCGAGATGCTCGCCATTGAAAACTTCGAGTGGGAGCAGTTGGGTAGCACCGACCTCCTGAAGGCCGGTCACCAGTTGGGTGAGCCCGCCCTGCTGTTCGAGAAGATTGAGGACGACATCATTCAGAAGCAGCTCGACAAGCTTGAGGCCACAAAGAAGGCTAACGAGGCGGCAGCTTATAAGGCTGCTCCTATCAAGGATACCGTATCGTTTGAGGACTTCGAGAAACTTGACATCCGCGTAGGTCTGGTAAAGGACTGCCAGAAGGTGAAGAAATCGAAGAAACTCCTGCAGTTCACCATCGACGACGGTTCTGGTCAGGATCGCACCATCTGCTCTGGCATCGCTGCTTTCTATGAGAACCCCGAGGAACTCATTGGCAAGCGCATCCTCTTCGTGGCCAACTTCGCTCCCCGCACCATGATGGGCATCGAGAGTCAGGGCATGATTCTCTCTGCCGTAGACGCTGACGAGAGCCTCAGCGTGGTGACAACGACGAAAGACGTTAAAACAGGTAGCCAGGTAGGATAATGCAGGCAATTATTCTGGCAGCGGGCATGGGACGCCGTCTGGGCGACTACACGAAGGACAACACGAAGTGTATGGTCCCTGTGAATGGCGTGCGACTGATTGACAGGCTGCTGGGGCAGCTGGCCAAGCAGCCGCTGAAGCGCGTCATCATCGTGGTAGGCTATAAGGGCAAGGAACTGCGCGAGTATATTGAATCGCAGTATGGCCAACAGCTAACCGCCCATTGCCAACTGCTGTTTACCGAGAACCCCGTCTACGACAAGACCAACAACATCTACTCGCTGGCGCTGGTGAAGGACAAGCTGCAGGAGGACGACACGCTGTTGATAGAGAGCGACCTCATCTTCAGCGAGCGGCTGATTCCGATGATTGTCGACAACCCATACCCCAACTTGGCCCTCGTGGCGAAATACGAGACGTGGATGGACGGTACGATGGTGCGGCTGGACGACGAGCAGAACATCGTGAACTTCATCTCGAAGGATGCCTTCGACTACGATGACGTCGACTCGTACTACAAGACGGTGAACATCTATAAGCTCAGCCGCCAGTTCTCGCAGCAGAAGTACGTACCCTTCCTGGACGCTTACACCAAGGCCGTGGGCAACAACGAATACTACGAGAACGTGCTGCGCATCATCTCGCTGCTGAACAACCACGATATGAAGGCGCTGCCCATCGGCGGGGAGAAATGGTACGAGATAGACGACAAGCAGGACCTGGACATTGCCGAGGCGCTGTTTGCCGACGAAAAGGATGTGCTCAGAAAGTATTACGGACGCTACGGGGGGTTCTGGCGGTTCCCACAGATGCTGGACTTCTGCTACCTGGTGAATCCCTACTTTCCCAGTCGCAGGATGAAGGACGAGCTACGCGCCAACTTCGACACGCTGCTGACGGAATACCCCTCAGGCATGAAGGTCAACACGCTCATTGCCAGCAAGTGCTTCGGCGTCAGCGAGGAGAATATCGTGCCTGGCAACGGTGCTGCAGAACTCATCAAGGTGCTGATGGAGGGACAGATAACAGCTGACAGCCAACAGCCAAAAGCCAAAACCGGCTTTGTGCGGCCGACATTCGAGGAGTATCCAAACAGATATGACAAGGATTTGCAGGTGACCTTCGTACCACAAAACGAGGACTACCGCTATACGGCCGACGACCTGATGGCATTCTTCGGCGACAAGGACATCCGCCAGTTGATGGTCATCAATCCCGACAACCCCTCGGGAAACTTCATTCCGAAAGCCGACGTGCTGCGGCTGGCCCAATGGTGCGAAGAAAGAGGCATCCGTCTTGTGGTCGACGAGTCATTCGTCGACTTCAGCGAGGACTACGCCACCAACTCCCTGCTCAGCGACGAGACGCTGGAAGCCTATCCCCACATGGCAGTGATGAAGAGCATCTCGAAGAGCTACGGTGTGCCCGGTCTGCGCTTGGGCATCCTGGCCTCTGCCGACAAGAACCTTATCGCGCGTATAAAGAAAGAGGTGAGTATCTGGAACCTGAACTCGTTTGCCGAGTTCTTCATGCAAATCTACAACAAGCACGAGAAGGACTACCAGCGAGCCTGTGCGAAGTTCGTCGCCGAGCGCGACAGCTTCGAAAAACAGTTGCGCACCATTCCTTTCCTGCGTGTCATGCCCTCGCAGGCCAACTACTTCCTCTGCGAGGTGTTGCCCCCATTCAAGGCCAGCGAAATCGTCATCTACATGCTGAAGCAGCACAACATCCTGACGCGCGACTGCAGCCTGAAGCCGGGCCTCGACCCCAACAAGCAGTATATGCGCATTGCCGTCCGCAACCACGAGGACAACATGCGACTGGTCAATGGGCTTTTAGCAGTCAGCCGTTAGCAATTAGCTGATATGGAAGGAAAGCCAAAAGCCAAAAGCCGAAAGCGAATAGCCATTTGCGGAGGAGGCAATCTCGGACACGTCGTGGCGGGTTTCGTAGCTGCTCAGAAGAAGCACGAAGTATGCCTGCTGACACGCCATCCGGAACGCTGGAGTCAGGACCTGACCATTGAGGCACCAGCAGGAGCTACCTTTGCAGGACATCTCAGCGGCTTGTACGCTGATGCGAAACAAGCCGTTTCCGATGCAGATATCGTCTTGTTATGTCTGCCTGGCTACGCCATTCGCGAGACCTTGCTGCAAATCAAAGATTTCCTGAAACCCGGCGCAGCAGTAGGTAGCGTGGTCAGTAGCACGGGATTCTTCTTCGAGGCGCTGGAGTTGCTGCCGTCCACACAACCGCTTTTCGGATTCCAGCGCGTGCCTTTTATTTCCCGTGTCATAGAATATGGTCACCGTGCCCGACTGATGGGATATAAGGACAGTCTTAATGTGGCGATAGAACATGCTGACCGGCCAGAGCTGCTACGCAACGCTCTGGCTGATATGCTGAAAACACCCATCCAGCTCTTAGGCAGCTATTACGAGGCCAGCCTCAGCAACAGTAATCCCCTGTTGCACCCCTCACGACTCTATTCCCTGTGGAAAGACAGGAAAGAGGGCGAGGTTTATTCGCGCGTACCTTTATTTTATGAGGAATGGACCGAGGAGGCCGCAGCACTCTATATTCAAATGGACAACGAGTTGCAGGCGCTGCTGCGGCTGTTGCCCGTACGCAAAGGCAGCATCCAAACCGTACTCGACTACTACGAGAGTACTGATGCCGTGACTTTAGCCCAGAAACTTCGTAGCATAGAGGCCTTCAAGGGAATCTTAGCCCCTATGAAGGAAGCAGAAGGAGGCTTTGTACCTGATTTCCATAGTCGCTATTTCACGGAGGACTTCCCCTACGGCCTGGCTATCGTTCACCGGCTGGCGCATGAGAAAGGCGTACCTTCGCCCACTATCGACAAGATTTACGACTGGGGAACGAAGATGCTGAGCCGCTACAGCCAGTAGGCCTCGAAATGATGCGTGACGCGCTGCTCTACGGGCGGCAGGGTCATGTAGTCGCCGTAGGTACGCTCCAGATAGTCTTTGTAGCCCACCATTGTCTTATACAGTCTTCCCTCGAACTCAATATCTACTGCTGAGGCTATGTCCTCGGCAGGGAAGCAGCCCTTGATGCCTGGGCCGGCCTCCGTCATGTTGCAAACGGTGTGTGTGGGCTCATCCAGCACTATCATCCGACGTATTTCCCGTTCTATCTGTCTGACGGAAAGAGGCCAGTATTTATAGACGACATAGGCCAGCTGCGACTGCAGGGGATTGCTGTTGGAGATCTTGCAGCGGCGAATCTTGTAGAGCCGTTTCTTCTCCTTGAAGATGCGTTGGCGCTCCTGGAGGTCGTCTGTCACGTAATCGACGGGGAAGATGTCCATATAGACGCCTATCTCGTAGCCCTCCGTTTCCTTTTCAACCATCCTGGTGCGCTGGTCTACCACCTTGGCAAAGGTGTAGTAGTAATGCGGCTCCGTAGCGGGATTGAGGACACGATAGATGTCCTGCGCATCGGAAAATGTCAGGAGGAACTGTTCGTAGTCCTGGCGCGGCATGTAGATGTCAATATCGTCGTCCCAGGGGATATAGCCTTTGTGGCGCACGGCACCTATCAGCGTGCCGCTGCTCAGGAAATAGCGCAGGCCGTGCTGTTCACAGAACTGATGGACTTTGTCTAGGATGCCCATCTGAATCTGTCGCAGCTCCTGTATGTCTTCTATCTTCTTCATAGCTTACGAGCGTCCGAACAGCCATTTCTTCAGGAACGGACTGATGCGGAGGATGTTGGAGGTGATGATACAGAAACCGATGATAATCAGTCCGACGACGACCGATAATGTCGTGTCGATGACGAAGTTGTGCGAGTGGGCATTGAAAAACGAACCCAGTCCCGGCAGGTCGGGGATAAAGATGAAGTGCAGCAGGTAGATGTCCAGCGTTCGCCGTCCGATGTACTGCAAGGAGACCCCGATGGGCGACAGCTTCGTGAAGTATTGCTTATAGTGGCGGAAATACATAAAGGTGATGGTCAGCAGGCCGAACTTCGCCACTGTCAGAGGCAGGATGGCCCACGCCATACGCAGGGTGTGCCACTTCAGGGCATCTACCGTCGCAAAGACCACGATCAGGATGACCAGGGGGAAGAACCACTTCGAGTCCATCACGCGTTGCGCCCTGTCCCAATAGCGGTGTACGATGTTGCCATAGAGGAAGAAGGGGAAGTAGAGCAGCAACTGCCCCAGACTGCTGTCTGTCAGGAAATAGTAGGCAGCCGTCTTCGCTCCTTTATAGCCCAGGGCCCACGAGAAGTACCTGGGCTGATAGCAGCTCTCGTAGAGGGCCAGCGACACCAGGAAGAGCATGGTGATGGGAATCCAGCCGTACCGCCGGTAGGCTTTTGGCGAAAGTCGCGAGGTCAGCAGATGTTCGAAGAGCGAGAACACGTAGTAGGCGATAAACATGTAGAGCAGTACGATGGTAAACCAGTAGCCGCCCTTGTAGGGTGAGTGGAACGACTCGACCAGTGCCGGCCAGAAGTGCCGGTTCAGGATGGCTGTTGCCAAGAGGAAGAACACAAGGGTAGGGATGGTCTGCACTTTGAACTTCTTCCACAGCAGAGAGCCGAAACCACGCAAGTCCCATACCTGTGTCGCCTTATAGGCCAGGAAGCCGCTGACGAAGAAGAACAAAGGCATGCGAAACAGAACGAGGAAGGGCATTGACGATGAATGTCGCCAAGACTCGCCAAATCCCATTTCCGCTACATGATAGGCCACGACCAGTATCATCGTGAATCCCCGGAGGGCATCGAGCCACTCCATGCGTGGCTTCTTAGCGGCAGCGGGTGCCGTCGGGGGTGCTGCTGTGAGCATTGTGCCGGTGCTATTCTCCATATCTGAGTGCAAATATACACAAAAAAGTTGTAACTGATGACGGATTTTGGAAGATTAACGCAATTCGACCGTAAATAAAGGCAATCAGGGGAAAATCAAGGAAGTACAAAAATCGGGATTACGCAAATTTGGGAGAATTGGTGAAGAAGTTAGGTTGCCAAATCGAGAGAGTAGCAAAAATATTGGAATGGCCAAAAGAATCAGCCATTATTTTCGCTCCGTTGGCAATATTTAACCTTTCTCTGCTCGTCATTTCGTCGTAATTTGCTGCAAAGATAATAATTATTTCGCAATTACCGCGCACTTCCCCCCTCCTTTTTGATATATATTAAGGAAAAAACAATCATTTCGTGGCATCCCCGGCTTAGGCCAGCCCCTTAACGAAGGGGCTTCAAACCTTTCGTGGATGCGTCCAGTATGTGACGGGCAAGGACAATGCGACGGTATTGGCCTCAGACGGTGTGTTACTCGGTTCTGTCGGCAATATAGCGGACAGTTTTGAGTACCAGAGAGCGCTTAATCTGAGGTGTTCAAAGCCTGTCGGGCATATCGCTTTGAGTTTCAAGCCGGAGGACAAGGACAAACTGACGGACAAGATGATGACTAAAATAGCACGGGAGTACATGGAACTATGTGATATGGCTGGAGCGTAACGTATGGGCAGGAAACGACTAAAATAACAGATTATTCTTTCTCCCTGTATTTTTGGGGTGTGA
>ERZ842401.5612-NODE-5612-length-13821-cov-45.689380_pt1 | contig 13821 bp, 12 predicted proteins | sample MGYA00521270_ERZ842401 | MGnify/ENA primary metagenome ERZ842401 (study PRJEB31892, sample SAMEA3878208) | bioreactor metagenome | biome: Moose rumen | place: Sweden | collected 2011-10 | study: EMG produced TPA metagenomics assembly of the PRJEB12797 data set... | reverse complement strand
TGACCTATTGAGACAAAGTACCCTTTTGTCAGCCTGCAAAATGACCTATACGCCTTGCTTTTTTAGTTAATACTGATTGTTTGTTGTGATAAATATGCTACAAAAATACGATATTTATTTTGATTGCGCAAGTCTTTTCCGCACTTTTTTGCTGTATAGGGCTAAAAAAGGCCTCTTGGAACGACAGGAAACGACTTAAGATGCCTGCTCACTCAGAGCGAGCAGTGTTGGCATACACCGTCTCAGCGGCGTCAGTGGCGGTCGAGAAAGTGCAGGAAACGGTAGGCAGTGGCAGAGCGGGCCACGAAATAGCGCATGCCGACAGTGGCTACGAAGAGTGTGAGGAAATAGAGCACCAGCAGCAGGGGCAGCACAGCGGCACCCACGGCCAGCAGCTGCAGCCACGAGCTGATGGCCATAGGGTCTATGAGCCACAACTTGAGGGCGACGGCCACGGCCAAAAAGAGGGCGAACACCACATAGTAGGGCACCATGCCACGCCAATAGACACCGACGGGCACGTGCAGTCCATCGCGGAAGAGGAACAGCGGCTTCCACAGCAGGGCAAGGAACACAACGCTTACTATCTTGCCCACCAGTATGCCGGCGATACCCATCCAGGGAGCCAGCGCCAGCGTGACTGTCAGGTTAAGGGCCAGTTCTGTCCAGGCGGCCCACACATCGTGGAAGAGTCCGCAGGCCGAGATATACATCTCTACCACACCGCGCGACAGCATGATGAACACGTTGACCAGCAGCAGATAGACAATGGCATCGCTGAGCAGCCACTCGCTGCCCAGCCAGCAGACAATGAACGGCTGCATAAACATGAGGAACCCGAAGACCACTGCGCCCGTGATGAGGAAGCGCAGGGCTGTCAGCTCCCAGAACACTTTCAGCGTGTTCTTCTGGTTGCCCTCGGCCACGAGGTTGCCAACACCGGCGTTCATGCCGTCGCTGATGATGTTTACCATGAAGTTCAGCTTGTTCAGCAGCATGGTGTAGTTGAAGTAGAAGGCCGATAGCACCACACCGCCGAAGGTGGCCACGAGCAGGTCGTCGCTGCGGTAGAGAATGAGGTTCTTCAGTTTCTGCACGAATACCTGGCGTGTCTTGCGCAGTATCTCAGGGTAGAGGCGTAGTTGGAGGCGCCCCTGCTGCAGATTGGTTTGCAGCCACGGATACTGTCGGCGTATGCGGCGGTTGAACACCCAGCAGCCCAGTAGCGTGAACAGCAGCCCCACGGCCGACCATACATAGGGGTTGGCCCACCACAAGGCCAGCACTATCTGCACAAGGCTCTGCACGATGCCGATGGTCTGGAAGTAGCCGTTGACGATGTATTGCTGCTGGTTGGCCGAGACGAGCAGTTGCCTGTAGTTGAACACGTAGCCGGCAATGGCAGTGAAGAGATAGCTGTAGAAGGCGAAATAGACCAGAGGAAGGCCGGTCGCGAGCTGGCCGAAAAACAGGGGGAAAAACAGGCTTACGATCACGCCTCCGCCCAGGATTATCCATCCGATGCAGCGGTAGAGGAAGGCCAGCACTGACATCACCTCGTTGATTTTCTGGTGGTCGTCCTGCTGCAGTGGCTTGTAGAGGAAGAAGGTGATGCTGGTGCCGATGCCCAGTTCGGCCACGTTCAGGTAGCTCATAATGTTCATAAGCACGCCCGTGAGGCCCATGAACTCAGCGCCGAGCTGTCTGAGGAAGATGCCGCGAGAGAAGAAGGCGAGCAACAGTGAAAGCAGGTAGAAAAACATTCCCACCTTCATGTTCTGTATGCTGCGGCTCACTCGTCTACCCATGATGTTTTGTTCAGATGCTTATGGCCTTGAAGAAGTTCTCGGCGTAGGTGTCTTTGCTGAATTGCTGCGAGGCCTGCAGTGCAGCCTTGCCCATGTGGCGACAGCGCTCACGGTCGGCCTCGAGCAGCAGAATGGCACTGGCCAGCCGTTGGGGCAGTTGGTCATCGGCTTCGAGCAGCAGGGCGGCATCGGGTGGCGTCACCTCTGGTATGCCTCCCTGTCGTGTGGTGATGAGGGGCAGTCCGGCGGCCATGGCCTCGGCACAGGTAAGCCCGAAAGGCTCTTCCCATGTGGAGGGCAGCACGGCTACGTCGGCCATGTGTAGCATGGAGGGCATGTCGGCGTAGGGCGCGTAGCCGGTGAACACGATGCGGTCGCCCAGGCTGCGGGCCTTCTCCTTCAGCTGGTGTATGAAGCTGCCCTCGGTATTGTCGTTGGCATAGAACGCACTGCCCAGCACCAGCAGCTTGATGTGGTGATGCTCTTTCAGCAGGCACATAGCCTCGACCAGCTGTCCAATGCCCTTCTCTGGGATGATGCGGCCTGTGAAGATGAGCACAAAGTCGTCGGCTCCTATGCCATAGCGCTCACGGTCGGCAGGTGCAGACAGGCCAGGTGCGAAGTGGCGGGTGTCGATGCCGTTGTGTACGGTGATGCACTTCGTGTCGTTCGCGTTGATGGTCCTCACGCGCTGTGCTATGTAGTCAGACACGGTGACAATGCGATGAGCCGCATCGTAGAGCATCTGGCAGTGGGGTGTCGAGCTGTTCAGAATGTCGTTGTGCAGGTGGTGGACTATGCGGGCCGAGGTCATGGCAGACAGCTTCATTGCAAAGCCTGGACGGTTTTCTATTATCACCATGTCATAGTCGTGGCTCCCAATGTGTCGGGCGGCCTGCTCGAAGTAGTACTCTATGGAGTAGTGGTAGAACCCCTTGGGGCTGAGCATCCTGTGTATGTTCTTGCGCACCTTGGCCACGAGGCTGCTGGTGTCAGTGTAGTGGTAGTGGTTGGCAACCGACCGCAGGGCAGGGTGCCCCTTGGTGTTGCTGTGTGCAATGCTGTAGACGGTGATGTCGTGCAGGTGGTGCTTGTCGTTGTAGTCCAGGTAGGCGTCTACCAGACTCTCTACGGCACCGCCTTGCACGGCAGGTATGGGAAGTATGCCTGAAGTAAGGATGGCTATCTTCATGTGCTTTTTTATATATAATAAGGTGTAGCAGGCACCCGTTGTGTCATTGCTGCTCGTGTGTGGTATGGATAAAGTGGCTGTTGCTGCGGTCTATGCGTGCCAGATTGCACAGCATGCGCCAGGCCAGCTGGGGCACGTGCATAACCTTGCCGAACACGGTGCGGGTGCGCAGCCGGCGAGGTATGGCCACCATCAGCGCAACGACCAGCACGATAAGCAGCCCCCACCACCTGAGCCACGCCACAGGGGCCACGCTGGGCAGCAGCAGGGCCAGCACGGTGCTCAGCACGGTCATGCCACCCACCAGCAGCAGCAGGATGCTTCGTGGCACGAGGGCCTGCTGCAACGTCTTGTCGAGGTAGTCGATGTTCAGGCTCACCAGGGCGCGGGGCACGTGGGGCAACATGGCCAGCAGACACTGGGTCTGGGCCGACATCCAGCGCAGTCGCTGCCGCTGGAAGTTGTCGCCCGACGCCACCTTCTCGTCCTGTACCAGCAGATCGTCAGCATAGTGTATGTGGTGGCGCTGCCGCATGAGCAGCACTTCCAGCTCGCGGTCTTCGCCGGCAGTGGTCAGCTGAACCACGTTCTGAGCCAGCCACTCATAGCCGAAGCACATGCCCGACCCGATAAGTGCCGACGACAAGCCCACACGGTTGTGGCCACGGCGGAACAGCGTGTTGTTTATCTCCTCGCTCACACCGTCGAGCACTGCCACTTCGCTGTTGGCATTCTTGGCCGTGCGGTGGCACTGTATGGCGATATGACCATCGGCACACACCAGGGCCAGACGCCGCAGGAAGTCGGGTTGCACTATGTTGTCGGCATCGAGTATGACCACGTGGGTGGGGCTGAAGCTGGCATCCTCGGCAGCCTGTTGCATGGCATATTGCAGTGCACGAGCCTTGCTGCTGCGGTCGAACTGCGGCTGCAGCAATGTGATGGGCTGAGCCGCGAGCCACTGGTTTGTGGCCTCTTGCATGTGGTCGGAGATGACCATGGCGCGACAGTGGTCGGCAGGATAGTCTTGAGCCAGCACGGCAGCCACCGTCTGGCGTATAACGCCATCCTCGGCATAGGCAGGTATGAGCAAAAGGTAATGGGGTAGGGGGGCGCCCTCCTTCTTCGGTAGGGCGTTCTTCTTCCTGCGACGGGCAGGCAGCAGGCTGGCCAGTGCAAAGAAGGCCACGTAAGCCACCGACACTGCCATGCAAAACCATAGCAGCAGCTCGGCGAAGTGGAGCAGGAGGAGCATGCTGGTCATAGGCATTATCTCCTTCTGAGCGTAGGCAGCTTGGAGTGCAACACATAGCGGGCCGAGCCGATGCGGTCGTGGGCTTCCTTGGTGCCAACGCGGAAGATGTTCAGCAGACCCCACAGCAGCACCAGCGGTGCACGCAGGAAGTCGCGGTCCCAGTGTTTGTCGACAAGATAGTCGGGCGTAGCAAGCGAGCAGGCCAGCAGGAACAGGGCGGCAGCCACCCACCACTTGATGGCCAGCGTGGTGTATATGAGCGGCAGCACGATGCTCATCAGTGCAATGATGCCCATCATAATGGTGCGCGGGATGAGCATCCACTGCACAATCTTGTTGGCAAGGTCGTAGTTGCGTGTCAGCAAGGCGTGGGGGAAGAAGCGGAAGTTGTTGATGAGCGCGTGCAGCTGGGTCGTGGCCCAGCGGTTGCGCTGGTTGTTGAAGTCGCTGGTAGAACGGGTCTTCTCGTCGTAAACATTGATGTGGTCGAAGTAGTCGATGTAGATGCCGTCGCGCATCAGGATGGCCTCGAGCGACTTGTCGCCATGATACGATGAGCGTATCTTCATGATGTTGCGCTTGAACCACTCGAAGTCGTACACCGTGCCTGAGCTGTTGATAGATGCCGACAGTCCCATGGCGATGTGTCCGCGGCGGAACACGCTGTTGTTTATTTCCTCGAAGATGGCGTCGAGGCGGGCAGCTGCCGTGTCACGGTTCTTCGACAGGCGGTGGCATTGTATGGCCTTCGTGCCAGCCGACGTGAACGCATCGTTCACCTGTTCGAGAAACTCTGGCTCAACGATGTTGCCAGCATCGAGAATGACCACCGCGTCGTAGATCTTGAACTGCGGAAGATTCAGGATGGCATACTGCAGCGACTTGGTCTTGCTGCTCTGCTCGAAGTTGGGCGTCAGCAGTGTGATGGGCAGCTGGGCCAGGTGCATGTTGGTCATCTCCTTCTGGTGGTCAGACACCACCACAATGTCGAACATGCGCTGGGCGTAGCTTTGCCCTAAGATGGAGTTGACCGTCTGGATGATGACCTTGTCGTTCCTGTAGGCCGGAATAATGACAATGAACCGGTTCTGTACCTTGCCCTTCTTTATCTCGCTGTTCTTGTGCTTGAGCAAAGAGGCCACGGCGAACACGAGGAAGTAGACCACCGTCAGCGCCACAAAGGCAAACAGCAGACCGTCAATAACGAAGAGTATCCACCAATAATTCATCTCCGATGTTGTTCTATGGCCCCACCTGCGGCGAGACCTCAATTTGGTTGCAAAGTTAGTATTTTATTCCGAATATGCAAAATCTTGCTTCGTTATTTTGCCCTTTACCCCGCATATTCGCAGTATTATTGTGCCGAATGATTGTCGGATAAGTTTTTTTTTGTATTTTTGCACAATGATTCGGAAGAAAGCATTTGCGGTTGTTGCTGTGAGCCTGCTGCTTGTGGCGGGGTATGTGTACTGGACGCTCTGTGGCTCCAGGGCTGAGGTCAGGGGGCGTGTGGTGTTGTGCATACCGGTCTACGGTCAGAGCCTGGCCTTGGGCGAGGAGGCTGTCCGCGTAACCGACTTCGACCAACTGCGGGCGTTCCATGGCGGGCGCATCGTTACGGAGAACATCGACGGGCGCTTCGGCTATTTCGACCTCGATGCCACCAAGCAACAGGTAAAGAAGCTGCTGCACAGGCAGAACCGGTCCTTCGAGCTGTCGGTCTATGGTATGGCCGAACTGCTGGCAGGGCAGCTGGGTGAGGACACGCTCATCTGCATCTTCCCCGGCGGCAAGGGTACTACCGATCTTGCCAATCTGGGAAAAGGTAGTGAGCCATACAACCGGTTGCTGTGCGACCTGATGGAAGCTTGCTCCTATGTGACATCCAATGGTGGACGCTTCCTTGTGCCTGCCATCTGCTGGATGCAGGGCGAGTCGGACATTGCCGACTATCCCGGCACCGACTATAAGGCCATGCTCCGTCAGTTCAGCCGCGACATAAACGACCATGTGAAGGCCATAACAGGCCAGCAGGAGAGTGCAAGACTCATCTGCTATCAAACCAATGCACTGACACGTGGCAACCGATTCAGCCAGCACGACTACGTCTGCTGCGAGGTCGGCGTGCCGCAAGCCATGATGGAACTGATACGCGACGACACACTGTTCTGGGCCAGCGGCCCTACCTATCCCTATTCGTTTGCGCGCGAAGCCATACACATAGACGGTGTCAGCCAGAAACGGCTGGGCACTCTTGAGGGGCTGACGGCCCTGCGCCTGCTGCGCAATGCCCCCCGCTTCAGGGGGCTTGTTCCGCTCCAGGTCGTAGCGCGCGACAGCGATGTGGTTGTCAAGATGAACGTGCCCTGCCCGCCGCTGCGGCTCGACACGCTGGCAGTGAGGGCGGCCCGTCACTATGGCTTCAGCGTTGTGACGCCATCGGGGCGGGATGTGGCAACAGGCGTTGCTGTCAGTGGCGACGAGGTGACGGTGAGGTGCAGCCAGAGTCCCGTGGGCTGCAAGGTGCGCTATGCCGTGAACGGAGAGATGCAGAAGAGCGGCAGCGAGCACGGGCCGCGTGGCAACCTGCGCGATTCGCAGGGCGATGCCCACACGGTGAGCGTCTGTGGCAAGGTCTATCCGCTGCATAACTGGTGCTACCAGTTCGAGGAGCTGGTTAGATAGCCTGCGCTCACCCTTAACTCCTTTAATTCCATGCGAGTAGAGCGAATGCGAAACATAAATAAAACTATAAATCATAGCAGAGTATGTTCACCTTCAAAGACTTAAAGAAAGCGGCCAAGAATGCCGAAGGGCTTACGCCAGCCTGCCGTGTGGCCATCGTAGGCGACACTGCCACGCAGCTGCTGGCTACAGCCATAAGTGGAGCCTGTGCGCTCAGGGGTTTCAGCATAGAACTGTTCGAGGCCGAATACAATCAGGTGGAGCGCCAGTTCCTCGACCCCACCAGCGAGTTGGCAGAATTCGATGCCGACTATATCGTGCTGTTCCAGTCTACCCATAAGCTGGGCGAACACCACAGCCTGCTTGCCGACAGCGAGCAGGCACAGCTGGCCGCACGGCGTCTCGACTTTGTCGAATCCATCTGTCAGAGTGCACAGTTTTCAGGCAAGCGCCTTGTCTGCATGAACTATCCTGAACTCGACGATGCCGTCTTCGGCAGCTATGCCAACAAGGTGCCCTCGTCGTTCACCTGGCAGGTGCGCCAGCTGAACGTGGGGCTGATGGAGCTGGCCCGACGCTATGCCAACCTCTTCGTCTGCGACCTTGCGGCGCTTCAGAACAAGTTGGGGCGCAACACCATGTTCGCCCCCAATGTCTATGTGTCCACAGAGATGGTGCTGTCGGTAGATGCACTGCCCTGGGTGGCATCGCGCGTCACCGATATCATTGCAGCCGTTCGCGGTCAGTTCAAGAAATGCCTCATACTCGACCTCGACAACACCGTGTGGGGGGGCGTTGTTGGCGACGATGGGCTCGAAGGCATCCAGCTGGGCCACGGCCTGGGCATCGGCAAGGCGTTCACCGAGTTCCAGATGTGGGTGCGCAAGCTCCGTCAGCGCGGCATCATAGTCTGTGTGGCGTCGAAGAACAACGAGGAGGTGGCCAAGGAGCCTTTCCTCAGACACCCCGACATGGTGCTGAAGCTGGACGACATCGCCGTGTTCATGGCCAACTGGGAGACAAAGGTCGACAACATACGCACCATCCAGCAGGTGCTGAACATCGGGTTCGACTCGATGGTGTTTCTCGACGACAATCCCTTCGAGCGCAATATGGTGCGCGAGAACATACCAGGCATCACCGTGCCCGAGCTGCCCGAAGACCCCGGCGAGTATCTGGAGTTCCTCTATGGCGAGAACTTGTTCGAGACGGCATCGTTCAGCGGCACAGACAAGGACCGCACGCAGCAGTACCAGGTAGAGGCCAAGCGCGTGTCGCTGAAGAAGACTTTTGCCAACGAGGCCGACTTCCTGCGCTCGCTCAGCATGGTATCGGTGGTCAGTGGGTTCACCAAGTTCAACACGCCGCGCGTGGCACAGCTATCGCAGCGCAGCAATCAGTTCAACCTGCGCACAGTGCGCTATACCGATGCCGACATCGCTGCCCTGGCAGCCGACAGCAGCGTCGTCGACCTTAGCTTCACGCTGGAGGACAAGTTTGGCGACAACGGCCTGATAGCCGTCGTCATTATGAAGCCTCTGGACAGCGACACGCTTTTCGTCGATACATGGTTTATGAGCTGCCGTGTGCTGAAGCGGGGCATGGAGAACTTCACCCTCAACACTATGGTCGAGCAGGCCCGTGCCAGGGGCTACAAGCGCATTGTGGGCGAATATCTGCCCACGCCAAAGAACAAGATGGTTGCTGCCCACTACCCCGATCTGGGCTTCACGCCTCTTGCCAATGCGCCGACGGCACAATACCAGCTCGACGTGCAGGCCTACCAGCCGCGTGAGTGTTATATAACTCAGCTTTCGTAAGTTGAGGATTTCTTGGACAAGCCAAGCGGCAAAGCCGAGCGAATGCGAAACTTGAAGTGAATAATTAGAAAAAAGTGTAAGCATGGAGTTTATCTTAGAACATGTGGGCTATCTTACGGATAGCATCCAGCAGACAGCAGCAGCCTTCGCGCTGATGGGCTATCATGCCGGCGAAATCGTCGACGACGACACACAGCTCACCCACATCTGCTTCCTGCGCAAGCAGGGCGAGACAACTATCGAACTGGTGCAGCCCTACGAGGACAACAAGACGATGCAGAAGATGCTGAGCCAGCGAGGCGCAGGTCCCTATCATACCTGCTATGTAGTGGCCGACATCCATGCGGCCTACGACGAGTTGCTCGACAACGACTTCACGCCCCTGTTCAAGCCTGTCGCAGCACCAGCATTCGGCCATCGGCTCATCTGTTACTTCTTCCGGCGCGAAGTGGGCCTCATCGAGCTGGTCAGCGAAGCATAGACAGCTCGCGGGCCACTATCTGCGAATAGAGCATGGCCCCCTGCCGGTTCAGGTGGCCAAAGTCGTAGAACAGCTCCTGGTGCCCCACAAAGGCACTGTCGCGATAGTGGTCGAAAAACGGTATGCTATGGCGTGCGGCCAGGCTGCGCGGATAGCCGAAGACGTCGGCATCAGCGCATACATACATGGGCGATGCGGCCATGACGAGCCTGATGTTGTGCGACTGGCAGTCGGCAACGAACCGCTCCAGCAGCGCCACACGTGCCGTGTCTATGCTGAAGGGATATTCCTCGGCCTTCACGCCTGTGGTGTCCATCACCCCGTCCATAGGCTTCCAGCCCTTCAGACTGCGGTCCATGGTGCCCAGCTTGCCCGTCAGCAGGTTGGGCAGACTGCCCGTGAAGCGATAGACCACGGACAGCCGGTACGGCCAGTAGTCGCCCGACAGCCGCAGCATCTCGTCGCAGGCATCGCTCATGCCCACGTAGGGTGCCAGCGACTTGGCGCGCTCCGTGCCCGAGAAGGGCGTCTGTAGCCAGTCGCAGGGATGCACCTCGAAGACGATGGTCTTTGGCGTGTAGCGTGTCAGCATGTTGCCCAGCAGCCCATAGTGATAGTAAATGTTCTTAATGCCCCAGTCGGCAGCGTTGAAGCAGCCTTGACCCAGCTCCTTCTCGAAGACCGACGGCACGTAGTGGTGCAGGCAGCGCGAACTGCCGAAGAACAGTATCGGGTCGCACGCCGACTCGTTGGCATAGCTCACCTTATATTCGTCGGTAGCATTCGACTGCCGGTAGAGCGCCTTCAGCCCCCATCCAGCCATTCTGTCGAACACCAGGAACAGGCAGGCAACAGCCACAACATGAACGATAATCTTTCTCATTGCCGTTAGAATTGAAAGTAGATGAACTGGTTGCTGTCGAAGATGCCGAACATCAGTATGGCCACTATCTCCGCTGCTACCGTCAGGTCCCAGCGCCAGCGCTCAGCCTTGGCGGGCAGCCACAGCCTCTTCTTGGCAAACCACTCCTCCTGTATGTCGACATACAGGAGCGCAGCCGTGCAGATGGCAGCGTTGACCAGCGTGGGCATGTCGGTGAACAGGCCGCCGTCCCAAGCCTGCGGAATGCGGCATAGCACCGACCAGAACTCGCCGATGTCGGCCGAATGAAACAGCATCAGGCCCAACGCCACTACCACGTAGTTGCCTGCCATCTTCAGCACGAAGGGCATGGTGGGCCAGCCGTGGCTGTTCACCTTTATCTTGGTCTTCTTGAAGAACTGTCCGCTAAGCATCAGCGGCACATACCACAGGCCGTGATATATGCCGAAGAGCAGGAACGTCCAGTTGGAGCCGTGCCACAGGCCTATGAACATCATGTTCAGCATGATGGCGGCAATGGTGCCGCGCACGCCCCAGTCGCGCAGCCTGATGTTCAGCGGCATGAACACATAGTCGGTCAGCCACGAGGTCAGCGATATGTGCCATCGGCTCCAGTACTGCGCGATGTTGATGGTGAAGAACGGACGCTTGAAGTTCTCGGCCACCCTGAACCCCAGCATCAGCGCCACGCCGATGGCCATCTCGCTGTAGCCGCTGAAGTCGGCATACATTTGCAGCGGATAGAGCAGCGAGGCAAACACGATGCTCAGCGCCGAATGGTGCTCGTAGTTGTTCCACACGGCGCTGACGTACAGGTCGAGCCTGTCGGCTATGCACATCTTCAGGAACATGCCCCACAGCACGCGCCTGAAGCCCGCCATCAGGTTTTCGGCCTCGAATGTGCGGGCCGTCTTCAGCTGCTTCAGGAATGGCTTGGGGCGGTCTATAGGCCCGGACAGTATGGTGGGGAAGAAGGCAATGTAGTTGGCAAAGTCGCCCAGGTTGCGCTCGTGCCCCGTCTTGCCATGGTATATGTCGAGCACATAGCTCATCAGCTTGAACGTGAAGAAGCTGAGCCCCACGGGCACTATGATGTTGACAGCCGTCCACGAGAGGTGCAGACCCAGCGCGTTGCCTATACGCACAAACGATCCGGCAAAGAAGTCCAGGTACTTGAAGTAGAACAGCGCCCCTATGCCCACGACCACTCCGGCTGTGGTGAGCCGCGAAGCCCTGCGCTCGCGACCCGCGTCCAGGCTCTGCCCAATGGCCTTGCCAGTCAGCCAGAACACCAGCGTGAGCACAGCCAGCAGCGCTGCCATGCCCAGGTCTATTTGGGCATAGAACCAGTAGGAACAGCCCAACAGGAAAATGTTCTGCACCCTCCTGTTGCCCTGGCAGAGATAGTAGCCCGCCATGACCACAAGGAAGAAGCACAGGAACGCCAGCGAGTTAACAACCATATTAGCGTCCGTTTTTTACGCCCCTACAGCTTCTTGCCGATACAGTCTACGAGGTTGCCCACGTTGTCCCAGCTCAGTATCTCGCGCGATGCAAACTTCACCCCAAAGGCTTTCTCCAGGGCCACAACCAGCTGCACGTGGGTCAGCGAGTCCCACTCCTCCACGTCGTCGGCTGTGGTCTCGTCGGTCATTACCAGGTCGTCTAACTCGAGTTCCTCGCGGAACACCTCTTGCACTTTCGCCAGAATATCGTTTCTTTCCATATATTGATACTTGTTGTTAAAAGCACGTGCAAAATTAGTCTTTTTTTTCCGAACGGCAAAACAAAACGCCTTATTTGTTTGCCTTTGGCTGCTCCAGCTTGCGACGAGTCAGGGTAAATTGCTTAGCGGAACACAAACCCCAGCTCCTTCGCCCGTCGCAGCACGGCGCGGGTCTTGTCTGCAGCAAACTCGTTGGCCTGCGACGAGTGGGTGCCGAACACCACGAAGGCATTCCTCCTGCGCGCCTTCTCCAGCAGACAGCCCATCGCCGTCGTGTCGGTGTCGGCATCAATCCACAGCCTGCCCCACATGAAGCAGCTGGCCGAGGGGTTCACCGTGCAGGCCCCGGTCACTATGTGGCACCCCTGGCGGGCAACAACGCCCCTGATGGCCATGGTGTTGTCGGCATGCGGGGGCACGACGATGCGGCTCAGGCGCGACGTGTCTATGCCCGCCTGGCCCATCCTCTGCCTGCAGGCCGCTATGTCGGCCTCTATCTGCTCCCTGCCCCACGTCCTCCAGTGGTCGTGGTTCAGCCCATGTATGGCCACACCGAAGCCCTGCCGCTGCCATGCCGCCAGCGAGTCGCCGTTCGTCTCCGACAGACGTCCCGGCACTACGGCGAAGGTGGCCTTGATGTCCAGCTCGTCGCAGAGAGCCTTCACCAGGCCCATGCCGTCGCCGCTGTCGTCGTCAATCCACAGTGCAGCAGGCTCAGCGTCGCTGGCTGTGCAGCAGGCGTGGGCCATCATCACGTAGAGCGTCTGCTTGGTGAGTGGCCCCTGATGCAGCGGCAGTCTCGACCAGAGCACCCCTCCTGCCAGCGCGCACGCAGCCAGCAGCAGTGTAAGTGAGCGTTTGTTTCGCAGTCGCATGGTCTTGCAAGATTTGTTGCTACAGTAAAAACGCCGAGAAACCACATTTATTGTGCAGAAGAAACTACTGCTAATTCAAAAAGCAGTATTTACTCATAGCAAAAGTGCGAAAATTGCGCTTTTGCGTTTTTCATCCTTTTTTCTTTGCCGCTTCGGAATATATTGCTATTTTTGCAATCGAATTGTTATGAGGATTATGGCAAACAGAGAAGTGGGGAAAACGCTGATGGCGCTGGCAGTGCTGCTGGCTGTGGGAGGCGGCTGCGGATGGTGGCTGCTGGAGTGGCGGTGGGAGGACATCTTGTCGCCGGCACGGGCTGTGGGGGGCTATGAGGTGGCACGGCATGACGACGACACGCTGCGCGTGGTGATGATAGGCGACAGCTGGGCAGGCATGCACAGCGAGACGCTCTGCGACACGCTGCTGCAAGGCTGGCTGGCCCGCCTGACGGGAGCCAGCGTGCGGGTGGAGAGCAACGGCAGGGGCGGGGCCAAGAGCAAGGAGGTGTATGGCCTGATGTTCAGGGCCACGGCGCCTGCGGAGGAGCAGAGGCTGGGGCGCTGCACTCAGCAGCAGCTGCAGCGCGGGGCCGACTACTGCATAGTGATGGCGGGCATCAACGATGCGGCGGCCTGTCTGGGCACTCGCTACTACTGTGAGAACTACAGGCTGATAATAGACTTCCTGTTGGCGGCGGGCATCAGACCCGTCGTGGTAGAGATGCCCCGCGTGGACATAGCGGGGCTGTATGGCGGCAAGCCTCTGAAGGACAGGGCCGTGGACTGGCTGCGCTCGGCAATGACGGACTGCCGGATGTACGACGTGGCGCCTTACGGCCAACGGCTGCTCGCTATGCTCGACGAGCAGGGACTGGCCGACAGCGTGGTACTGGTGAGAAAGGAGCAATGGAACGCGGACGGCGTGGCCGACCAGCGTGGGCTCTATCTGCCTGATGGCATCCACCTGAACGCCCGCGGCTATGGGGTGCTCGACTCGTGTCTGGCCACTGCCATTGCCGATGACTTGAGGAAATTGAAAAATAACTCAACTTTCTGAAGTCTCTATGTATTTACGATTTGACGATTTACGATTTAC
>ERZ842401.5611-NODE-5611-length-13823-cov-4.790965_pt1 | contig 13823 bp, 12 predicted proteins | sample MGYA00521270_ERZ842401 | MGnify/ENA primary metagenome ERZ842401 (study PRJEB31892, sample SAMEA3878208) | bioreactor metagenome | biome: Moose rumen | place: Sweden | collected 2011-10 | study: EMG produced TPA metagenomics assembly of the PRJEB12797 data set... | reverse complement strand
TTCGAGTTCCGTCTGCAACGCCGTGATATCGTCGGTATTGGACCATTTCGACATACAGTGGGATCCTCTGGACGTGATCAAGCTCGGAGTGGAATGTGCCAAGGAATGCGGGGTGACCATCACCGGTGCATTCGACGATGCCTGCGGATGCCACCTCGGAGGGCTCGTCGTCACGGATAATTCGAAGAATAGTCTCCTCCTCAGGAAGGATATCCCGAGGTACGATGTGGTCATCTGCGTACCGGACAGGAACATCCCCAAAAACAAGGTCCCTGTGGAGAAGTACAGGGAGCTCCGGAACGAATACGAATCAATGGTCATGGACATCAGAGAGGATTACCTCAAGGTCCTGGACAGGAACGGTGCATTGGTCGGGGACATCATCGGTATAAACGATATCGCATCCAAGGCCATGTCCCTCGGTGCACTTGCCGCTGGCGTCACAGGTACGGGACCTGCGGTGGCGGTCGTCTGCAAGGAGAACGACGGGCGCCGCATAGCCGATCAGCTGGACGGCAATACGATAGTCACATCCACTAGGTCGGACATCACATTCAACGGCGGAAGGGTATCCGGAAGCGTCAAGGTGCCTCCTTCCAAGAGCTACACCCACAGGGCGATCCTGATGGCCGCTCTATCCGGAGGCAGATGCGTCATATCCAATCCGCTCATCTCGTTCGACACCCTCGCCACGGCCGATGCCGTCAGGGCGATGGGCGCCAAGGTCACCCAGGAGAACGGGGACCTCATAGTGGAATCATCGGGACTCCACGCTCCGGACAAGGTCATCGACGTGCTCAACTCCGGTACCACCATGAGGCTCATGACCGGTATCGCGGCCCTGTTCTCCGAGGAGGTCACCATAACAGGCGACGAATCCATACAGAAGAGGCCCATGGGACCTCTCCTCGATGCACTGAAAGGGTGCGGGGTGGGATGCAGTTCCGTGGACGGAAGGGCACCCATAACGATCAAAGGACCCGTCAAAGGTGACACGATAAGGATAGACGGGGGCATGAGCTCTCAGTTCGTCTCCTCCATGCTGATGATGGCCCCTCTCGTCGGCAGACCCATCGACATCATGCTCGAAGGGAAGCTCGTGTCGAAACCGTACATCGAGATCACCCTGTCCATGATGAAGGACTTCGGGATCACGGTCGGTATAACATACGAGGGATTCCATATCGAACCCCAATCCTATGTCCCCCGCGACTACAGGGTACCTTCAGACTTCTCATCGTCGGCATTCCCGTTGGTCGCAGGAGGCCTATGCGGGAACGTTTCCGTGGACGGGTTGGACATCAGCGATCCCCAGGGGGACAAGAAGATCATCGATATCCTCAGGCAATCGGGCTGTTTGGTCACCGAGAGGGACGGTACGATCTCATGCTCGGGCGAAGGAAGGCCGTTTGCGTGCGATGTGGACCTCTCCGACATACCTGATCTGTTCCCCATCGTGGCGGTCCTCCTGAGCACAGCGGAGGGCACCAGCCATCTGTACGGTGCGCCTCAGCTAAAGTTCAAGGAGAGCGACAGGATCGCTTCCGTGGTGAACATGCTGAGCACCCTGGGTGCCGACATAGAAGGGACCGATCAGGGATGCATCATACACGGCGTCCCCCGCCTGAAGGGCGGAAGGATAGAGCATCTCGGCGATCACAGACTGTTCATGGCCGCCGCCGTAGCATCGTTGATATCCGACGGGCCCATTACTATGGACAACGACGGCTGTTGGAACGTCTCCTATCCCGGTTTCGTGGAACAGATGCGCTCCATCGGCATGAGATGATAACATGTACTCCCTTGGGAACAGATTGAGGATCAGCCTCTTCGGCAAGAGCCATAACGACTGCATAGGATGCATAGTGGAGGGCCTCCCGATAGGCATGGAGATCGATTTCGACAGGGTCCAGGAGGAGCTTGCTCTGAGGAAACCATCGGACGGGATCGGGACCCCGAGGAAGGAACCGGATGCGGTCGTCTTCGAAGAGGGGGTCACCGACGGCAAGGTATCCTCAAGGTACGTGATGCTGAAGATAATGAACACCAACAGGAACTCCTCATCCTATTCCGGATTCAACGTCACTCCGAGGCCCGGACATGCGGATTATCCTGCTCTAATGAAGTTCAAGGACTTCGATGTCGCAGGCGGAGCACAGTTCTCCGGCAGGATGACCGCCCCATTGGTGGCGGTCGGTGCCATTTGCAAGCAGATACTGGAATCCAAGGGCATCGGAATCGCAGCTTACTCCAAGCAGATCCACATAGTGAAGGATGATGCGGAACATAGTTTCGGTGCAATCTACGGTTCGAGGAACTACAGGACCCGTGCCATCGATGATACTTTCGACCGCCTGATGTTCGATGCCATCACGGCAGCTGCGGAGGAGGGCAACAGTGTCGGAGGCGTGGTGGGATGCATGATAACCGGACTCCCCGCGGGATTCGGGGGGATATGGTTCGATGCTCTGGATGTCTCGCTCTCAAGGGCGATGTTCTCCATACCCGCTGTGAAAGGGGTGCAGTTCGGAAAGGGCTTCGAGATCGCATACATGAAGGGATCCGAGAGCAATGACCAGTACTGCATGAAGGACGGTACGATATCGGCATGCTCCAACAACATGGGCGGGATCTGCGGAGGGATGTGCAACGGCATGCCTGTTACGTTCGATGTCGCATTCAAACCGACGCCTTCGATAGCGAAGGAACAGAGGACCGTCAACCTGGAGAAGATGTGCGACGATACCGTGAAGATCAACGGAAGGCACGACCCGTGCATCGTACCGCGTGCTGTAGCTGTTGTAGAAGCGATGGCAGCGATCACGCTGATGGATCAGCTGCTTACATTCCGATGATCACTGGGGGACCCGTCGTTATCGGGGATATCGAATACGACACGGTTCTGGAAGACGTTCTCGGCGCCCCATTGGACCAGGGCCTCCAATGCGGGTCCGATGGACATTCGATGTCGCAGAGATCTTGGACGAGAGCGCCAGCCCCACAGCAGGAACCAAGTGCTGCTGATTTCAAAATACAGCCCCTTCGGGGGCACCCCTTTTATCATCATGTTGGAAGCGGACCTTGCGGTCCGCCGTTGCGGTTTTACTGGATGTTCAGGATCACTCTGTCAGCCATAGGCTCGGATATCCCTTTGATGCCAAAGTTCTCAACGAGCACATCAGCCACTCCGGGACTGAGGAATACGGGAAGCCTGGGGCCGAGCATGATGTTCTTGATACCGAGATTGAGAAGGACCAGTAGGACGAGAACGGCCTTCTGCTCATACCATGCAATGTTGAACGACAGAGGCAGCCCGTTGATGTCAGTACCGAATGCATCCGCAAGTGCGTTAGCGATGACCACGAGCGAATAACAATCGTTGCACTGCCCGGCATCTATGACCCTTGGAATCCCGCCGATGTCCCCTAGGTCCAGCTTGTTGTACTTGTACTTGGCGCATCCTGCCGTGAGGATGACGGTATCCTTGGGGAGGGTCTCTGCGAACCTCGTGTAATATTCCCTTCCCTTCTCCCTTCCGTCGCAGCCTGCCATGACCACGAATCTCTTTATCGCTCCAGCCTTCACAGCCTCGATGATCTTGTCTGCGAGCGCCAATGTCTGATCGTGGGCGAACCCGATGGTCAGGACCTTGTCGTCTATGGGCGCAGGTGCGGGACAGTTCTTGGCCATCTCGATGACCTCGGAGAAATCCTTCCTTCCATCCTTGGCCTCGATGTTCTTAACTCCCTGTATACCCGCGGTACCGGTGGTGAAGAGCCTGTCCTTATAGCTGTCCTTGGGGATGAGCACGCAGTTGGTCGTTGCGACTATCGGCCCGTTGAACTTCTCGAACTCGTCCTTCTGGAGATACCAGGCGTTCCCGTAGTTGCCGACGAGGTTATCGTACTTCTTGAAAGCGGGATAAGCGTGCGCGGGGAGCATCTCGCCGTGGGTGTAGATGTCGACCCCCGACCCTTTGCTCTGCTCCAAGAGCTGCTCCAGATCCCTGAGGTCATGTCCGGTGATGAGGATGCCGGGCCTGGTGCCTACGGATGTCCTAACCTGTGTGATCTCTGGTTTGCCGTACTTCCTCACATTGTACTCGTCGAGCAGGGCCATCGCCTTGGCCCCGACCTCTCCGCATTCCATGTTCAATGCTATGAGCTCCTCTGCGGACAGCGTCTTCATGAGCGATGACAGTGCCTTCCTCATGAATGCTGTTATCGTCGCATCCTCGGCTTCGAGGACGTAGGCGTGATGGTAGTATGCTGCCAGCCCCTTGAGTCCGAACAGGAGGAGCTGCTTCAGCGATCTCAGATCCTCATCGGAATCATAGGTGTCGACACCGTAGGTCCCGGAGAACAGCGAATACCTCTTTCCTACCCTCTGCATGAGCGAATCACTCACCGCTTCCGCATCCTTGATCCTCTGCATATCGAAGTTCGTGTTCGACAGAGTCATGAAGAGGGAATCCACGATGTGCGAATCCAATTCCCTGATAAAATCAGTGTTCCTGCATTCGATGGTCGCTGATGACAGCTCTATGAGCGTTGCTATGAGCTTATCCATCTCATCTGCCAATTCAGCGGATTTACCGCATACGCCTTTCTTGATACAGCCGGTTCCGGCCAGACTCTCTTCGCATTGCATGCACTTCATTCGATTACCTCGATATCTAATTGATAGCAGATATCTATAAGATACTAGACTATAAATAGCTCCGAGTTTCTAATCGGAAAGCATGCACGAGACCTGCACAGTCTATCGGACCATGGATTATCTGTCGAAGAAATGGGCAATGATCATACTCTTCGAAATGAGAAGAGGGAATGATTGGATGAGATTCTCGGAGATCCATACGAGACTGGGCAACGTCACACCGAAGGTCCTGACGGAAAGACTGAAGGACCTTGAGAACGAGGGATTGATAGAGCACCGTGTGAACACCTCGGAGATGCCGATCAGGAGCGAATACAGACTGACGCAGGCAGGGTTCGAGATGACGGAGATAATCCATCAGATCAAGATGTGGGCCCTCAAGTGGAAGATAGATAACAAACCCTGCGAGAGACTGGACTGCTGCAAATGCAAGCTGTGATCAATCCAGTTTGACCAGTGAGAACCTCGTCATGTTGTCCTTGTTGTCCTCGACGTTCTCATCGGCTAGATAAAGTCCGTAATGCTCTCCCGCATCCCTTCTGCAAACGGCTGCGGAACCTTCCGGAAGCTCACCTTTGGCGAGCATCTCAGCCGCGTATGCGGTATCCTCGCATTCCACGAACTCCGCGTCGGGATACAGCCTTCTGAGATTATTCTGCGACTGCAGAAGGGCTTGGATGTGGGAGACCAACGACGTCACCTTGTCATCCCTGTTCCTCTTGAACACACAGTGATGGATCGGGGACCACATGAGATCGAGCTCCTTCAGGTTGCGGACTCCCATCTTCGCTATCCTCGATTCCTCGACGATGCCTGCGAATCTGTTCTCCACCGCAAGCACCCCGTAGTCGATCCTCCTGGCGACGAGCTCATCCATCACGTTCTTGGCGGACATCAGCGGTACCAGCTCGACATCCCTGAGGTCGAACTTCTTCGAGAAGACCATGGCCATCTCCTCGCTGTTCGAGAATGGGATACCCATATAGCCGACACGGATGACATGTACCATGATGTTCGGACATCTCGGAGTCCTGCTTAAAAAGGTGCTGACCTACAACCAAATTTGGGTATCCTCCGAATATCGTATCGGAGGCTCGACATGTTTATCACAGAGGGCATCATCCAGTTGTCCATAGGTCGGATAATCATGGAAGTAGAGAACGAATTCAAATTCACCACGGACAGGAAACTGGAGCCTGCGGATGTCATAAACAGTTTGGAATCGTTCCTAAAGGATCATTCGATACCGTACGAGAAGAAGGTCAGGCAGTCCCAGGACAGGTACTACGATTCCAACACTCTGGAACTATACCGCAAAGGATGCTCCCTGAGGCAGAAGAACACCTTCAAGGGGAAGGTGAAGCTCACCGCAAAGAAACCCCTCTCCAACGAAGGGGAGATGATGTCCAGGGAGGAGATCGAGATGCCCGCGGACGGCAGGTTCATGACGCTGAAGGCCTTCGGCAAGGGATGCTTTCCCGACATCACTATAGAGAAGGATCCCGTCCTGCAGATGCGCACCGAGCGCACCGCATTCTACTACACCGACGGTGCCGACGTCATGCTCACATTCGACACCTGCAGGTACATATCCGGTAAGAGGCACAAGGATTTCCTCGAAGTCGAGATAGAATCCATGGGCAAGAGCACAGAAAGAGGATTCGACCACATCGGCATGAGGGACTTCGTGAAGGAACTGTCGTTCTATCCCGTGACCAAGAGCAAATATCAGAGAGGGATCGAGTGGATCCAATCTCTGAACGTACAAATATGAGCACGCTATAAAGCCGTATGGTGCAAAGATGGTTACATTCCTTCCATTCGCCGGATACAGACCCAACCTCAGCAAAGGGGAGAAAGAGGCAGACCGCATCTCGCCCCCCTACGACGTCATCAGCGACGATTATCTCAAAGAACTCCAGTCGCACCCCCACAATGTCACGAACCTCACCCTCAAGCAGGATGCAGACAAAAGATACCATTCCGCAAGGAAGGAGCTCGACTCCTGGATCGAGAACGGTGAGCTGAAGCACGACGAGGATTCGTTCTACATCTACGAGCAGACATTCGATGACAACGGGACCACACGCATCCGCACAGGTATCGTCGGCATCCTGAAGACGGAGAGGTACGAGGAAGGTAACATCATCCCCCACGAGGAGACATTTTCCAAAGTGAAGGCGGACCGTCTGAACCTCCTCAGGGACATGGAAGCACACCTGGAGTCCATCTTCGGTATCTACGAGGGACTCACACCCGAGCTCAACAAGAAGATCAATGACAACGCCAGGCTGATCTACATGCACAATGACGATTCCGACGTGGAGCACAAGTACTACAAGCTCTCCGACCCCAAGATCTGCAAGGAGATCACGGAGCAGCTGAAGGATCAGAAGATGCTCATCGCCGACGGTCACCACAGATACGAGACAGCATTGAACTACTCCCTGGAGAACGCCGGGAACGAGAAGAAATCCTTCGTACTCGCCACTCTCGTATCATCGGACAACGAAGGATTGGTCATCTAGCCCACGCACAGGATCATCGACACCGAGAACATCTCCGAGAAGAACGCCGTCAAGGGAATAACATCGGCACTGAAGACCGTCGAGGTCACCAGAGAAGAGATGGAGGCTCAGCTGAAGGATCACATGATGGGGATTATGTTCAGGTCCGGAAAGTGCCTTCTGGCGGATTACGACGGCGGTGACGATCCCATGTGGACCCTGGACACCTATGTCGCACAGGAGAAGATCCTCAAAGGCGTCTACAAATCCGATGAGGGCAAGGCCACCATCTCCTACGATGCGGAGTACGATTCCGTGAAGAAGCAGATGGAGGATAGGAAGCACGATGCTGCAATCATCCTGAACGATCCCAAACTCCAGACGATATGGGATCTCTCCATGATCGGAAAGAGGATGCCCAAGAAGACCACGTTCTTCTTCCCGAAGATCTGGTCCGGTTTCGTATTCTACTTAATGAGATGAAAGCTCGGGGGACATCCCCCGTCTATCACACTTAATAATTCTCAAAGATTGATCTTCGTCAGCAGTTCATTATAGACCTGCTGGGTCTTCCCATCGTCGGCCTGGTTGAAGGCATAGTAATTGTCCTCGTAGAGGAAGAAGATGCACGGCTTCACCTTGGTGTAGGAAGCCAACGTGTAAGAACCGAATTGGGCGTTGCTGAATGTTCCGCTGCATATGGTCGGGGTACCGTATCCTGCGATGCGAGAACCCTTATCGAAATCCGGATCGATCTCGAGATTCTGTATCTTGTCATAATCGAACTTCTTGTCGACCATAGGTGCTTTGACGTGAAGCTGATCCTCTCCGAACTCCACTATGACAATCTCTGCAGTGAACTCCGAGAGCCCTATAGCTACCGTTGGAACGATGGCAATAACCGACACAGCGATGAATATCCCTACCTTCTTCGCAGTCGACCTCTCGATGAAACGGAAACTCCTCATGCTGTCTTTCTTCAGGATGGGTAGGATCATGAGCACGACGCTGATGACCATCAGCACGATACCGATTGTGAAACTGGATATCGTCAGCACGATGGCCCATCCAAGCAGGATGCATCCGATGGTCATGTAGATTCCGATGTATGAGACGGCGTTGATGCGCTCCTGCTCGGTCATCGATGTCCAATCCGGACCGTTGATCCACCTGTAACTCCTCCCTTCGAGGAAAAGGTATAATCCAAGCATGATGCAGGGATACATGACAGCCACGGCTATGATCACCAGAAGGTGCTCCATGAGCGAATCAGCCGTGAACATCAATGTAACTACAGTGATGATCGTCACTGCAACTACGGCCAACAGATAGTTCCTGGAATAGGGAGTCGTAATCATGTCAGCACAGTAGAGGTAGATAAAGAAGAGCCGTTGGAGGGAATCGGACCCTCGACCTACGCCTTACCAAGGCGTCGCTATACCCCTTAGCCACAACGGCATGTGTATTCGTGGTTAAGCACAACTACATTAAATAGCTAATGGATGCGAACTCCTGGTTCCTGTCACTCATCCGACCCTGCCAGAACAAAAGGAATGGATCATACCATCTCGAGATCCTGGCAGCAATCATGGAGCTTTACCTCCTTCCTGAGGTTATTGTACTCCTTGCGTGCAAGGTACGTCATGCAGAACGCACCGAAAATATGGATGCCGACCATGCTGTAGATTATTCCCTCGTATGGGTCGATACCGAACAGGCCGTATGCGGCCATAGCATAGAGGCCCAGTTTCAGGAATCCCCAGAACATAAAGAAGTACATCGGAATCTTGGCCTTATTCATGGATTGCAACATCGATGATGCCACTCCCATCAGTGCGGAGAACGGTATCAGGAGAACGGATACGCGGAGCGTCCATACCAACATATCCAGGACATCGTGCATCGATTCCTCCTGCGTCATGACCGACATGAATGGTTCCGCGAAGATGTACAACACTGTGGCGAAGACTATACCGCAGACGATGACCAGCTTGGCAGAGTACATGAAACCCGTCCTGAGCCTTTCCAGATCCCTAACGCCGTAAGCGGCGGAACATACAGGCAACATCGCCATATCCACCGCCCTGCCGGGAAGACCGACCAGGCCGATGTATCTCCAGGTGTAGTTGTACAGCATCACCGCGGTTGTCCCTCCGGCTATGATCAGGAATATTCTCTGAAGGAAATCCGTCAGATTGGAGATGACCATCTGGACCGATTTCGGGCCTCCGACGCCGAGGACCTCCATCATCGCATCCTTATCGACATGGAAGGTGGATCTGTTCATCGAGATGATCGTCCTTCCTCTCACGTACCAATAGATTCCGATTCCGATTGCAATAAGCGAAGAGAGGACCGTAGACAAACCGGCACCGAACACTCCCATCCCCATACCGTAGATGAGTATGGGGTCGATGACCATGTTCAGGATGGCTGAGGCCGATTGTATGATGGTTGATTTGGTCGCCGCACCCTCTGCTCTGAGGGTACCTCCGAGAATGGCGATTATCGTCACTGTCGGTGACATGACGATGTAAGGTATCATGTACTGGATGGCTTCCTCGCGGACATCCCCCGCACCCATCACGTCTATCACGGGATTGAGGAAGATCGCTACCAGGATCGATGAGATGACTGCAAAGATCAATCCCAGGATTACCGAATTGGATACCAGCCTGCCTGCGGCCTCATATTCACCGCGGGCGAGACGTGCAGCTCCCGTAGCAGTGACACCTGCTGCGATACCGATGCCTGCACAGGTCATCAGACCATAGACCGGAACTATCGTGGATACTGCTGCAGCCGAATCCACCCCGAGACCCGAGACCCAATAGGTATCGACGAACTGGTTGACCTCCACCACCGCCAATGCGATGAAGAATGGGAGGATTATGGCCCTGATGGCCGCCTTGGGTTCACCAAGCATCCTCTGGAGGTCGCTTTCTTTGCTCATCGTAGTCCCTATCCTGGCCGAGTATATAAATTAACACTTTTTTTAAAAAAGTAATACTGATAAAATCCCCGGATTCCTCCGGGAAATGGTTTCACTTTCTGCTGTACCTGAGGGCACGTGCGGAATTCAGCACCGCTGCGATCATCACACCCACGTCGGCTATGATGGCCAACCACATGCTGACTATACCAACAGCGGACAATCCGAGGAAGATGAACTTGATCAGCAGGGTGAACACGATGTTCTCGTGAATGATCAGCATGGTCTTGCGGGAGATACCCATGACCGTTGCGACCTTGGTGGGATCGTCGTCCATGATGACCACATCCGATGCTTCTATAGCGGCATCCGAACCGATCGCACCCATGGTAATACCTATATCTGCCCTTACGAGCGACGGTGCATCGTTGATACCGTCCCCGACGAACGCGACCTTCGCATCCGTATCCTTGATGATCTTCTCCAGCTGCAGTAACTTGTCACCGGGCAGGAGCTGACTGTGAACCTCGTCCATACCGATCTCCTTGGCGACCTTCTGCGCTACCGCATCTTGATCCCCGGTGAGCATGACGGTCTTCTTGATGCCTGCGGCCTTCAGATCCAACATTGCCTGCTTGGATTCAGATTTCACGATATCAGAGATGGTGATGAATCCGGCGTACTTTCCGTCGATGGCCACATGGACAACGGTACCGTGCTGAGGGACGTCCTCGGACTCCAGGTTCAGCGTCTCCATGAGCCTGACGTTACCGACTGCGACGGAGATACTGTCGACCTTGGCGATGACTCCCTTTCCGGCGATATCCTCGATATCGGTGACCCTTGAACGGTCGATATCCGCTCCGTGGGCACGGACGAGACTGGCGGCGATCGGGTGAGGAGATGATGATTCTGCTGCCGCGGCGTACTCTATGAGCCTCTCGCGGGGCATGTCAACGGACTTGACCTCGGTGACCTCGAACACACCCTGGGTGAGGGTACCGGTCTTGTCGAAGACGACGGTCTCCACATCGGAGAGCATCTCCAGGTAGTTGGAACCCTTGACGAGGATACCTTCCCTGCTAGCTCCTCCCAATCCGGCGAAGAATCCCAGAGGGATGCTGATCACGAGAGCACATGGACAGCTGATGACCAGGAAGGTCAGTGCACGGTAGATCCATTCCTCCACCGCAGTGTCCAACAGTTCTATATCCGCAAGGAAGAACAGCAGCATGGGCACAAGTGCCAGCAGTAACGCCGATACGACGACGAAGGGAGTGTACACCTTGGCGAACCTCGTTATGAATGCCTCGGACTCCGACTTCCTGCTGCTAGCATTCTCGACCATGTCGAGGATCTTGGATACGGTGGATTCTCCGAACTCCTTGGTGGTCTCGATCTTCAGTACTCCGGACAGGTTGATGGATCCGCTGAGGACCTCGTCCCCGACCATCACATCGCGGGGTATACTCTCCCCGGTGAGTGCGGATGTGTTGAGAGATGACGAACCGTCCACGATGTTACCGTCTATCGGGACCCTCTCTCCAGGCCTGACCACTATGACGGTACCTATCTGCACCTCTTCGGGATCCACTTCGACAAGCTCCCCGTCCTCCTCTATAAAGGCGGAATCTGGACGGATCTCCATCAGCTTCTGGATGCTCTGCCTGCTGGAATCGACCGCGATCGCCTGGAACAGCTCCCCGATCTGATAGAATATCATGACGGCGACAGCTTCATCGTAGTCGCCGGTATAGGTGACTCCCAAGATCATCGCTCCGATAGTGGCTATGGACATCAGGAAGTTCTCGTCCATGGCCTGACCATGTGAGATTCCTTTGAAGGCCTTGATCACTATGTCATATCCGATGATGATGTAGGGCACCAGGTAGCATACGAAATAGAACAGCTTCTCCATGTCCGGGTCGTCGAATTTGAACAACCCCACCGCGGACGATACAGCGAAGAAGATCGTCAGTATGGATGCTATGATGATTCTCGTGAGCATCTTCTTCTGCTTCTTCCTTAATTTGATCAAGATTACTCGCCTTCCGGCTTAAAGGATCAAAGCTCAATCTCGCAGTCGCTCTCGACCTTCTTACAGTTCTTGAGCACCTGCTTCATGACTGCATCGACGTCTGCTCCGTCCTCGAACTCGACGGACATCTTCTGCATCACGAAGTTGACGGATGCGTTCTTGACACCGTCGGTCTTCTTGGTAGCGTCTTCCATCTTGGCAGCACAGTTCGCACAGTCGACTTCGATCTTGTAGGTCTTCTTCATTATTTTCACCCTTTCAATTAAGTATCTGTTTAATCATTATACCTATCGTTATATAAATAACAGGCAGGTTAACAGTGTTTCTATTAAAAGAATCCTTAATTATAACCTTCAAGATGTATAGACCATAACCTGGAAACGATAACATGTCAGGACACACATTACCTCACGATCACGGAGACATCAAAGATATGGAGGAGTTCAGCAAGCTCCTCGAGCAGACTAAGGGTTTCGACACGGTCTGTCGTGCGCTCGCACAGATGTCCGACGGGACCAGGATGCGTATCTTCTGGCTTCTATGCCATTACGAAGGCTGCGTCACCAACATCTCCGCCATCATGGGTATGTCCAGCCCCGCTGTATCTCACCATCTCCGTTCATTGAGGGAGAGCGGGCTCATCGAAAGCAGACGTGTAGGAAAGGAGGTCTATTACAAGGCCGTCGATTCCACAGAGGTCAGGTACCTGCACCACATGATCGAGGATCTCATGGAGCTCACCTGCCCCAAGGCCTGAATCGGTTCTTCTAATTCAGTGCCAGCAATCCTTGCACTCGGCCCTTACCACGGTAACGGGGCATGCCGAGTTCAGGATGACGCTCTGGGTGACACCGTCGTGAAGGACGTTACCCTCACACTTGCTCATGGTACCCATTATGACGAGGTCGTACATTCCGGACTGAGCGACTATCGCCTCGGCGGGATTGCCCTCGCCGATCTTGGTGCTGACATCTGTCCCCAGCTCCCTGCACTTGGCAGCGACCTTTTCAAGGAGAGGGTATTCATCGATGCCCTCTGCCCTGACGACGAAAATTGTGAGCTTGCATCCGATCTTCTTGACGGTCTCCGTCGCGACCTTGATGGCCGCCTCGTTGACATTCGCCACTGGGAACAGTATCTCCTCGATTCCCCTGGTACCGGATTTGATGGTCAAGACAGGGCAGTAACTGTTCTCGAGTACATTCTTGACCGTCTCCCCTATGCGTCCTCCGATACCTCCCTTACCTGTGACTCCCAGGATAATGTGGTCGAAACTCTTGGACAGGTTGACTATGACCTCCCCGGGGATACCCTGGACGATCTTAGCCTCGAATTTGATGCCTGCGGCCTTCGCCTTCTCGGTGACCCTATCGGTGGCCTTCTGTCCCTCGACCTGCAGGTCAAGGATCTCGTCCACATTCTCGATGCGTCCGTAGGTGCTGTTAGATGAGAAATCCACCACATTGAGGAAGGTCAGTTCTGAACCGAACCTGGTTGCGAATTTGATTGCGACTTCTGTGGCAACATCTGAGAGCGGACTGCCGTCGACGGGGACTAGAACTTTTGCGAAAGCCATGGGAGATACCTCTGTCGGATACTGATAACGAATCCAATATAGTAACCGACGGGCTCCGATTTAATTGTGATGGGAGTGACCCCTGGGGGGGGTAAGTTCCGGGACGGATTC
>ERZ842401.5609-NODE-5609-length-13829-cov-3.861188_pt1 | contig 13829 bp, 10 predicted proteins | sample MGYA00521270_ERZ842401 | MGnify/ENA primary metagenome ERZ842401 (study PRJEB31892, sample SAMEA3878208) | bioreactor metagenome | biome: Moose rumen | place: Sweden | collected 2011-10 | study: EMG produced TPA metagenomics assembly of the PRJEB12797 data set... | reverse complement strand
CATAATAATATCTGTTGATGAAAACGGCGAAGCCAGGGGCTCGGCAAGGTCTGTAAAGGGCTTTAATGTGTTTGAGTGCCTGACATACTGCAAAGACGTGCTTATAAAATTCGGCGGTCATGAGTGTGCAGGCGGACTTTCTCTTAAAGAAGAGGATATCAGTGAGTTTAAAAGGCTGGTGCATGATTTTGCAGCAAAGCTTGATAAAGCCCCTGTGGCTGTGCTCACAGCCGATAAGCAGCTTTTGCCCCGGGATCTGAGTATCGACGCTGTAAAGGGGCTTAAAGTGCTGGAGCCTACGGGTGCTAAAAACTCACAGCCTGTGTTTGCTATGCTGGGGGCAAGGGTCGAGAGGATAACACCGCTTTCTCAGGGCAAGCACACTAAGATAGATTTCAACTACGGCGGTGCTAAGGGGCAGGCGCTGATGTTCGGGCTTTCACCCGATAAGCTGAGCTTTAAGGTCTGCGATAAGCTGGATATGCTGGTAAGCCTTGATATAAATGTTTTCAACGGCAGAGAGTCTGTCTCTGTAAGAGTAATAGACCACAGGCTCAGCGGAGTAAAGCAGGAGCGCTATTTTGCCGCCAAGGAAGCCTATGAACAGCTTATGAGGGGCGAAGAGCTGCCTGTGAACTTTATCAAAAAGATGACTCCCCGGCGCAGTGAGCTGATAGCTGTTTATAAATACATAAGCTCCGTAAAGGAGACGACCCTTGATGATATGTTCATGAGACTGTCGGACGATGCGCTTAATTACTGCAAGCTGCATATCTGCATAGATATTTTCAGAGATAAGCAGCTTATCGAGTTTAAGCCTGCTTCGATGAAAATAAAGCTTCTGCCTGTATCTCACCGTGTGGATCTTGAGGACTCGGACACGCTGAGAAGGCTGAGATCAATGATGGAAGGACGGGGTGACTAATGTCAGATATGGTCAATAATACAAGCAAAGAAGAAAAAAAGACTCAGGCGACCCTGTCAGGATCGGGGGTAGCTATACCCAGCCACATCTATAAAGCGAGCCAGACTGTGTATACCATTGATATGATATTGCAGAAGGTGCTGGACTCTGAAAAGCAGTACGACCTTTCAAAAATAGTTTCAGCCTATGAGCTTGCGGAAAAGTTCCACCACGACCAGAAAAGGGAGTCAGGCGAGCCCTATATCTCTCACCCTATCGCTGTGGCTTATATCCTGCTGGAGCTGGGCATGGATACCGATACTATCTGTGCCGCACTGCTTCATGATGTGGTGGAGGATACCGACTGTACTCTTGAAGAGCTGAGAAAGCTTTTCGGCGCAGATGTGGCTATGCTGGTAAACGGCGTCACAAAGCTGGGCAAGGTAGAGATATTTACCAAGGAGGAGCAGAAGGCTGAGAATATCAGAAAGATACTTCTTGCCATGAGCGAGGATATAAGGGTCATAATCATAAAGCTGGCAGACAGGCTGCATAATATGAGGACGCTGAATTTCTGCCATGAGGAAAAGCGCAGGACTATCGCTCATGAGACTATGAACATCTATTCCCCCATAGCCCACAGGCTGGGAATACGCTCTATCAAGGACGAGTTCGAGGACCTGGCGTTTTTCTACCTCGACCCCTATGCCTATGAGGATATCGAGCAGCAGATGGCTATCCGCAAGGAGAGCAGGGAAGAGCTGGTGGAGGGTATAAAGGAGCGTATCCACGAAAGGCTCAGTAAAGACTTTGAGCCTGTGCCCACCATTGAGGGCAGGGTAAAAAGCAATTACGGTATCTATAAAAAGGTCTACCGTGACGGCAAGGAGATCGACCAGATATATGACAGATATGCCGTCAGGATAATAGTCAATACAGTTACCGAGTGCTATAACGTGCTTGGTATAATACACGATATGTTCAAGCCCATACCCAACAGGTTCAAGGACTATATATCTACCCCCAAGGCAAATATGTACCAGTCGCTGCACACCACCGTTATAGGCAGGGCAGGCATACCCTTTGAGGTGCAGATAAGAACATGGGAGATGCACAGAACTGCCGAATACGGCATCGCAGCCCACTGGAAATATAAGGAGGGCGTAAGAAGCAGCTCAAAGGACGACCACAGGCTGGCGTGGATAAGGCAGATAATCGAGTCGCAGCAGGAGTCTAACGACGTTGAGGAAATAGTAAGAGCCATTAAAAATGACCTTGCTCCCGAGGACGTTTTCGCATTTACTCCCAAGGGGGATATGATAACACTGCCCGCAGGCTCAACGGTCATCGACTTTGCCTATGCTATACACACCCAGGTGGGCCACAGAATGTGCGGCGCCAAGGCTGACAAGAAAATGGTCTCCTACGATTATCAGATCAAAACAGGGGAGATAATCGAGATACTCACCACCAACGTGCCGGGGCACGGTCCCAGCAGGTCATGGCTCAATATCGCCAAGACCAATGAAGCTAAGTCGAAGATACGCTCCTGGTTCAAAAAGGAAAGGCGAGAGGAAAATATCTTCGAGGGCAGGAGCGCTCTGGAAAGAGAATTCCGCAAGAATATGATAAGAGTTCCCGAGGAGGAGCTGGAAGATTTTCTCAAGCTCGATATGAAGCGCCACAACTGCGATACTATAGACGACTTTTTTGCAGCCATAGGCTACGGGGGAGTTCAGCTTTCAAAGCTTATGCAAAGGCTCAAAGCCGAGTATAACAAGCGCTACGGCGACAAGGCTGACGATACAGCGCTGGAGCTCCACCCAAAGACCGTCAAGGCGTCGTCGGGAGTAATAGTTGACGGCATAAACGACTGCGTTATCAAATTCGCCCAGTGCTGCAACCCGCTGCCGGGGGACGAGATAGTGGGCTTTATCACCAGAGGTCACGGCATATCTGTCCACAAGGCGGACTGTTCAAATTATCTGAACCAGAAGAAAAACAACGATAATGAGGACAGGTGGGTAAAGGTAAGCTGGGAAAAGAACCGCAGCAAGAACGACACCACCTATTTCAAAACTACCCTTGATATCATAGCGGTGGACAGGATAGGTCTGCTGGCAGACGTTTCATCGGCGCTGGCGATGATAAATGTATTTATTTACGAGTCTACATCCAGGGAGCTCAAAAACGGCAATGCGCTTATGTCTGTAACGGTGAGCATCGCAGGTATGGAGCAGCTGAAAACGGTGATATCAAGACTGCAGAAGATAAAAAACGTTATATCGGTTGAGAGAAGCGGAAAGTAGGAGGTAATCATGAGAATTTTCAAATTAAAACCCCTGAGCATCTGTGAGACCAACAGCTATCTGGTGGTCAGCGAGAAGAACAACGCAGTGCTCATAGACGCCCCTGCGGACGCTGATTATATAATGGATCAGATAGAGTTCTACGGGGTGGAGCTCAAAAAAATATTTCTCACCCACGGCCATTTTGACCACATAGGTGCGGTGGCAGACCTGGTTGACAGAACAGGCTGCGAGGTGTATATTCACCCCATGGATAAGGATAAGCTCACAGATGAGAACAGTATGCTAGCAAACCATTTCAGAGCAAGAGGCTGCAGAAAATACACGGGGGAGGTAAAGCTGTTTACCGAGAACGATATACTCACCCTTGACGAGCTGGAGTTTGACGTGCTGGACACCCCGGGGCATACCAGCGGCTCGGCTTGCTTTATATGCGGCAGCAGTATGTTCTCGGGCGACACCTTGTTTGCACGCTCCATCGGCAGAACAGATATGCCCGACGGCAACAGTCAGCAGATGATGAAGTCACTTGCGAAGATCGCTGACCTGGGGGGCGACCTTACCATTTACCCCGGGCATATGGTGACCACCACTCTTGAAGAGGAAAAGAAGTTCAACCTCTACCTTAAAGAATTTGTGAGAGACCCCAGATGATCATCATATTCAGCGGCAACGACTATAAATATGAGATAGAGGGAGTGCTGAAGCTTTTTATCCCTGCTACAAAATTCACCCATATTTACAGCGATAAGATAGAAGTTGAAAATAATTATATTTTTGTCAGACAAAAGGAATGCAAAAGTTACACGCTGCTTTATATCATTTGTAATTACGAGGGTAAAACAAAGCGACAAGGCGAGATACTTTACAAAAATGTCAGTTTAATAAATTCCGACAAGGAATTACACTTGTCACGTATTTTATACAAAATTCTATCTGGATTTACGGGTATTGTGCCTAAGTGGGGAGTTATAACTGGTATCAGACCCGTAAAGCGTGTAAACAGCTTTTTAAGCGAGGGCAAAAGCCGGGAGGAGATATATGATCTTTTAAAGTGCGAGTATCTGGTAAGTAAAGAAAAGTGCGATATCGCCTATGAGACCGCCATGACCCAGAAAAAGATACTTGATGAGCTTGACGGCAGGTCATTCAGCCTTTACATATCCATACCCTTCTGCCCCACAAGGTGCTCATACTGCTCCTTCATATCCCAGACCTACGACAGCGGCATAAAGCTTATACCCGAGTATATTGATAAGCTCTGCCGTGAAACACGCTATACTGCACAGCTGGTGAAAAGGCTTGGCTTAAAGCTGGATACCGTCTATTTCGGCGGCGGCACCCCCACCAGCTTCTCGGCGCAGCAGCTGAGCGCTGTTATGAAGGCTATCGAGCATTCCTTTGATATGTCAAACGTGAGAGAATACACCGTTGAAGCAGGCAGACCCGATACCATAACCGAAGAAAAGCTCAGAGCCATTAAAGCAAACGGCTGCACAAGGATATCAATAAATCCACAGACCTTAAACGACAGCGTTCTTGAGGTCATAGGCAGAAAGCATAACTCGGCACAGTTTTTTGAGAGCTTTGAGCTGGCTCGCAAAATAGGATTTGACAGCGTGAACACCGATATAATAGCAGGGCTGCCCACCGATACTGTGGATAGCTTTAAAAACACTGTGGATAAGCTCACAGAGCTTTCTCCCGAAAACATAACGGTGCACACTTTGTCAATAAAAAGGGCGGCACTTCTCAACCGCGGCGACAGATCTGTGCTTGAAAACCCCACCGATGTAATGGTAGACCATGCATCAAACAGGCTTATGGGCAGCGGTTATCACCCTTATTATCTCTACAGGCAGAAAAACATGGTGGGCAACCTTGAAAATATCGGCTGGTCAAAAACGGGACATGAGAGCCTTTACAATATCTACATCATGGAAGAGGTGCAGACTATCCTTGCCATGGGCGCAGGGGCTTCAACCAAGCTGGTGGATAAGAATAAGGGAATTCAGCGTGTTTTCAACTATAAATTCCCTCTGGAGTATAACAAGCATTTTGACCTGATGATTGCCAGAAAAAACGAAATTGAGGATTTTTATGCAAAGACCGACCCTGAAAAAGAATGAACTTTATGATACCGAGATAGAAGATATCACCAACGAGGGCAGCGGCGTTGCCAGATGTAACGGCATGACCGTGTTTATCCCCGATACCGCAGTGGGCGATAAGCTCAGGTGCAGGATAGTTAAGGTGAAAAGCTCATACTGCTACGGCATTGTTGATGAGCTTTATGAGCAGGGTGAAAGCAGGATAAAGCCCGACTGCCCCGTGAGCCGTCAGTGCGGCGGCTGCTGTTTTCGGCATATAAGCTATGATGAGGAATGCAGGATAAAGGATAAATTCATAAGAGATTCCTTTGAGCGCATAGGCAGGCTCTTCCCCGAATATCTGCCGTTTATGGGCTGCGAGAATACTGATAACTACCGCAACAAAGCCCAGTACCCCGTGGCAGAGCTCAACGGCAGAGCGGTCTGCGGCTTTTACGCAAGGCGCTCTCACAGGGTGGTGGAGTATCACCATTGCAGGCTGCAGCCTGAGATCTTTTTGGATATCCTGGAAACGATTATGGCTTACGTGAACATAAAAAAAATACCTGCTTATAACGAGGTCACTCTGCAGGGGCTGCTCAGGCATATTTTTATCAGAAGAGGGGAGCACAGCGGCGAGATAATGGTGTGCCTTGTGGTCACAAGCCTAAAAAAAGCCGAGGTCTTCGGCGATCTTCCGCCGCTTCTGGTCTCACAGTTTAAGGACATAAAAACTGTAGTTTTAAATGAGAACCCCAAAAACACAAATGTTATACTTGGCACTAAGCTAAAGCCCATATACGGCAGCGGCGAGATGACCGATGTTATGTGCGGTAACAGGATAAAGCTTTCGCCCCTGTCCTTCTATCAGGTAAACACTTTGCAGGCAGAGCGGCTTTATAAGGCAGCCGAGACTCTTGCAGAGCTTGACAAAGACGATGTGCTGCTGGACCTTTACTGCGGCGCAGGCACTATCGGGCTTTCTATGGCGGCTAAGGTAAAAAGGCTTATGGGAGTTGAGATGATCCCCCAAGCCATAGAAAACGCAAAACAGAACGCCCTTGCAAACGGCATTGATAATGCAGAGTTTATCTGCGCAGACGCTAAAAAAGCCGCAGCTATACTTTACGATAAGGGCGTTAGACCCGATGTGATAATAGCAGACCCAGCCAGAAAAGGCTGTGACAGGGAAGCCCTTGAATATATGTCAAAAATGTCTCCCAAACGGATAGTTATGATATCCTGTAACCACACCACCGCCGCCCGTGACTGCGCAATACTTGGCGAGCTGGGGTATAAGACCGAAAAGGTCATGGGGGTGGATATGTTCCCAAGAACGGGACACGTTGAGACAGTCTGTCTGCTGACACATGACCCGTGCTGACGGAATTTGATCAGGACAGCTGAGCCTCTTCGGCGGAATGTACGGGGACGAACCGCCCTACGGCAGTGATATTGAGGATTTTGAATTTGACCCCGAGGAATACAGCTTTGAGCCTTATACCGAGGCTGAAAAACGAGATGCTCTCAGAGCTGAGAATAAAAGATAGATCATAGGAAGTGATGAAAGTGAATATCACAAAAATAGTTATCACAGGCGGACCCTGTGCAGGCAAGTCTACAGCAATGAGCTGGGTGCAGAGATCTTTCGCGCAGATGGGCTATAAGGTCCTGTTTGTTCCCGAAACTGCCACTGAGCTTATCACGGGGGGAGTCGCCCCCTGGACCTGCGGCAGCAATGTGGAGTACCAGAAATGTCAGCTCAGACTGCAAATGGAAAAGGAAAGGATATTCGAGCAGGCTGCCCTGACTATGGATACCGACAAGGTGCTTATTGTGTGCGACCGTGGTGCGCTGGATAACAAGGCTTATATGACCGAGCTGGAGTTTTCTCAGGTGCTTTCATATCTGGGCACCAACGAGATAGAGCTGAGAGATAATTACGACGCAGTTTTTCATCTGGTAACAGCTGCCAAGGGTGCAAGGGATTTTTATACCACAGCAAACAACTCTGCCAGAACAGAAACTGCCGATGAAGCAGCTGCCCTTGATGATAAGCTAATATCTGCCTGGACAGGTCACCCGCATCTGCGTGTGGTGGATAATTCGTTTGATTTTGAGACCAAGATGAAGCAGCTTATAGCTGAGATATCCTCATTCCTGGGTGAGCCCGAGCCGCTGGAGATCGAGCGCAAATATCTTATCGAATACCCCGATATCAGCTGGCTGGAGTCTCTGCCGAACTGCCGGAGGGTGGAGATAATACAGACCTATCTAAGATCGGAGAACGATGACGAGGTACGTGTGCGCCAGAGGGGATATGAGGGCAATTACATCTATTTTCTCACCACAAAGCGCACAGTCAGCGACCTTAAACGTGTGGAGATAGAAAAAAGGCTTTCAGAGCGTGAATATCTTGACCTGCTTATGAATGCCGATACCACCAAGCGCCAGATACGCAAGGACCGCTACTGCCTTACATATGAAAACCGTTATTTTGAGATAGACGTTTACCCCTTCTGGAAGGATAAAGCTATCGCAGAGATAGAGCTGAACGACGAAGCTGCCGAGATCACATTCCCAAAAGAGATAAATGTGATAAAGGAAGTCACCAATGATAAGTCCTACAGAAACAGTTCGCTGGCTGAGCTTCAGCCGTAAGAAAGGGTATGCCGTCACATCAGTGATACACCCTTATGACAGCACACTTAAAGGAGAGTTTTTATGACTGAAACTAAAAATCCTTCATCAATAAGATCACGTATCGGGTTAATGCGCATATCAGCTCTGTGCCTTTTGGGCATACTGCTCAATCTCGGCGGCTTTGGCATAACAAGGGTGTTTGATATACCCATGTTCTTTGATACGCTGGGTACTGCTATAGTTGCAGCGCTGGCAGGATATCTGCCGGGTATCGTGGTGGGCTTCTGCACAAATCTTATAAAGGGTATACTGGTAAGCCCCGAAAGGTATTACAGCCTGCTGAATATGCTCACAGCGGTCTGCGTGGCGTATTTTTCCTCAAAGGGATTTTATAAAAAGCCCCTCAAAGCGCTGGTCACAGTGCCTGTTATAGTTATCATCACCGCAGTGCCGGGCGCTGTGCTGGCGTGGTTTTTAAATGACTCAGCCATTGGCGGAGTCGGCAAGAGACTGGCAGACTTTCTCAGCGAAAAAACCGCTCTTAAAGGCTTTGGTGCGCTGCTCACCGCAGATTTTATCACAGAGCTTGCCGATAAGGCGCTTGTTATAATCATTCTTTTTATAGTGCTAAAACTGCTGCCCCAGCATATCAAAGAGCTTTTCACAGGCACCTCAGGCTGGCAGGCACCTCTCACCGAGGAAATGAAAGACGGCATCAAAAAAAGCAAGTGCCGCTCGGTATCGCTGAGGACCAAGATACTGCTGATACTTATAATCGCATCACTGTTTATCGCAGGCACGGCAACGGTCATAAGCTATATGCTTTTCAAAAACTCAACCATAAACGAGCACATCAAAATGGCTAACGGTATCGCAGAGCTGGCAGGCGCCAGCATCGACGCTGACAGGGTAGATGAATACATAGAAAAAGGCGAAGCTGCCCAAGGCTATATTGATACCGAAAATATGCTCTACAGACTGAGAGACAGCTCCCCCGATGTGCAGTATGTGTATGTTTATAAGATAATGGAGGACGGCTGCCACGTAGTTTTCGACCTTGATACAGACGAGCTTGAGGGCTCTTCCCCCGGTGATATTATCGGGTTTGACGAAGCCTTTGAGCCTTATCTACCCGCACTTCTGGCAGGCGATACCATTGAGCCTATAATATCTGACGAGTCCTACGGCTGGCTGCTCACAGTGTATACTCCCGTTTATGACAGCACAGGGGAGTGCAGGTGCTATGCGGCTGTTGATATCTCAATGAACCTGCTCTCTGCCTACAGCTACAGCTTTATTGCAAAGCTTATCTCACTGCTGCTGGGATTTTTCATACTGGTGCTGGCTATAGGTCTGTGGGTGGTAAACTATAATGTGATACTCCCCGTAAATACTATGGCTTACTGCGCAGGCGCATTTGCCTATAACAGTGAAGAAGCCATAGAGGACAATGTTGAGCGCATAAAGCAGCTGGGCATCTGCACAGGGGACGAGATCGAAAATCTCTACCTTGCCTTTGCAAAGACCACCGAGGACAGTATGCAGTATGTGGCTGACATACAAAACAAGACCGAGACCATATCCCAGATGCAGAACGGTCTTATCATGGTGCTTGCTGACATGGTGGAGAGCCGTGATAAATGCACAGGCGACCACGTCCGCAAGACCGCTGCATATGTTGAGATAATCACTGACGAGATGCAGAAAAAGGGCTTTTACGCTGACCAGCTCACCGATGAGTTCGTCCAGAACGTTAAAAACGCCGCACCTCTCCACGATATCGGCAAAATACACGTTTCAGACGTTATACTCAACAAGCCCGGCAAGCTCACCGATGAAGAGTTTGAGATAATGAAGAGCCACACCACCCTTGGCAGCGAGATAATCTCCAGAGCTATCGACATGGTGCCCGACTCGGGCTATCTTGAAGAGGCTAAGAACCTTTCGGAGTATCACCACGAGAAGTGGAACGGCAAGGGCTATCCCCACGGCATAAGCGGCGAGGACATACCGCTTTCGGCTAGGATAATGGCAGTGGCAGACGTTTTCGACGCGCTGGTATCCAGAAGAAGCTACAAAAAGCCTTTCCCCTTTGAGAAAGCCATGAGCATTATCAGGGAGGACGCAGGCACCCACTTTGACCCCCTGGTGGCAGAAGCCTTTTTAGGTGCTGAGGACCGTGTAAGACAGGTCGCAGAGGACTTTGAGCATATGAACACCAATACCTTCACTAACTGATAGACCTGCCGTACCCGTTATAAGACCAAGACCCCCTTGAGCTTTATTTTGGAGGAGCTGTGTTGTATAAAAAGTATTTACTACCGATACCGCGCTTTGCAGCACAGCTTTATACCGACTTTGTTTGATGTGAGATATGTGGTATACAGGTTTATCTCGTTTCTGCCGTTAACTATCATTCTCTGCTGGTATTACTGCAAAAAACGAGACCCTCTGCCTATCATGGCGGGTCATGCCCTGATAGATGCGGCAACGGTCATGCAGATACTTGCTACCTCTGTTGTCCCGGGCTTTTATGAAAGCATTTCTAAGATGTAGTCAAAAAAATAATATGTCTCTCCTGCAGCCGGCAGGGGAGACTTTTTTTGCCAATAAAATCGCCAAAAATATTCGTATATTTGTACTTGACAAATCAGAACAAACGTGTTATAATATATAAAACAACACTAATGTTCGTCTTGCGGGGTGATTTTATGAAGCGTACATATCTGGCAATTGACCTTAAAAGCTTTTATGCATCGGTAGAATGTGTTATCAGGGGGCTTGACCCTCTCAACACAAACCTTGTGGTAGCAGATGAAAGCAGGACCGAAAAAACTATCTGTCTGGCAGTCTCACCCTCGCTCAAAAGCTTTGGTATATCGGGCAGGGCAAGGCTTTTTGAGGTTATACAAAGGGTAGAGCAGGTGAATAAGGAGCGCCTTGGCAGTCTGCACGGGGGCGAGTTTCGGGGAAGCTCACATTTTGACAGCGAGCTGAGGGCTGACGCCGCCTTGAAGCTTGATTATATAGTGGCAAGACCGCAAATGGCTCTCTACCAGAAGTTCAGCACAGATATTTTCAAGGTGTATCTTAAATATGTTTCAGCCGGCGATATACACGTTTATTCTATAGATGAGGTTTTTATTGACGTCAGCGGCTATCTGGCTGCCTATCACGGCTCAGCCCACGAAATGGCTGTGACTATGATACGTGATGTGCTTGCCACTACAGGCATAACCGCCACCGCCGGCATAGGCACAAACCTTTATCTCTGCAAGATAGCTATGGACATAGTAGCCAAGCATATGCCTGCCGATAAAGACGGCGTGCGCATAGCTGAGCTGGACGAGGTGAGCTACAGAAGGCTGCTGTGGAGCCACCGACCGCTGACCGATTTCTGGCGTGTAGGCTCAGGCTATGCACGCAAGCTTGAAAAAAACGGCTTGTTCACCATGGGCGATGTGGCGCAGTTCTCACTTTCAAAATACGGTGAGGAAAAGCTGTATAAGCTGTTCGGAGTAAATGCCGAGCTGCTGATAGACCACGCCTGGGGCTATGAGCCCTGCACTATAGCAGATGTAAAAAGCTTCAAGCCCGAGACCAACAGCATAAGCATGGGGCAGGTGCTGCAATGTGCCGCCGATAACGAGACCGCAAGGCTGATAATCTGGGAAATGGCAGATATGCTCGCCCTCGACCTTGTGGCAAAGGGCATAGTTACCGATCAGATAGTGCTTACGGTGGGATATGATATAAAAAATCTCAGGGACCCTGCTATCAGGGAATATTACAAGGGCGATGTGAAAAGAGATCACTACGGCAGAAGCATACCCAAGCACGCCCACGGTACCATAAACCTTGACCTTCGCACAGCCTCTGCCAGAAGGATAACAGCGGCAGCTATGGAGCTTTTTGACAGGATAACCGATAAAAAGCTGTTTATCCGCCGAATGTATATTGTCGCCTGCGACGTCAGGTATGAGGAGGACATAAGGCAGGAGCAGCAGTTTGAACAGCTCAGCTTCTTCACCGACAACACACTTGTGCAAAAGCAGCGTGAAGCCGAAAGGCTGATACTCACCAGAGAGAGGAGCATACAGCGTGCCATGCTGGAGATAAAGCGCCGCTACGGCAAAAACGCCATACTAAGGGGCGCAAACTATCAGCAGGGGGCAACTGCCATACAGCGAAACGGTCAGATAGGCGGACACAGGGCGTGAAGATAATAAAAAGGCACTTTTGAAGCATACGCAGCAAAAGTGCCAAAATAGCATTAACTATACATCGCCTATGCAGGGGAGTGTTAAAAAAATAACTATCCCTTTTCCCGATAACTGTTCTTAAACAGCTCAGTCTGCATATAATTTATCAGACTATGATTTCTCAGAAAGTGCAGCAGCGCAGGCTGTACATACAGACTTAGTCTTGTATTCAACAAGGTCTTCTGTATTTCCACAGAAAATGCAGCTTCTCTGGAACTTTTTGAGGATTATCTTATCATCTTCTGTGTAGATTTCAATAGCGTCTTTTACTGCCAGATCGTAAGTCCTTCTGAGCTCGATAGGAAGAACTATCCTTCCAAGCTCATCCACCTTTCTGACAATACCTGTGGATTTCATGTAGATCATTCCCTTTCTTATTGATTTCGGCAATATCATGCCAACAACATATAAATATTATACCAATTTTGTCGATACTTGTCAAGTGGTTATATACAAAATTCACAATTTTGCGTGATTTTCAAGCACATTGTTAAAATGCACATAAAATTATTGCTATTCTGAATATTGATAAGGCTGATAGCCCTGTTTAGCTCTAATTTTATATGTAAAATAACGTGTTATTGAAAGCTAAAACAGATTATTAACATAATAAACCTTAAAAATTAACGGCGGTGGTCAATATGCTTGGGGCAATAATACTGATAATGATGATAGCATCTGTTGCCGCAGGACTTGTAAACGGCAGCATCCATGAGGTCTCAGCGGCTGCGGTAAGCTCCTGCACCAGGGCGGTGGAGCTTGTTATTTTTTTGTCAGGCACCATGGCGCTGTGGGGCGGGCTTATGCGCATAGCTGAAAAATGCGGCATAACAAAAACAGTCTGCAAGCTGATATCTCCCGTAACAAGGCTGCTGTTCAAAGGGCTTGATAAAAACAGCGAAGCCGCCCAAGCGGTCAGCATGAACCTCAGCGCAAATCTTCTGGGGCTGGGCAACGCATCTACTCCGTTGGGCATAAAGGCTGCAAAGGCGCTCAGCGCTCCCACGGCAAGGCATAAAAAGCGCAACACCGCCATGCTGGTGGTGCTCAACACAGCATCAATACAGCTGATACCCACCACAATGGCTGCCATAAGGCTTGCACACGGCTCAGAGTCGCCCTTTGATATAACTCTGCCTGTGCTGGCAACATCGCTTGTTTCCGCAGCAGCAGGCTGTATTATGGTCGGGGTGTTGTATATGAAGGAGCAGAGCGATAATGACAGGTGAGCTCATAGTGCCGCTGATAATTGCAGCTATCCTGCTCTGGGGCGCAGTAAAAAGGGTGAACATAGCGGGGGAGTTCGCAAAGGGCGCAGAGGAGAACCTGCGGACCGCAGTATCACTGCTGCCCATGCTTATACTGCTGATGACAGCTGTGGGTATGTTCACAGCGTCAGGCGCTGCCGAGCTGCTGGCTAAGGCATTATCGCCGCTGCTTGGCGCTCTGGGCTTTCCCGAGGAATGCCTGCCCCTGGCGCTGATCAGACCCGTATCGGGCAGCGGCGCACTGGCGGCAGTTGAAAGCCTTTTCGGTGAGATATCTCCCGACAGCTTTCAGGGCAGAACAGCCAGCGTTCTCATGTCCTCCACCGAGACCACCTTTTACGCCATAACCGTTT
>ERZ842401.5608-NODE-5608-length-13831-cov-49.756823_pt1 | contig 13831 bp, 14 predicted proteins | sample MGYA00521270_ERZ842401 | MGnify/ENA primary metagenome ERZ842401 (study PRJEB31892, sample SAMEA3878208) | bioreactor metagenome | biome: Moose rumen | place: Sweden | collected 2011-10 | study: EMG produced TPA metagenomics assembly of the PRJEB12797 data set... | reverse complement strand
CGCTTCATGCGGCAGGTGACGGTGGAGTCGACGATGATGGTGCGTACCAGGTCGCCCACGTCGGCTGTCTCACCACCCGTCGGCCAGATGCCGATGCCCATGTCGCGGAGTTCGCCAAGCAGCTCGTCCGTACCGTTGATGATGGCTGAGATGACTTCGCCGGGTATGAGCATCTTGTTGCGTCCGATGGTGCTGGAGACGAGGATGTTGTCTACGGCACCTACACAGAGCAGGTCGTCGGTGTTCATCACGATGGCGTCCTGGGCAATGCCTTTCCACACGGACAGGTCGCCCGTCTCCTTCCAGTACATGTAGGCCAGCGACGACTTCGTGCCGGCACCGTCGGCATGCATGATGTTGCAGTAGTCCGGGTCGCCGCCCAGAATGTCGGGGATGATCTTGCAGAAGGCCTGTGGGAAGATGCCTTTGTCGATGTTCTTGATGGCGTTGTGCACGTCTTCCTTGGCGGCACTTACACCACGTTGCATATAGCGGTTGTTCATAATCTTCTGTGTTAGTTGCAACTGAGTCGCAACAGACGGGACATTAGAATTTTACTTGAGGAGCTTTCTCGGCACCGGCCTCGGCCTCGAACTTAGTCATCTGCGAGAAGCCGAATATGCCGGCGAGGATGTTCTTGGGGAACGAGCGGATGACGACGTTGTACTGCTGTACGACCTCGTTGAACTTGTTGCGGGCCTCGTTGATGCGGTTCTCCGTGCCTTCGAGCTGTACCTGCAGGTCGCGGAAGTTCTCGTTGGCCTTTAGGTCGGGGTAGTTCTCCTGGATGGCAATGAGTCGTCCCAGGGCTGCACCCAGCTCTCCCTGTGCCTGCTGGAATTCCTTCAGTTTCTCGGGCGTCATGTTCTCCGGGTCGAGGGTTACCTGAGTAGCCTTTGAACGGGCATTGACCACTCCCTCAAGGGTTTCTTTCTCGTGTGAGGCATAGCCCTTGACGGTCTCTACCAGGTTGGGGATGAGGTCGGCGCGACGCTGATAGGCCGACTGTACGTTGGCCAGAGCCGTGGTTGCCTTCTCCTGTTCTCCTACAATTGAGTTGTAAGCACTGGCAGCCCAACCGCCGATGATGACGACTGCTGCGATGATTGCGATAAGTCCTTTACTGAGTTTCATAATTCTTTATATTTTAGTGATATTATTTTTGTTGGTCAAACAGGGTGATGTGGGTAGGGAAGACTACCATCGAGAGGTGGCGCCACCACCACCGAAGGAGCCTCCGCCAAAGGAACCTCCACTGAAGCCGCCTCCACCGTGTCCGAAGCCTCCACCACCGCTGCTGCTGTGGTATGACTCCGCGACATAGAAGGGATTGGCGAGCAGGGGTACAGCTCCGACGAGTCCCATCCATTGGTACTTACGGTTCAGTCGCAAGTAGAAGATGCTCCAGCCCAACAGGAAGAGGAAGGTCAGTCCGATGGCTGTAGCTACCTCCTCGTCCAGATCGTCGCTCTGACTGGTCAGCTGTGACATCTGGGGTGTCTCTTTCTGTAGAAGGGTAGAGTAGACTCCTTCCACCAGATATATCATGCCACTGTCGGGCATCTCGGCCCGCATGGCAGGTACGACATAGCGTTGCTCCAACCGATGGCACTCGGCATCGGTCAGGTCGGCCTCCAAGGCACGTCCGGGAGACATGTTGATGGAATGGTCGAGGTAGCCGACGACCACTACCAGTCCACGGTCTGCGTAACCAACCCCATACTTGTTTCCTAAGTCCTGTGCCAGCCGGAAGGGATCGTCGTTCTCGATATGGTTAACAACCACGACAACGGACTGTACGCCCAGCTCATGCTCTATCTTCTGCAAGGTGACGTTCATGCGGTCTACGGCTCCCTGCGTCAGTACGCCGTCAGGATTGGAAACATACTGTGTGGAGTCCTGCAGATAAGGAATGGGGATGTTGTCTGCATTCCAGTAGGTTGTCTCGCCGGCAGCGCCATTGAGCATGTTGCTGGTTGTGCCCGTGGGTGTGTCGTCGACAGGCATGGAGGCACCACAGCAGATGAACGCCATGACGACGCCGACAACGAATAACCATCCCCAGAAGGTGCGCCACTTGGCCCATTCGGGGTTAGCCTGCCGATATTCCTTGAGCAGCTGACGGCGCTTGCCAGAGTACTCCTGTGCCAGGACGTCGTACTGTTTGGAGTACTGGCGCTTGAGATGGGATGACGTGAGGTTCCAGCCATAGCTCTGGGTGCTCTCCATGTTGTAGGAGGCTTCCAGGGCTCGAATGGCGTCATTGTATTGACGTGTCAGCTGATTGATGTTGTCTAAGTAGGCCATATAACTTATTTCTCGTGCCAGAACTCCCAAGAGGCGAAGGCCTGCAGAAGAAGCATCTCGAGTCCGTTCTTGGTGAGGGCACCATGCTGGGCCCCCCGCTTCATGAAGAGCGTCTCGTCAGGGTTATAGATGAGGTCGTAGAGGATGGTATGTGAGTCCATAGCCTCATAGGGCAGGTTGGGACACTCCTCAGTCTTAGGGTACATGCCTACTGGGGTACAGTTGACAATGACATTGTACTCCTTGACGATATCGGGTGTAATGTTCTGATAGCAGATGGTGCCCGGCTTCTCATAGCGGCTGACGAAGACAGTGTCGAGTCCCAGGTTGCGCAGTCCGTAGTCGACGGCCTTGGAAGCTCCTCCTGTGCCGAGGATGAGGGCTTTCTGGTGCCACTTCTTGTCCAGCATGGGTTCGATGCTCTTGGTGAAGCCGATGACGTCAGAGTTGTATCCCTTCAACTTGACCTCCTTGCCCTGATGGGTCACTCTGATGACGTTGACAGCACCGATGGCGCGGGCTTCGGGCGAGATGCTGTCAAGGTAAGGGAGAACCTTTTCCTTGTAGGGGATGGTAACGTTCAGGCCGCAGAGCTCAGGATTCATGTCAAGCACCTCGGAGAGTGCGTCGATGGTGGGAATCTCATAGTTCTCATACACGGCATCAATATCCTCGTCCTTGAACTTCTGGTTGAAGTAGCTGATGGAGAACGAGTGTCCCAATGGGTATCCGATGAGTCCGTACTTTTCCATTTGTCTATATACTATTTAGTTGCAAAATATAAGGTGCATATACCACAGGTAAGCCGTTGGAAAGAGGCTTCGGCAAAGCCTGCCTTTTTCAGGATGCCAACCATCTGCTCGCCCTGGGGGAAGGCTTCGATGGTCTTGGTAAGATAGGAGTAGGCAGCCGTGTCCCTGGAGACGATCCGACCGTAGAGCGGCAATACCGTATGACTGTAAATATGAAACAGTTGTCGCATGGGGAATGCCACGGGAGTGGTGAGCTCGAGGATGCACAGGTGGCCACCGCTTTGCAGTACACGGCACATCTCTGCGAGACCCTTGTCAAGGTTGGCAAAGTTGCGAATGCCAAAGGCTGCTATCACAGCATCGTAGCTGTTTTCGGGATAGGTCATGGCGGTGCAGTCCTGTCGTTCGAAGGAGATTTGCGTGTCGAGCTTCAGACGGGCCACCTTTTCACGGGCTATCTGCATCATGCCTTCGCTGATGTCGACACCCTTGACGGTTGCCTGTTGCAGCGTCTCTGCCGCCAGGATGGCAAAGTCGCCAGTGCCAGTGGCAATGTCGAGTACCCGTCGGGGACCGTAGGGCTGGAGCCGTTTGAGGGCTTTCCTGCGCCAGTAACGGTCGATGTTCCAGGAGAGCCGATGGTTCAGCGTGTCGTAGGTAGGGGCGATGTTGTCGAACATCTGCTCCACCTGACTGGCCTTGTCGCCATTGTTATAGGGCTTTATCGTCTCTTGCTGGTACATGTTGATATCACTTGGGGCTGTCCTGGGATGACAGCATAACGGGATATGTTAGCGATTCTTGAGATAGTTGCTGACATTCTGCTCGATGCGCTGGGCAAGGTCTGCGCTGTCGCTGGCCTTCTCGAAACGCTCGCCGGTGATGTGCTCAAAAAGCTCGATATAGCGGTCGCTGACGCTCTCGGCATACTCGTCCGTGATTTCGGGCATCACCTGACCGGGTTCGTTCATGAAGTTGTGCTCGATGAGCCACTGGCGCACAAACTCCTTTGAGAGCTGCTTCTGCGGTTCACCCTTGGCAAACTTCTCCTCGTAGCCGTCGGCATAGAAGTAACGTGATGAGTCCGGGGTATGGATCTCGTCGATGAGATAAACCTTGCCGTCGCGCTTGCCAAACTCGTACTTGGTGTCCACCAGGATAAGGCCCTGCTTGGCGGCAATCTCCTGACCGCGGGCAAACAGCTTGCGTGTATAGTCCTCCATGACTTCGTAGTCTTCCTTGGACACAATGCCCTGGGCGATGATCTCTTCCTTCGAGATGTTCAGGTCGTGTCCCTCGTCAGCCTTCGTCGTCGGTGTGATGATGGGCTCGGGGAAACGCTCGTTCTCCTTCATGCCGTCGGGCAGGCGCACACCGCAGATTTCGCGTACACCGTTCTTGTAGTCGCGCCAGGCAGAACCTGTCAGGATTCCACGGATAATCATCTCCACGCGGAAACCCTCGCACTTCAGTCCCACCGTCACCATGGGGTCTGGCGTAGCCAGCTTCCAGTTGGGGCAGATGTCGCTGGTGGCATCGAGGAACTTGGCGGCAATCTGGTTGAGCACCTGTCCCTTGTAGGGGATACCCTTGGGCAGAATGACGTCGAAGGCCGAGATACGGTCTGTTGCCACCATCACCATCAGGTCGTCGTTGATGTTGTACACGTCGCGTACCTTTCCGTGGTACACGCTCTTTTGTCCTTCAAAGTTGAAGTCAGTCCTTGTTAATGCTTTCATTGTTATTGTTGTTTTTGTCAAATTTCTCGTATGCGTTGACGATGCGCGTCACCAGCTTGTGACGAACAATGTCCTTGTGGTTCAGCTCCACAATGCCGATGCCTTCCACGTCCTTCAGGATGTCAAGTGCCTCGACTAATCCCGATTTCTGCGAGCGAGGCAGGTCTATCTGTGTCATGTCGCCGGTGATGATCATCTTCGTGTTCCAACCCATGCGGGTCAGGAACATACGAATCTGCTGCGGCGTCGTGTTCTGTGCCTCGTCCAGTATCACTACGGCATCGCTCAGCGTGCGGCCTCGCATGAAGGCCAGCGGAGCAATCTGGATGATGTGCTTCTCCATCATGTCCTGCAACTTCACCTGGGGCAGCATGTCTTCCAGCGCGTCGTACAGCGGTTGCAGGTAGGGGTCTATCTTGTCCTTCATGTCGCCAGGAAGGAATCCCAGCTTCTCGCCGGCCTCGACGGCAGGACGCGAGAGAATGATCTTCTTGGCTGTCTTCTCCTTGAGCGCCCTGACAGCCAGGGCGATGGACAGGTATGTCTTGCCGGTGCCGGCGGGTCCGACAGCGAACACCATGTCGTTGTCGTTATAGGCATCGATGAGTCGCTGCTGATTCTCGGAACGTGCCTTGATGGCACGGCCAGACATAGAATAGCAAACGACACCCTCGGGAATGTCATCCTTGGTGCGGTGACCTTTTACGATGTCCAGGATGTCTTCTTCCTTGATGGCATTGAATCGCAATACATGCTGGCGCATCCGCTCGGCAGCCTCCTCGAAGGCTGCCATCTGCTCCTCGTCGCCAAGGATGCGTATGACGTTGTCGCGGGCCACGATGCGCAGTTTCGGATACAGCGCACGCAGCATCTGAAGGTGCTGGTTGCCTATGCCGAAAAACACCACAGGGTCGATATCCTCTAATACAATATGCTTCTCTATCACGAACGTTCTTTTCTTAATTGACTGCAAAGGTACGAATTTAATTTGAAACCACCAAAATATTTGTATATTTCAAATAATATTCGTACCTTTGTCCGCCACATATGAGATATAATACGAATACTCAGGGTGATTATGAACACCTGACAGTGAATGAAGAAAAGCCTCTGTTGGAGTTTCTGTTAGAGAACGTACACCAGAGTCGCACCAAGGTCAAGCAGACGCTGCAAGGCCAGGGTATCAAGGTGAATGGCAAGACGTTGACTCAGTTTGACTTCCTGCTGAAGCCCGGCATGAAGGTAGCCGTTTCGAAGACCAAGCGCAACCAGCAGCCGTTCCGCAGTCGCTATGTGAAGATAGTATACGAAGACCGTTGGCTTATTGTGCTGGAAAAGCAGCCGGGCATTTTGTCAATGGCCGCAGGACACTCGACGCTTAATGTCAAGAGTGTGCTGGATGACTACTTCAAGAAGTCGCATCAGAACTGCACCGCCCATGTGGTGCACCGGCTGGACCGTGACACATCAGGACTGATGGTGTATGCCAAGGACATGGACACTGAACAGACATTGGAGCATCACTGGCACCAGCTGGTGTATGACCGCCGTTATGTGGCCGTGCTCAGCGGGGAGATGGAGCCTGATGAGGGTACTGTTGCCAACTGGCTGAAAGACAATAAGGCCTATGTGACGTATTCCAGTCCGGTGGACAATGGCGGCAAGTATGCCGTCACCCATTTCCATGTGATGGATCGTACCACCGAGTACTCTCTGGTCGAGTTTAAGTTGGAAACGGGACGTAAGAACCAGATTCGCGTTCATGCGGCCGACATGGGGCATCCCGTTTGTGGAGACACCAAATATGGTAATGGAGACGACCCCTTGCACCGGCTCTGCCTGCATGCCTGGCTGTTGTGTTTCTATCATCCTGTGACCCGCCAGCCCATGGAGTTTGAGACTCCTGTGCCGTCAACTTTCAGACATTTGTTTAAATAAGAGATATGGAAAACTTAACGTATTATTTAGCTATTCTGGCCTTGATTATCATTGGATTCCTGGTGGTCAAGAAGGTGGCTTCCTGCATGATAAGAAGTGTGGTAACCATCGTGCTGATAGTGCTGGCAGCCGCTATCTACTGGCTGTACCTTAAATAAGCAGCAGGCCCAGGGCTACGGTTAGTCCGTAGACGAAAATGTTGCGTGCCGTTTCGCCCAGACACTCGTTGAGGCGTCGCCCGAAATTGATGCGGCGAAGCTTGATCCAGGTGTAGACGTGCAGCAGCAGATAGAGAAAGGGTAGCACAAAGGCCAACACGTGACCGTTCAGCCAGAAGACAATGCCCAGCAGGCATGCGATGACGCCTAACAGCAGATAGAGCCATTCCGTAGCATCACTGCCGATGCGTACGACGAGCGTCCGTTTCTGGTCTCTTTCGTCATTATAGCGGTCTCGGTAGTTGTTGACTATCAGCAGCCCGTCGATGACTAATCCGCATGCCACCGAGGCCAGGAATACCTGCCACGTGATGGTGTGCAGCTGTACATAGTAAGTACAGCATACGGGAACGATGCCGAAGAAGAGTAGCACCAAGACATCGCCCAAACCCATATAAGAAAGGTGTGTGGTATAGAGAAAGCAGAAAAGCACGCATCCCATTCCTACCAGTATCATCTCCATTCCTCCGTATACTATCAGTGGCAGCCCCACGACACATGCCAGGATGGTGGTGGTGGCAATGGCTTTCTTCATGGAGTCAATGCGGACCCAGCCTTGTGTACAGGCTCGAAGGGGTCCCAGCCGGGAGCTCTCGTCATCATTTCCCCGTACATAATCGAAGAAATCGTTGACGAAATTAGCATCTATCTGCATGATGAAGGCAAACAGCAGGCACAGTACTGCAGCGGTCCAGCTGAAGACCTCGGCGCCATACTCCCGTGCATCGACAAAGGCCAGTGATACACCAATCATGACAGGTACTGCCGCACCGGTGAGCGTCTTCGGCCTGGCCGCCAGTAGCCATGCCTTCGGGGAGTCTTGTCTTACATTCTGTTCGTTCATGTCGTTTCTTCTGCAAATAGCTTGTCAAAAACCTTCCTCATCTTCTTGGGCTCTACGATGAGTCTTCGGAGTTCATTCAGCTTACGCTCGTTCTCTGAGCCCTGAATCCAGAGGCGGATATAGCCGTTGACGGAGTACTTTTCGTTCATGTGTTGTATGAAGCGGCGCCAGTGGCCTTCTGTGTCCAGTTCAGGATAGTTGGCAAGCCCATATTGGATGGTGCGTCGGATGACTGTCTCGGGATTGATGTCCCGATCGGCCTCTGCCACTATCTTTCCATAGATGCTGCGTGGTGCCCTGGATGCTGATGCCCGATGGTCTTCCACTGCTTCCTTCATCAATAGCAGCTGGTCTGCCGTGAACCATCGTTTCAGTCGGGCGTCTTGCATCAGGATCTTTCCGCTGGTGATGTGGTGGATGGCTCGCGGACCTGAGAGTCCCAGGTCGTGATAGGCTGCCACCACATAGGCCATGTCAAGACTTGCTCCCGTTTTGCGGGCCAGCTCAAGAGAGGCACGGATGACTCTTGTGACGTGTTCCATGTTATGCGCCTTGTCGAAGGAGGCGTACTGGGGAAGTATCTGGGTCTCGATGAATTCCACCAGGTCAAGGGAGGGGTTCTGACTCATCATGGTAAACCTGTTCTTTGTTAGTTGAAGAAGTTCCAGGACACGCCGAAGCGGAAGGTACGGTTGTTCAAGGGGTAGTGAGGGGCCAGGAACTGCATCTTGCTACTCGATCCGGCGTTGACATGGCTCATGGCAACAAAGAAGCGAGCCCGCTTCAGGTGGAAGTTGGCATAGACGTCGACGAAGGGGTAGCCTCCTAACTCTACGCGGCTCTCTTCGTTCTGCTGAATGGCAAACTGTCCTATCTGGGGCAGGTAGTCAGGAGCCTCGTACTTGGAGAAGTAAGTTATGCAACCTCCCAGCTCAGTGTCGAGCACACGGGCGATTCTAAACTTCAGGTAGAGGTTCGAGAACAGGTTCAGCTTTGGCAGGGGCAATACGTCCTTGTTGCTGGAATTCTGGTAGGTAACAACATTCTCCCAGTTCAGGACTCCCCAGCGTATGTTCTGCATGAGTTGGGCTGTCAGCACGTTGATACCACTGCTCTCTTGGTAGACACCTCCCGTCAGTCCTGTGCGGTTGTAGCTTTCGTCAACACTGTACTTCATGCCGAAATAGGTGTAGTTGCTGATCTGGGTAACCGCCAGGCGCAGCAAAGTATTGGTTTTCTGATAGTTGAACACTCCTTCAATGTGTGTGCGTGTCTCTTTGTCCAGTGACTGGTCCCACCAAAGGTGCTTGGAGTGGTAGCTCTTCATGAAAGAGGCAGGAGTGATTCGATGGAAATAGGCTTTCGCAGCCAAGGTGACGGTATCGCCCAATAGGCGGAAGTTGAGGTCTGTATCAAAGTCAACCTTCAAGTCACCGGAGTTCATACCTGTCACCCCCAGTTCTGCCAGTAGGTTGAAGTGGAAGGTGTCTCCTTGTGTCCTTGACAGCTGGCCGCCTACGTTAATGCCGTTGTTGGTCCATTTATCCATCACATAGCCTGTCGAGTCAGCATTATAGCCCGGCATCTGGTACTGCCGGTATTCATAGGAGACGAATCCCTTCAGACCGGCCTTCATGTACTTGTTGAAACCCTCGAGCAGGGCTAAGGCTACGGTGTTCTTGACCGACAGATACTTGGTCTTGTCAAAGATAGAGTCTCCACTATAGGCATTCTCGTCATCCAAGTCGTAGAACGTGTCGAGATAATAGTCGGCAGGTGACTGATAAGCCTGGTAGATACGGTCGTGATGATTAATCTCCAAGGTGTGGATGAAACTGGTCACCGGCACGTATTCACGCTTCATGGTGGCATCGATGGAGTCTTGTATCTCTTGTGCACGCTTCAGGCTGTCCAGCTTCTCTTGTGAGTCTACCTTGATTCGGGTGGTGTCTACCGCCATTTCCTTGCCTTGGACGGGCTCGTCGCCCATGATGACGGCATCCTTAGGACGGCCGGAGGGCTTGGAGTCTGCTATTTTGCCATCCTTGCGCCCTGTTGTCCTCGACGAGCTCTTGTCGCGCGACTCGCGCTCTTTCTTCTGCTTGGCCGCCTGCATGGCAAACTGCTTAGCCTTGATTTCCTCGTCTGTCATCTTGACTTGCCGATAGAAGCCCAGGTTGTAGCGGTGGCTCAGGAAGATGTGCTGTGAGTTGTTGCGGTTCCAGTTGGACGAGAGCACCGTGGGTATTTCCTCTTCCGTAAACTGGTCTTCGAAGGACTCGGGGTGAGTGATGTACTCGTCGTTGGTGATACCTCCATTCTCTGTAGTCTTGCGGTGGTGGAAGGTGGTCAACAGGTGCATCTGGTACTTGTCGCCGATGTAAGAGCCAAACAGCGATGCACGGAAGTTCGAGTTGTTCTGATTAGCGAAATAGCCCGTAGCATAGTGGTAGTCCAGGTCAAAGCCGAATCCGAGGCGTTTGTTGGCATTGACGGCATATTTGGCATCAATATGGTCTTCTCCGTTCTGCTTGTCACCACAGGTCTCGTAGCTGACATGTGCATAGGGCGACAGGGTGTTCACATACAGGAACTGGTCAGGTTCCCTGGTGGTAAAGTCGTAAGGCTGTGTAAAAAAGAATTCACTTGTCTCAGGCCTGTCAATGAAGATGCGGCTCTGACGGGCTGTATAGTTATTGCCCAGCGTGTTGTATTGTCCGTATAGTCCAGTCGCATAGATGCTGTTCTGGTATAGATGGGAAATGGTGTCCGGCTCTGCGGGGATGACGTCGCCGAAGTGACGGTCTACCGTCCAGAAGCGCAGCCCTACCGGCACTTCCTTGTTTTGGCGGGTCGTGTCGTTGCGGTTGGGGTTGAAGCTGCCGTTGTTGCCGTATTCATTGCGCTGGGAAATGTTGCCGTCAGCATCCATTTCATTATACACTTGAGCCTGCACAGTAAAAAACATGCAGACCGACAGCAAGAGGAGTGCGTATATTCTTTTCATACTTTAAACATTCGCAGAGAAGCTTCTGCAAACTTGACAACCATGGAAATCAGGATGATGTAGATGCCTGTCTCCTTGTGGTGGGTAAAATAAAAGATCAAGCCGACAATGGCTCCTAACATGAAGATGATGTTCAGCCAGTTGCGTATGACATCGGTTTTCATTTCAGCAATGATTCCAATTTGTTAAACAGAAAATCCTTTCGATCAATGGTCTTGCGACGGAACTTGCCCGTCATGGGGTAGAGCTTGGTGTTCTTTTTGTTGACGGCATCGGCATCCGTAATCCATCCTTCGGCGGTCAGGCGCTGGGGATTGCGCTGTTCTTCGTATAGATAGCGGATGCGGCTCAGTTCGACTTCGGCCTTGCCGTCCAGACACTTGACTTCCAGCACATAGATGAAACGCGTCTGGTCAAGCACGATGGCTGTCTTTTTGAATACGAGCCATTCCTCGTAACGACCGCCAATCTGATAGTTCACGCTGTCGTTGACAACCAACTGACTATTGATCTGATTCTTCTCGCGTAGCATCTTCTTCATATATTTACTGACGATGCCGTAAATGTCTGAAGCCTTCTTGCCGGGAGCCTCGATAGTCTTGCGGAACACCACCTTACCGTCCACCTCAGGTACGGCACCGCGCAGATATTTGGCATCAGGGTTTACCTTGACCACCTTTGTCTCTTCAACTTGTTCCTCCTCGGGAAGCTCCCAGGTATTGTCCTGTGCCCATAGTGCCAGCGGCATCAAGGCCAAGACTGTCATCAAAATCTTTTTCATGTGAGTTTATGTGTACTATATTTTATATTTTGTGCAAAAGTACGAATAATATTCGTCAATGCCGACATGTCGCCTGCATTTTTAATCTTTAACCTTCATTTTTAAACTTATTTAAGTTCCAGTTCTTTCTGTAGCCTGATAATCTCGTCGCGGTATTGCGCTGCCTGCAGGAAGTCCAGCCGCTTGGCAGCGTCCTTCATCAGCCGGGTAGTCTCCTGAATGCTCTTCTCCAGTTGTGGACGGGTCATGCGCTCAATGATGGGATCTGCCGCAATAGCCGCTTCCGACGGTCCTATGTAGGCGCGAGTGGCTGTTGTGGCATCCTGCTTTTCGACGTCGGTTCCCTGATGCAAGTCACTCTGAGTCAGGGCCTTCTTGATTTGTGTGGGTGTAATGCCGTTCTCCTCGTTGTATCGCAGCTGTTTGTTGCGCCGGCGTAGCGTCTCGTCTATGGTCAGCTGCATGGAGGCTGTGATGCTGTCGGCATACATGATAACCTTGCCGTTGACATTGCGGGCTGCACGACCTGCTGTCTGGGTCAGCGAACGGTGTGAGCGCAGGAAACCCTCCTTGTCTGCATCCAGAATGGCCACCAGCGACACTTCCGGCAGGTCCAGTCCTTCGCGTAGCAGATTGACGCCAACCAGCACATCGTAGGTGCCGTTGCGCAGGTTTTCCAGTATCTTCACGCGGTCCAGGGTAGTTACCTCACTATGGATATAGGCCGTCTGCACCCCATGGTTCAGCAGGTATTCTGACAGTTCCTCGGCCATGCGCTTGGTCAGAGTGGTTACCAGCACACGCTCCTTGCGCTCGGTGCGCTGCTCAATCTCTTCCATCAGGTCGTCTATCTGGTTTTCAGTAGGACGAACTTCTATCTCAGGGTCCAACAGACCCGTGGGACGGATAACCTGTTCTACTACAACGCCTTCAGACTCGTTAAGCTCGTAATCGGCAGGGGTGGCAGAGACGTAGATCACCTGATGGGTCATCTGCTTGAACTCGTCGAAGGTCAAAGGGCGGTTGTCGAAGGCTGCAGGCAGACGGAAGCCGTATTCTACCAGATTGGTCTTGCGTGCCCTGTCGCCTCCGTACATAGCACCAATCTGCGGAACGGTGACATGGCTTTCGTCGATGACCAACAGATAGTCTTCAGGAAAAAAGTCAAGCAGGCAGTAGGGTCTTTCTCCGGCCTCTCGTCCGTCAAAGTAGCGCGAATAGTTCTCAATGCCCGAGCAGTGGCCCAGTTCCTTGATCATCTCCATATCGTATTCTACACGCTCCTTGATGCGCTGGGCTTTGATGCCGTCGCCCTGTTCCTCGAAGAAGGCCACCTGTTTTACCAGGTCGTCCTGAATGTTGTGAATAGCAATGTTGGTCTGTTCCTGCGTGGTCATAAAGAGGTTGGCAGGGTAGAGCTTATACTCTTCAAACGAGGCAGTCCTAAGCATGGTGACACTGTCCAGTTCTTCAATAGCGTCAATCTCGTCATCCCAGAATGTGATGCGAAGAACGACCTCAGAATAGGCCATGGCAATGTCGATGGTGTCGCCTTTCACTCGGAAGTTGCCACGCTTCAGCTCGATATCGTTACGGACATAAAGGGCTGAGACCAATTTTCTTAACAATGCATTCCTGTCAAGAATCTGACCTCGATGAATTTCGATGATGTTTTCGTTTAAGGCAACAGGACTTCCCATACCGTAGATACATGAAACGGAAGATACAACGACAACGTCTTTTCTTCCTGACATCAAGCTACTTACCGCGCGCAGCCTCAGCCGGTCTATCTCTTCGTTGATAGCCAAGTCCTTTTCAATATAGGTATCAGAGGAAGGTAGGTAGGCTTCTGGCTGATAGTAGTCATAATAGCTGACATAATATTCTACAGCATTCTCTGGAAAGAACCCACGCATTTCCTCGTAAAGCTGTGCCGCCAGCGTCTTGTTGTGCGAGAGTATCAGGGTGGGTTTGTTAATGTTGGCTATGACATTGGCCACTGTAAAGGTTTTGCCGGAGCCTGTTACGCCCAGCAGTACTTGTGCCTGGTCGCCACGCTCCAGGCCGTCAGTCAACTGCCTGATAGCTTCAGGCTGGTCGCCTGTAGGTTTGTATTTGGATGTTAAATGGAAGTTCATAGAGTGCAAAATTACGAAATAATTCCTAATAAGCAGCCGAAAACTCTAATTTTTATCAAAAAACCTTTGGTTTTCGGCAGAAAATGCGTAATTTTGCACGTCAAAAT
>ERZ842401.5607-NODE-5607-length-13833-cov-4.138264_pt1 | contig 13833 bp, 14 predicted proteins | sample MGYA00521270_ERZ842401 | MGnify/ENA primary metagenome ERZ842401 (study PRJEB31892, sample SAMEA3878208) | bioreactor metagenome | biome: Moose rumen | place: Sweden | collected 2011-10 | study: EMG produced TPA metagenomics assembly of the PRJEB12797 data set... | reverse complement strand
GTCCAGTTGCGCTCAAAGTCAGTCTGAGCACCACCCATAATGTAAACTTTCTTTTTCATAGTGCTCTCCTCCTTATTTTGCTTTAAAGAATATACGATAGTCGTACTTCGACTTAATCTCTTCACCAATAATGTGGTCAATATCCACATTGTCCAAAACCTCTGGTTTCAATCTTTCTTTCATCAACTGACCAAGGTCACAAACATTCTGGAATGCTTCCATCATTGCAAAAGGAGGACACCAGGTAAAACCAGTAGCCATCACATCATCAGCCACACGCAGGTCATAACCTACATGTTCAGCCGTATAGAGAGCATACACTATATATCTCAACAGGAATCGCAAGCAAATATCTGCATCCTGGGATTTGTTGGAAATAAGTTCTTCGATAGCAGAATCATAATCACCCACCTTCAGGAACTCCTTCATACGGATGGCAAATGGGAAAGAGTACTTAATCTCATCACGGTACATACCCGTCTTGATGTCATAAACCATCATTCGCTTGTCACCATTGTCATACTTAATGAGTTTGTAAAGGCCTTGGCCACTTTTACGGCCAAGTTTCTTTTCATCAATCAACTTCTGCACATACCCAGGCAGCACAAATCTATGATGAACATAGTCGTTGGTATTCTCGTAGATGTTATCCACAATGGCCTTATGCACGTCCAGTCCAACAAAGTCTGCCGTTGTGATAGGCGGCATTGTTCTACCAGTGAACGGACCAAGAAGGGCATCAATATAGTCAATACCACCATTGTCCTGATACTTCTCTGCATACTGCAATGCCTCATTCATCACATAAAAACCGATGCGGTTTCCAAGGAATGCAGGAAGGTCTTTGCTCTCTGCAACGGTACGGTGAAGAACGTTGGTCAAGTAATCCTTCAGTTCTCCATACAGGTTCATATCACTGTAAGGAGAGGCCGTCAGTTCACACAAGGTGAGCTGATATGGAGGATTGAACATGTGGACGCCAAAGAACTGGTTTCTCACATCTTCTGGATAGCATTCTGCAATCCTTGTAATAGAGAGACCTGAACTACCAGTGCAGGCAATGGCTCCCTTTTTCAGAGACCGTCCAATCTTGGTATGGAGGTCAATCTTCAGCTCCAGATTCTCGGCCGCACTCTCAAACACCAGGTCGGACGTTTTTACACACTCAGCCAGCATACTGTAGTCCACCGGAATCAGGTGGTTCACTATGCTGTCTGCCTTAACGGTCTTTCCGGCCTTCAATGCGGCCTTCTTAGACTTCTCCTTGTCACGGCTTACCATATAAACCGTGGCACCACCGAACGACGCAAATATTCCGGATACGTTAGTACCCATTGTGCCGTTTGCGCCAACGACTGTGACAGTCTTTATCTTTAACATACTTATTTTGGTTTCGTGGTTCTATTATATATCAATTTGTACCGTCAAACGCCTCCATCGTGGCGGCTGTAGCGGAATTGATATCTTTCCGCATCAGCACATTTTTAATAGTAATGAAAATTACTTTTATATCTGTTGAAAGGGTGCAATGGTCTACATACCATACATCCAGTTTAAACTTTTCCGTCCAAGAGATGGCATTACGCCCATGGCATTGAGCCCATCCCGAAATTCCCGGCCTTACTTCTTGACGACGAGCTTGCTCGGGGGAATAAAGAGGAAGATATTGTACCAACAGAGGTCTCGGGCCAATAAGAGCCATGTCCCCTTTCAGTACATTTATTAGCTGTGGAAGTTCATCAATTGACGTTGAGCGAACAAACTTACCGACTTTTGTCAACCTTTGTGCATCGGGTAGTAGATTTCCCTCAGCATCCCGCTCATCCGTCATGGTTTTAAACTTAATAACTTTAAAGATCTTTGCATCTTTACCAGGACGCTCTTGAAAGAAGAATGCTCCTGCTCCTTTGTTGGCAAAGTGTAACCAAATGGTTATCACTAACAATATCGGGCTGATAATAATCAGCGCTATCAGTGATATCCAGAAATCAAAGAATCGTTTAAAGAAATGTTTATACATATACCTTATTCTGTCTTAAATATATATCCACATACATACCACCACAACTGTTGCCACACACTGGTCTGATATATCTCTTTATATTTCCAACGGTAGTGGAAAATATTCTTTACTAAATGCAGCCTGTTCGCCCAACCACTCTTACCAGAACTAAACACATAGTCTTCATCATACAAAGCACTGTGTATTATCTTATCCGCATAAGGGCTTTCTTTAAATCTGAGACCTTCGCTATTTTCTTTAATACCCAAATACTTCTCTGCAATTGTATTCATTGCGTCAGCGAATACACGAAGATAGCTCCTCTCACAAAATGCATAGAAAGCCCCCCAATTCACATCACCTTGATGCTCTTTAAGAAACATCGCCCAGTCCAGAATCTGTTTCAATCTCAGCCCCTCGCTAATAAAATGTGCACAGGCGTGGTAGGTCAGAAACATTGCCGTCCACTGCACCGGTGGCATTTCAACTACAGTTCCCGGTATAACTTTTAGCTCTTCACTTTTATATTTTAACTGCTCAACCAGTTCTTTATTGAGCCTCTTTCCCCTCTTTCCATCCCTGGTATGTACAAAGTATTGATGGTTCTCAAAGGTCTCACCTTTATAATTAATGACTGAATGCTTGTACCAACTCTCATCAACATTGGCTCCTTCTTGCCGTGCTATTTCATTTCCTCGCGCATAATCATCAAACAGATAGCAGTCAATATCTCCAGGATTTCTATGTTCCGGCTTGGGATAGAAAACGCCATTGGCTTGTCCCTTCATCACCATCACACGGCATCCCTGCTGTTTCCACTTTCCGGCAAGGTCATTCATTACGGCTATTTGTTGGCGGATTCTCTGCTCTATTTGCAGCACCTCTCCAATCCACTCCAGTTTTTGGGCGGCTGTCAGCTCCCTAGTCAGTCCATAACGGGTAGTTTCCAACTTATCTACGCCATCCAGCATTATTCCCAACACACCTTGATTTCTTGCCAAATCGCCAATACGCCCCCACTTATCTGCCGTTAGCACGATAAAGTCCGACAGGTTTTCCTCTTCCGTCGTAGTAATAGCCAAGCCTAACCGTAGTAACGCGAAAAGTTCTTTCTCCATTATCCTTGAAGGGCTGTTTCTATCACTTTGATTTCCTCTGCGGCCAGTTTTTTATAATCAAATCGCTCTGCCGTCTGTCTTACTCGTTCACACATCGCATCATAACTGGCACGAGGCAGTTCTGCCACACTGCGAATGGCTTGCGCAAAGTCCTCGGGGGTCTCAATATCACGGGCAATACCAAGGTTATTTTCTGTAATCACATCGTCATACGCAATATTCACATTGCATACAATGGGCTTGCCGGCGGCCAAGTATTGGAACATTTTTCCAGAACTTACTCCCATATAGCCAAAGCCTTTCTGGTAGTTCATAATGTTCATATTGGCCTGACTTACCACCCACGCACACTCACAGAGAGGTATCCGCTTCTCCTTGAACACCACATTCGTGATGCCCTCGTCCTTCACCTTCTGCTCTAGTTCCTCGCGGTCTGCACCGTCACCATAGATGAAGAACCTGTAGTAGTCCAGACTCTGCAGCAACTTCGCCGCCTCTATCAGCGTATGCACGTGATTGGCCCGGTTGATGCTTCCCAGATACACCACCTTCAGCGTCTTGGGGGCGTGCAGGTCTTCATCCTCACGGGGCCATGACTCACGGTCTTTTGCGAACTGCTCCAGATCCACGCCGTTGTTGATGTAGTGTACCTTGCTCAGGTCTATCTTCCCGCCCGTCTCCGTGCTCCAGCACATATCCTTAATGTGCTGTATCATGCCGGCAATGGTAAACACCACCTGATCTGCCTTCTGATACAGTTTCTTCTCTATCCAGTAGAACACCTTCAATGCCGGATTCTTACGTGACACCAGTCCTAAATGTGCAAACACATCCGGCCAAGCATCCCACGCCTCCGCCACATACTTCGCCCCCAGTTTCTTTGCAGCCCACACTATCGGATAGTCAAAAGGCGTATGGATGTTGTGCAGTATCACATCCGGCTTTTCAAACTCCTTGCAGTGCTTGTAAATCTGCCAGGCAAAACTGAAGATACTCTTCATCCGCCCCAGGCCGTTACCCACATAGTGAGGAGCCTTCACATGGACGAACTCTAGCCCATTCACAGCCTCCCGTTTGAAGAGCGGTTCAGTCTCTGCCCCATTATAGCTGGCATAGAAAGTTTGCACCTCCCAGCCCTTGGCTGTAAAGTGCTTGGCAAATTGCTCGTATCTGGGATTTGAGCAATTAGGACATGTGTAATAATTGACTATCCAGATTCTCATTTATAAAATTTCTGCGCTTTCTGCGAGACTTATTTGAAACTGTTTATCAGCGTGACCACCTCCGCCACCTCTTCCAGAGAGATGGTCGGTCCAATCGGGAGAGAAAGCTCCTCATCTGCCAACATCTCGGTAATAGGCAGACTCAACTGAGGAACATTCCAGCCAGCGGAAGCATAGCACTCCTGCTTATGTGGTGCAATGGGATAATGACATACCGTTCCTACACCACGCTGATCCAAATAGTCGTGCAGGGCATCGCGCTTGCCACCACCCACAAGAATAGGGAACAAATGATAGGCATTCTGCTCGTCGGGCAGCAAGTCAGGCAAAGTCACCAGCGGATTATTCAGATGCTCATAATAGTAGTGAGCCACCTCCTTACGATGCTGATTGTCCTCTATCAGATACTTCAGCTTCACATCCAGCACCGCAGCCTGAATCTCATCCAAACGGCTGTTGCGTCCGGCATACTTGAACACATACTTCTTCTGAGAGCCATAGTTAGCCAAAGCGCGAACCGCAGCAGCCAGTTCCGGGTCATTGGTGGTTACAGCACCACCATCACCCAAAGCGCCCAGGCACTTGCCTGGATAGAACGAATGTCCTGCGGCATCACCAATGGATCCTGTAACACGACCATCTGTGTGCTTGCAGCCATGTGCTTGAGCATTATCCTCCACGAGCTTAAGATTATACTTCTTGCACAATGCACCAATCTTATCCGTATAGGCATTACGCCCATACAGATGCACAATGGCAATGGCCTTGGTCTTAAGAGTAATAGCAGCTTCAATCAGGTCATCATCAATCTCCAAAGTATTGAGTTTTGGCTCCACAAGAACCGGCTTCAATCCATTCTCTGTGATAGCAAGGATTGTGGCAATATAGGTGTTCGCCGGAACAATAACCTCGTCACCTGGCTGCATTACACCCAGTTCAATGTATGCACGGAAGATCCAAATGAGCGCATCCAGACCATTGGCACAGCCAATGGTGTACTTAGTTCCTATAAACTTGGAGTAGTTTGCTTCAAACTTCTCGTTTTCCTTACCTTGGAGGTACCAGCCGCCATTTACTACACGGGTTACGGCTTCATTAATCTCTGCACCATGAAGGGCAGTAACATCTTTCAGTGATAAAAACGGTATCATAATTAAAAATCCGCTCGAGTTCTGCTCGCTTGTACTCGCAGAGTCTCAAGAACTTTTCTATTAATAATGTTAAAAATCAACCTTACGATAAAACTTTGCTGGATTCCCCAGCCACAATTCTCCTGCAGGTACATCTTTAGTAACAACACTGCCAGCTGCAATAAATGCTCCTTCCCCTATGGTAATGCCTGGCAGGATGGTTGAACCTGCACCAATAGTAGCACCCTTGCAAATTCTGGTTTTAAGTAATGTCCAATCTTTATTTTTTGACCTTGGATACATATCATTTGTGAACGTCACATTGGAGCCAATCATCACATTGTCCTCCAACGTAATGCCATCCCACACCTGCACATTACATTTGATGGTAACATTATTGCCAATCACTACCTCATTCTCAATGAGACAATGGGAACAAATATTGCAGTTCTCGCCTATCTGACAGTTCGGGAAAATCACACAGAACTGCCATATCTTCGTGCTTTCCGGCACGTTTAGATTCATACAATCAGCTAGTTTATGTATCATCGCAATAATCTCCAATAAATTTCTTTGCACACCCTGTTAAGTTCCTCCTTGAGATTTACCCAGACAGGTGAGTTCCATTGGCGTGGGTGAGTTAGAAGTTCTAACACAGGCTCACCACGTTCTATTGCAGCAATAGCCTTTGTGGGGAATTGTTCCATTTCAACTTGATCAGCTATCCTGCAGGTTAGCAAATCCATGTGCGGTCTGTCATAGGCTTCACGAACGATGCCTGTGGCCTTGCGCACTCGCTCATCTATAATTGTCGTGTTCTGAACGCCAAGTTTAGTATTTACAAAATCCCCGTGTGAAGCAATCGTCAAGCAAGGCTGTCTTGTCTTTTGTTTAAACTTTGCATACTGACTGATAAACAAATCGCGTATATCCTCAATATGCTGCATCATTATGCCTTTTGACTTGATACGGTGTTTGTAACAGTAGGTAGCAATCTCCTCATAATGATAGGATGCTTCTCCGCCTGCCTCTGCTATTTCCTTCATCAACTCTTCGTCAATGGTATTCCAGCGGAAGTAGTAGGTTGCTCTTGCACCATACTTCTTCTCCAGTGCCAACATCTTACTCAGAATTTTTGAGTCCGCTGTGTCAATATCTCGACGGAGGATTAGATACTTCTTATCAGAAAACTTGCCCCCCCCTCCTATGACATCTTCGAACGACAACACTGTATGAAACTCATAGCCATTGTCACAAGCTGCCTTTAATATTTTCTCATACTCTCCCTCTTTGGACGGGCGGAAGAAATCGTTATATATACGAGTTTTAATGCTCATTTTAAAATGGCTTTTATGTATTTGTCTGCGGCCTTTTCGTCTGTAAGTTCCGATGCCGTGTTAAATGCATTTTTAGATATTCTAATTAATTCTTCCTCTGGCAAATTCTTGATATATTCCAATACAGATGCAAGAGCTTCTACATTTTCAGACTCGCACAAGAATCCATTCTCTCCATTCACTATAATTCCATCGAAACCTTGTCCTTTAGTTGCAATAGGAATCAGACCCTTAGACATAGCTTCAAGATAAACTAGGCCATATGCTTCCCGCGTGCTAACCATAACAAAGCACTGAGCCTTAGACACAATATTCTGCGCCTTATCTCGTGGCTGTCGTCCGTGGAAGACTACTTTGTTTCCTTGATTTAGTTCTTTAGATAATGATTTTAATGAATCCAGCTCCGCGCCATCGCCAATGATATCAAAAGAATATTCATTATTCTTATAAACTTGTGATAAGGCTTGTAGCGTTACATTCACATTCTTTAGTTTATAGAGACTACCTAAAAATACATACCTATTTATTCCTTCACTAAAGTCATGAGGGTGAAATTGAATATAATCTGCCGGAATTCCAGAATAGCAAATAAACTCATTAGTTTTTACCCCATACATATTATTGAATTGGTCCTTAAATGCCTTTGAACGAAACCCCCAAACATCAACAGAATCCATCAGTGACTGATACTGTTTCTTATAGTATTGAGGAATTGTCTCGCCTCCTGAATGTAACACCATACAGGTTCTAGAATTAGGATATCTATCTTTCAATCTGTGTAAGAAAGCTGCTTGGGGGAAAAAGAAATGGGCTGTTATTACATCTGGCACAAAATCTTCTGACTCTAAGAATTCCACTGTTGCTTCATACCCCTTTTGTATATTGGATTCCGATACGCTCCCATGTGGTACATATTTTTTTAGCGGAACGCGCAATACCTTTACACCTTCCACTTCATATTGTTCTGGATCACGAGGTGTTGACATATCCACCAGACTCCCGGTTTTAGCCATTATCCGCTCCCGAAAGAGCCCGCCTATCCGATAATATAATCTTGGAAAGCAGGATTCGTAATGAATGACTCGCACGTTATATCCAGACTCTTGCCATTCCTTTGTAAAAAAATGGCATATTTTAGTACCCGGATATTTTGGATCTGTCGTAGGGTAAATATTTGTGAGCAACAATATGTTTTCCATTCTTAATATATGAATGTCAAGTTATTATATATGCTCTTCAACGCCACGGAAATGAACATTCAACTCATGAAGATGCTCCAAGAGAGTTCCAAGAGGAGTGCCTTCAGTCATTTTTGCAAATGCATTGACATCCTTAGGAAAGCACTTTCCTCCATACCCAAACTTACCGTCAGGTCCAGGGACATAAGTATGAGTGTCGTTGATATAACCTGACAGCAGTACGCCAGTGTGCACCTTGCGCCAGTCAGCACCCATTTGCTCACAATATTCACGGCAAGCATTGAAGTAGGTAACCTTGTAAGCACCAAATACATTGTGCATATACTTGGTCAGCTCTGCCTCCAGTGGGGTCATCACAGTGAATTTCTTACCCACGAAAATTTTGGTAAGAAGTTCGTGCGCACCAGTAAACACCATAGTTTGCTTCTTGAAATCCTCAATGAATGTTCGCTCCGTCAAGAACTCTGGCATATAGCACACCTGATGTTTGGTCTCCTTTGAAAGCATCTCACTAGTACCAGGAAGAATTGTAGTACGAACGAACACGGGGACATCCGGAAGATTGGTGATGAGTTCTTTCATTAGCGTCAGATCCTGAGTGCCATCATCTTCGGTAGGTACGTGAATCTGCAAGAACGCAATATCAATATTACTCAAATCATCATTGTAACCCTTGGGAGGGTCGCTAATGAACAGTTTACACTCAGGGTTGTTGTGTTCCAACCAATCCTTAAGGGCTCCGCCTACGAAGCCACATCCAATAATACCAACGTTAATCATATTCTTAATTAATTATTAATATTCAACTTATACTGGTTAATATAGATTTAATTTCATTATGGCTTATTCCAAACCGCTTTTTATCGTCATCATCCAATTCCAATTCAATTACTCTCTCAACACCTTTTTCGCCCAATATCACCGGCACACCAAGATAGACGCCCTTGTATCTATACCCACCATTAAGATATGCTCGATGATGGATACTTTACTCAAGTTTACTCCTTTCCATCTGATGGCCAGAGAGTACTGCCTTCCCCTCTGCCAGTTTAATAATTCTTTCTAATGATACTTTTGCTTGTTCTTTATCTGCACGAGGCAGTCTTGTATTAACTCCAAATTCAGGGATATAAGCATCCCCCGTAAAGATCTTATCCCCCATTACCATTGTAAGGCATCCGGGATTATGGCCAGGTGTTTCGTAAAACACCATTTCTGGTCCTTCGTCAAAGAGCATCATAGAATCGCCATCCTTTACCACAACCACATTATCACGATTATAGTTGATTGGTGTACCATGATACCTTGACATATTCAGTTTCTCAGATGCAAGGGCCTGTTTGGCATATTCACACACATACACCTTACATTCTGGAAATCTTTCAACCAAAGCCTCTAAACCGTAGATATGATCAAAATGCGCGTGCGTTAAAAAAACGCCTTCCACGAATAAATGCCTTTCATCCAAGTAGGCCAACACTGGCTCAATATCCCCTATATCCACCAGCCAAGCCTTATCCTCCCCTTGCTTGGAGAGGATGTAGGTCTTGGAGGTAAAGATGGTATTGGTAATGTCGTGGATTTCAATCATTCACTTAGGTTAAAGGTCCTAGCAATGTATTCCACTTCACCAATCTGTCAATCAGCACAATGCCATCCCACGGCATCTCAAAGTTGAGCATACGACCAATCTGTGGGAAGCGGACTGCTCCCTTCTGGGTCGCAGCTTCAGCATACTCAACAGCCTGCTCCTGAGTTGCTTCGATACCAATGGTCTGAATATCCTCGGTAATGTGCTTGATACTCTGCATAATGCTATCCACAGCGTGTACAAAAAGCACGCGGGAATAAACCGGCTTGTGCAGTTCATCGTGTTCATCCAGCAGAATTGAGTATGACATGGTTTCGCTTCCAATGGCTGTTCCACAGAAGTCATATACGCCACGGATGGAATGAATGGCAGAGACCTGCTCAGGTGACATGGTAGGCTTCGGAATCTGAATTTCCGTCTTTGCCATGGATTCATTGAGAATCTCACAGAACTTCTCTGGACTTACGGCTCCACCTTTCTCCACAAAGAGATTATGAGCAGAAGCGCAACCGGTCTGGTCAAAGACTGAAACATCCACAGACACGCGTCTTGCAAGTTTCTTGGCAGCCTGCTCATCTGGGAGCATTTCCTTGGTCACTACAGCAAACGAAAGCTTAGGGCCAAAGATGACGGTCTCACAATCATACTTGGAAGGATAACCTGCTACTGTTTCAACTGCCTCTCTTCCTCCCCAGGCAATGCGCACATCTGCATTCTTGGACATGTTCTCTCCAAGTTTTACTGCATTACGGCTAAAGTAAACCACGGCCATCGTCTTCAGCAAGTCATCACCCTTGATGGTGTAACCGCGATGTGTGGTAAATTCCAAACCTTCAAATGCACTCAACAGACCCGCGAAAACACCTTCATCATGTGAAGAAACTTTCAGCAGGTTCACGTTCTTGGTCATAATGCACTGTACCAATGCAAAGAGACCAAGAATCTGCACGTTACCGGCCATCCAGTGACAGCAAAGGCCACGAGAATTGGCTTTGAGCAGATGTTTAGCAGAATCCGGGAACGGCAGATAGGTGTCTGCATATTCCACATTGCCTCTCAGTCCAAAGGTGGCAACTTCTTTCAAATGGCGCTCACTGCACCAAGTAGCCAAGAAATTTAAGCCCTTGTCTTTCAAGAACAAATATTTCGGGTCAGTTGCCCAACGCTTGGCAGCGGCATCAATCAAGCCAATCAAAGCCTCAATGGGTTGTTTCCTCAGCCAAGGAAGTTGCTCCTTTAAGGAGTCAACAATGCCCTGCATGGTTTTCTCGGTGTCATCGCCTTCTATTAGTGTTCCATGAAAGGACTGTACCTCCAGACGGGTATCAACTGTACCACCAGTTGCCCGTTTCTGGAAAGTGAGCTTGTTGGAAAGGATATCACCACAACCTCTCACTTCTGCTTTCTTCAAACGGCCAAGAATCTTGAAACGTTTGCCAGGTCTGCCGTAAGGGCAGGGCTCATCAAACCACATACCCAAGTCGTCCGTCAATACGGCATTGCCAGGATAGCTATGAGGAACAGGCGTGATGAACTCCAGTTTGCCTTCTTCACCAGCAGGAAGCACTTCGCCCGTCACAATATCACGTACCAGCACTTTCACATAGCTGGATTCGTGCTTGCAACCGCAAGGGCAGTCGGGATAGTTCAAGCCCATCTGCTCGGTAAAGCCGTAGATGTCAATCACGTCCACAGGTTCAATGCCAAAGCAATCAGCTAACTGCTGATTAAAGAGTTCCTTGCTAATCTTCTCGCTTTCCAGTTTCTTCCAACCACCAATATGGATAATCTTAGAGCCTTTCGGGAGCGGAATGGTGATACCTTTCTCTTTGACAGCTTTCAGTACATTGCTATAAAGGATATAGGTAAAACCAAACACTACCACGGGCTGGTCTTTGTCAATACCGGCCACATATTCCTGCATAGCGTCCACATCAAAGTAGGAAACACCATCTTTGGCTTTCAGGAAGTAACCTGCCTTAGATGCAAAGTTCAGGTAACCGGTAATAGCCGCAAAACGTGCACCCAAGAGGGCACGGAACTCAGACCTCGGGTCAATATCCATCACCAGGAACGGCTTACGTTCCTTACCAATAGCTTCCTGAATGACCTTCACCATGGCCTTGGCCTGACGCTTACTGGTAATCTTATCCACCACAATGGTACTGGGAGTACCCGAGGTGGCAGAAGACTGCAAACGAAGCTTGATGTCCTCCTTGGGAACGGACTGCAGGCCCATACCCAGATCCTTGAACACACTCACGGCCACAGGCGGGATGTCTTCAATGCTCTTTATATCCGCCTTGGGGTCAAAGCCTTTGCGGTCGCAGAACTGACGGTACATCTCATTATGCTCATAATGGAATATCAGTTCCTCCTGCAAGGCTTTTAGATATAGGGCTTGCTGCTGCTCATCGTCTGCAAAAGCAGGCAATGTAAACAGCTCGTCCATATATGTTAATTGCTCATCCATATCGTTATTTCAATTTCAATCGTTGAACCTTCCCAGATGCCGTTTTGGGAATCTCAGCGATTCGCTCAATGACAGCGGGTAATTTATACACTTCAAGTTTGGGACGCAAGGCTTCCAGAATGGCAGCATCCGTAAGTGAATCATCATTGCATACAATGAATGCTTTCACCAGTTCTCCCATCACACCTTCAGGATCAGGCATAGCCACACAAGCGCTTTCGGTGATGCCAGGTATAGTGTTAAGAATGTCTTCCACCTCCATGGGACTCACTTTCTTGCCGCCTACGTTAATCATCTCCTTGATACGGCTCTTTAGGTGAATGTAACCTTGCTCATCCAAGTAACCACAGTCGCCGGTGCGGAAATAGCCGTCATAGAAATCCTTCTGGAATCTCTCTGGCGTTTCGTTCCAGTAACTGCATGTCACGTGTTCACCTTTTACGCACACCTCCCCTTCTCCACCAACAGGCTGTCGCTTACCTTCGTTGTCAAAGATAGCCACCTCCACATTGGGTGAAGCCGTACCTGCTGTGTTCAGTTTGTCGTGCTCAGAATGGAATTCCATAAAGGCAGAACGTGAGGCCTCGGTAAGGCCGTAGTGCATACAGATTCGGGTGCTGGGCAGGAGCTCGCAAAGGAGTTCTTTATCCTCAACAGACATAAAGGAACTGCCAATCTCAATGTAGCGTAACTGGTCTGCAAACTGGCCAATCTTACGCCCGCTCATCTTCTTGATGTAGCCCCAGCCGGCAGGCACCATACCAAAGCCCGTGCAGTGGAATTGCTCCATCTGCCCAAAGAACTTCTTCATGCTGGCAAAGGTGCCCAACAACACCAAAGAACCGCCTTTGGACAGTACGCAACGTACACGTCCAAGGCCAAAGGAGTGACTCACCGGCAATGCCAGCAATTCCACATCCTCAGCAGTGTTCTTGATGAAGGTGTTAATGTTGAGGGCAGCAGCAGTCAAGTTACGGTGATTTAATGCTACACCTTTGGGAGCACCTGTGGTTCCCGTTGTAAATAGCACATCTGCAATCTGCTCTGGGTCAGGTGCTTGGTATTCATCCAACTGGTCACAATGGCTTAACACATCATTGAAGGGAACTACATCGTAGCCCTCTACCTTATGTAAAGCGCCCATGGTGCATACTGGTTTGGTTGATTCGCGAATCAACTCATAGCGGGTTTGGTTCGTGTCCGGATCAATGGGAACGCAAACACCTCCAGCCATGTGGATACCGAAGTAGGCGTATATGAAATCAATGTTGGCAGCTGCAGCCAGGATGATACGGTCACCCCTCTGCAAACCATATTTGCTTCGCACATTGCTGGAAGCCAGCAGACAACGCTCCCAGAGTTGGGCATACGTTACCTGTTCTGCTGGCGTTATCAGCGCAATGCGATCAGGATACTGGATTGAGTTCTGATATATCTGTTGTTCTATTGTCATTCCTAAAGCTTTCCGTTGACTGCTTCTGCGATATCCTTAACATCTTCCATTTCCATCATCTCCTCAGGTTCAAAGCTGATATCAAAAGTCTCTTCAACCTTAGAGAGTATGGAAAGGTGGCCAACAGAATCCCACTGCGGGAAATCTCCAACAGTGCTGTTTTCAGATACTTCACTAACTTCTACGCCACAGATTTCTGCAACGATTTCGCAAACTTTGTTTTTAATTTCGTTGATGTCCATAATATATCTTTCTTTTTGTGATTAATCTATTTTGCACCTCCGTCAACCCGGAGAACTTGTCCATT
>ERZ842401.5606-NODE-5606-length-13835-cov-3.498766_pt1 | contig 13835 bp, 14 predicted proteins | sample MGYA00521270_ERZ842401 | MGnify/ENA primary metagenome ERZ842401 (study PRJEB31892, sample SAMEA3878208) | bioreactor metagenome | biome: Moose rumen | place: Sweden | collected 2011-10 | study: EMG produced TPA metagenomics assembly of the PRJEB12797 data set... | reverse complement strand
AGCTGCTGCAAGTATCTGATCGCATTCTGATGCAAGCTCCTTCATTAGTGCCGTATTCTTTGCGTCGCCCTCAACAAATCTATAATTAGGGTGATTGCTGTATGACTTCTCGACTTTGCCATACTTCGAGAAATTGTCGATACCTATAACTTCATGACCTCTCGCTAACAGGTCTTCAATCAGATAGCCGCAGATAAAACCTGCCGAACCTGTAACTAAAATCTTCATGTCAATTATTCCTCCATACGTTCCAGCAGTCCACAAACGGGACATTAATTTTCAGATTGAGATATTCATTATGCGGGACACCTAATATTACTCCGTCAGCCTGTGCAAGTATTTCATCAAGAGGTGCTGTATCAAGATATGGATCATGTATCAGGACTTCCGCCATCCTGAACTCAAGATTTTTTCTTACCTTGAATGATAAACTTTCCCGCGTATCGTCATTGTTGGGCTTGAATGCCATTCCCAGAATAGCAATTTTCTTATCCTTAAGGCTGCCCATTTTGCGCACTAACTGACTTACGACGAAATCAGGCAGTCCTTCATTCACTAACATTCCAGCTTGACCGAGAAAGAATTTGTTATTGTAGAACGCTGACAACTGCATTGTATCCTTGAACAGGCACGGCCCGGCAGCAAAACCAGCTCTAGCGAAATATTTTGCTCTGGGGTAATCTTCAGACAGCGCATTCAGTATCTTATAGAAGTTATAGCCTCTCTCTTCTACCATCATATAAAACTGATTGGCTATAGCAAACTCAAGATAACGCCATGAATTAGTGATGAGTTTCGCTAATTCTGCCTCTTCAGGTTCAAGCGGAATAATTTTCGGGGCTATGTTGCTGAAGAGTTCTGCTGCTGCCTCGAATGCTTCAGGAGAATTTGCGGAGACGAGCTGCGGGAGATTGAATATCTCTTCAATTCCTTTACCCTGCACAATTCTTTCAGGACAGAAAGCCAGCATGAATTTATCCCCGAAAGTTTTTGCTAGCATGTTCTCGACAACTCTGAATACTCCGGGAAAAATCGTACTGCGCAGGATAATTAGCTGTTTGGGGTTCATGAAGGGAAGATATAACTTGATAACGTTCAGGACATCGTGAATCTTGGGGTTGAGGTGTTCGTCTACTGGAGTTCCTGTAACGAATATTACAGTGTCGGCATCTCGTACTATATTCATATCACTTGAGGCTGAAAGGGATTTATCCGCGAGGACTTCAGCAAGTATCTCTTTTGCCCCTGCCTCCTGAAAGGGAACTTTGCCGCTGTTGATGAGGGAAATTATTTCAGCGTTAATGTCAATAGATCGGAAGAGCACACGTCTGAACTCCAGTTACCCCCCCCCCCCTGTGCGTAGTTTTGCTTACCTTTAGCCAGAGCAAGACCGAGAGGGAAACCTACGTGTCCGCAGCCGCCTATAATTGCAATTTTTTTCGGCATAATATCATCCTTCTTTGTTATACTTTGAGTGCATTATAGCAAAAGCATAAATCATCGCGTGATAATCTCGTCAAGTCCGTATAATCTTTCTTGGCCGTCAGGAGAAATAATTTTTACAGCAATGTTATATCTTCCTTCGGGTAAGCTGCCGTAATATAATTGATTGCCCAAAAAATAACTTCTATGGAAAGTGTCATAAATATTTTTCCGCACGAATATTGCCGATACAGAATGCCGCCTTTCTTCCGGGATATTATCCATCTCAGCCTCAAACGCATTCACATCATCATAAAGAATAACGGAATATTTCAGCTTGTCCCTGTAATCCTGAGTGCAATAGTCATCAGTCTGATACCAGCCGCGCAGTATAAAAAAGTCATCGCTCGCAAGTTCTAACTTCTCAATGCTTAATGCTTCGTCATGTTTTATTGTATTGCGTTCAATGTTTATCTGTTTGAAGTCATCAAAGACTATATTTTCAGGAGCATTATAGAAGTGCCTTATTCCGTATTTTTTCAGGCCGAATATTCTTTTTACATCGTTTCTGCCTGATATATTATTGACGAAGAATTTGTTATCGTACTGTCCGCGTTCAAGCTGAGTGAGAAATATAGTTCTTATTTCGCTTGATTCTCTTGCCTTAGTTAATGCGTCCTCACTGACAGACAAAGAGATAATAACTGCCAAGACTATAACATACCATTTGAAGGCAATTTTATTCTTCATCTCAAGAGTTATAAATAACAGACAGGGAGCAGCAACCCAGAATAACATTTGCCCTGGAACATACCGAAGAGCAATGGCAGCAGATATACTTGTAGACCTTCCATAGGCAGTTACAGCAGCAGACAACAGGACATACAAGCCGCAGCCGGTCCAGAAAAATTTATTATTGTCCCATGCTTTATTTATCGTTATTGTGAATATACTGTATATATACATTGCAAGCCCTATAGTTCCTGCTGATATGGCTATGCTCTGCCTGTAACTAGACAAGGGAGACCCCAAATATGTTACTATTGGAATTATTATCATATGAGGATGTGTCAGCAAATATATTATGTTATCGAGTATGGGTTTTCTTAGTGTTCCATAATTGAAATTATAGAAGTAAAGAGATATACAGACAGCAGAAGCCCCAAGCCACAAAAAAATTTTACTGAAACGGATTTTACCGGAACAGCATAGAAGCATTAACCCTATAGGCCAAATCACCATACCGTTAGCGAATGAAAACGTAGCAAGAACAGCAAAGATTAATGCAAGAATGATACTGCCGCCATAAGTCAGAAGTGCTATAGTAAGGACATTGAAGAATACACTCATGAATAACTGCATCATGAAGCCCCATAGATAACACTGCTGCTGAGTGAATGAAAATATAATCCATGCTGAAGCAAAATACAAAATCCCGCGTTTCTTCGAGTCAATGCCGGTAAGTTTCTCTGTAGCATAGTAGATTACTATAGAAGTTCCGATTGCAAGGGCTACGTTAATTGCCATCTCTATATACATATTCCAGCCGGTTAATATGGCATTCAGAAGCATAATGATTTTTCCCGTTAATATTCTGTGTTCGTTGTGCTGTGCGAAGAAGTCCGCAAATGTAAGCGTACCTGCATAAAATTTTTCAATCAGAGGGACTATAGCCCACTCATCACCATGAGGAATATCAACGGCATAATAAGCCATCAAAGCAATTAGAGTACCTAAAGGCAAAAATGTCAAAAAAATATATTTCCTGACATGAACAAAAAAATTTTTCACCTGTATAACCTCCATTATTGTATTGATGGCTATTATATTTATGGCGTTTATCGTGTCAATTTGAATCTTGCCCTGTGTTCGTGTTCCGGTCTCTTGGGTTCAATCTCTCCGGCCTTAGTCAGAGCATCACGAGTCATCATAGGCCCTGCAAGCTCATATATCATCACGCTGAACAGTATAATATTCCGTATCAATCCGCCCATCTCTGCGCCTAGAACCTGAGCACTCACCACCATACCCAAAGCAACGCCTGCTTGAGGGAACAGAGTTATACCGAGATATTTACGGACATTCTCGCCGCAATTCATGATCGTACTGCTGAAACGTGCACCGAGATATTTACCTGCGCACCTAGTCAAGATATATACTACTCCAGTGAATATTATTGACGGATACATGAACACTGACAGTTCAAGCTCTGCACCTGACAGCACGAAGAATACGGCATAAAGAGGAGCTGACCATTTCTCGGAACGTTTGAATATATCGGCTGAATACTCGCTCATATTGCAGAACACTGTACCCATTGACATACACACCAGCAATGACGAGAAGCCCTCACCGGAAGCAAGAGCAATAGTCATCAAGATAAATGCTATTGTCATTGATAATCTGTTAGTGTTGGAGAAAAATAATTTCTCTAGCTGTGTCATTGCCAGACCCATAACTACACCTAATATTATTGATCCCGCAATTTCTATCAGAGGATTAACGAATATAGAGACTGCATTGACCGCACCGCCGATCATAGCCTGAGCAATCCCCATAGACACAGCAAAGATAACCAGTCCTGCCGCGTCATCAAGTGCAACAATCGGGAGCAGCAAATCAGTTACCGGGCCTTTTGCCTTGAACTGACGTACTACCATCAATGTAGCAGCCGGAGCAGTGGCCGAAGCTATAGCACCGAGTACTATCGCCGCAGGAAGCGGGATTATGCCCTTATAGCTCAGGACTATGAGAACAGCATCAACCATAAGAGTAGCCGCTAATGCCTGAAAGAACCCGATGAATAATGCAGCTTTCCCCATGTGCCGAATTTTCGACAGCCTGAACTCTGAACCTATATCGAACGCAATGAACCCTAATGCAATATCTGACAGTATGCTTATAGCTTTAAGGTCTTCCGATGAACTGAAGCCTATAGATACCCGGCCAAGTACATACGGCCCGACGAGTACTCCGGCAATAAGAAAGGCTGTAACATCCGGGAAGTGAAACCCCATATACTTGAATGCACGGGTTGCCATAAGTCCCGCGAATAATGCAAAGGCTGTTTTCAGCAATAAAATCATGTTATGTTTATGTCCTCTTTCAACAAAAATAAATATGAGATTATACGCTTAACGGCCTTTTTTGTCTGCGATTAATGACTTGATTGCTTTGTATATCTCTCCGGCTCTTTTCGTGTCAAATAGTTTCACCAGTGCGTTATTTATCCCCTGTTTTGTCTTGTAGCTGAGAATTATATTTGCTATTGTCCCGGCGTTCTCGTTGTCCTTCGTGAGTTCCAGTACTTGCGATGTTATGCTGTTGATGTTTTCCTGTATGTTCTGTTTCGCTAGGTCTGCAACAAGTGAGATATTTATTTTATGTTTCTTCCAGAATGGTACTAATGAGCTGAAGCCGTTATCTTTAGAGACAATGAAATAATTGTATTCCGGGTTATCATGCACTAACCATCCAAGATATGAGGATAATTGAAAGTCCAATGCGTTTTTGTGTGAAGCGTCGGCTTTGTGATAAAAGATTTCTGATTTCGATTGGTTTAGCTGTATGTGGATCTCAAACGTAATTTTGTCTGCGTTCTTGCTATAGAATATATGAATAATATTTCCTTCGTCAAGCTCATCAATTCCGTTAAGTCCTTCCGGCCCGACATTCTCATAATCCACAAGATAGCAATTCATTATCCCATCTCCGGAGAATACACCTTACAGCGTGCCCTGCCATCGTTCTTGGCTCTGTATAGTGCCCTGTCTGATTCATGTATCAGCTCGTCTATAGTCTTGGGTCTTGCCGGGACTGCCTGAGATATTCCGGCACTGACTGAAAGATTAGACATTTCCGGTACTTCACGGTAATAGCTCAATAATCTTTTCATGAAGCCGTTAACCCTCCATTCAACGCCCTCAATATCTCTCTTGCCTATAAGCACTATCATAAATTCATCGCCTCCAAGTCTTGCCGCGAAGCCGTCAGCAAATTCATTCTGCATCATTTCAGCCGTAGCAGCTAGTGCCCTGTCTCCTGCCTGATGTCCGTATGTGTCGTTGACCTCCTTGAAGTGATCCAGGTCAAGATATATACACGTAATATATTGTTCGTTCTTGTTGTTCTCGATGAAGTCCTGAAGATACCAGCGCGTTGCAAGTCCCGTAAGATAATCCTGACGTGCCATCTCAAGTATTCGTTTGTTGTGCTCTATGTTCTCCTGTGAGTTCTCTATTTCCTGCTGTAATCGTAACTGTAATTTCCCGAATAAGAATTTGACCAGTGAAGGAGTAAGAGGCAAAGGCCATAAGTCATAAAGTATATCTAGCTGTGCTTTGTCGAGTTCTGCAGGTGAGTTCGTGCAGATAATATATTTTGCTTTCGGGTATGTGTGCTCTGGAAGTCTGCCGAGTATGAATATATTATTGCATGAAGTATCTATAGTTGTCCCTTCGGATAAGAGATAGAAATTACACTTTACCCCTTCAATCGGAGCAGAATTTTTCATGAGCCGGTTTAACTTGTCGCTTCTGGTATAAATATTAATCATGAACAAAATAATAAAGCAATCCAACTAAAAATCAAATCGGCCAGAAAAAATTTATAATTTTATTTTTGTTATTATCATCATGAATTATTGTGAGTACTGAATAATTTTTATCTTTTTGTAGTTGAAAATGTAGCTGAAAAATTTATCTTTCTGATTTGGTCTCTTTTGCTTGTCATTCATTGTAGCATAAAGCTATACCAGCAAGAATAACATTCAGCACAATCAAAGGCATAATAGTAGCAAAATTCATCAATAACATTTTCTTTGCAGTTCGTACCGGAAACAGTCCGAAATAATAACCTGCATTCTGCCGCAGAAGCCTTGTAGCTGTCCCCAGACCGGAACCGAGCACTAACGCAAACACAGCCTGAGTCGTATTGAGTTCGCCCGAAGCCATAGCACCTCCAGCCATAGCCAGAGCACCCGACACATGAGCTATAGACCCTGCGGCTACCGTCCAGCCTGAGAGAGGCAGGAATGATCCGGAGAAATTCGCCGTGAATACCCTGTCAGTCATAGGCACGAGAGAATATGACACTGCAAATAGCACCCACGCAAGAGGCAGAGACTTCATTAGCTTCTTGGCCATTTTTGCCGGCCCTAAAGAGTATTGCAGTTCCTTCACGTCATGCTGTGTGTTATCCGTATCCGTATTTTTCCCACGTAACAGCGCGAACACCCACAAGAAACGCAATGTACTGCGCACCAGCAATGACACCGCAAAGATTACCCCGGCTTTTCCTGCCATACCTGCGGACAGTGCAAGAGTTGACGGCCACCGGCGGAGATATGACGGAAGAGCTAACATCAGGACTGAATATATTGCTTCACGTTCGGTTATGGTGTTGTTCGCGAGGGCTGAGGAGATTATCGCCGCACCTGCCTTCGATGAGCCGAAACTTGCTGCAAGTGCCAGACATGTAACGCCGGGAATATTTCGGGGCATAAAGCGTTTCATGATTTTGTCTGCTATCTTGAGCCTGATTATCACTTCTCCCAGTATTAGACCCAGAATAATATCAATCGTAAGAGTGATTTCACCTTTGAGAAGTCCGTTTATCTCCATAGCAATATTATTGACATGTATTCGTTGATGTCCTGAATTGCAGCCTGGCCGGTAATAATTCTTTCTCGTTCAGGATTGCCCGCAAAGTCTATCCTAACTATATTGTTGAACCCTTCAGTCAGTTCATGAATATTTGTATCTTTCAGTGCTGTAGGTTTGTATATTGCCGCAGCGTCAGTGAATGCTAAAACATTGCGTATCTTTTCCCTGTCAGCAGTACCGGGGATAATTGCCAGAACATCATCGGACATAGCCAGAAATCTTTTTGCACAAGAAGCCGCGAGAGAATGAGCAGAGATACCCGGGATAAATTCCGCCGCAATATCCGGTATTATCTTCCTGAAAGCGTCAAGCAGATATGCTCCGGTTGAGTACAGCATAGAATCTCCTATAACAGGGAAAAATATTTTGTCTGCATGTTCCCATTCCGGTTTTAGTGCTTCAAGCTGTGATGTTATGATTTTGTCCCGTTCATGTCCGTTATAGATCATCGGGAAAGTAATATATGTATATCTTGCATCAGGCAGATGATGAGAAATAATTTTTTCTGCCATTCCTTTAATGTCTCCATGAGAACGAGGAACGATAATAATATCAGAAGTCTTTGCATGATTTACGGCTTCTATTGTAATAAGTTCAGGATTTCCGGGACCTACTCCTGCAATGATTAGTTTCATGTTTATATTGTAATTCCTGTTGTCTGTGAGTTAATTTTTTCGTTTAAGGCTATAATATCACACAGCAGGAAATCAAGGAGGAGTTAATCATGGCTATACTTCTAGCATTCATAGTAGTTACATTTTTTCTTTTAGGTTTGTATCAATGGGCACAGGGCGGAGCTAGTTTGTGGCAGATATTCAGGCTGAAGCGCAGAGAGAAGCACCTTACCCGTGCAGAGAAGGAAGAAGCAGAACGTGAAGTACAGCAGCTTGAACGTGCGGCAGATAGGACAATAACCGCAAGTTTTAGGATAATAGCTATTCTTGCTGGAATATTATGGTTTATTCTTGGGGCTACTATGGTGCTTGAACTTTTCGGCATTAACTGGATGAGCTATGTAGCATCTACAGCAAAACAATACTGGTCTAACCCTGCAGTTACGACAAATCAAAGCAATACGCAGATGAGGCAGGACATGCTCAGGAATATGGGATCAAGTCTGCGCCGTTAAATATATGGATACGTCGTTTGAATGGGATGAGAATAAGCGGCTTGCAAATATTGATAAGCATGGTATAGATTTTGCTGATGCAGTAAAAATTTTTGACGGCTTTATCACAAAAAAACAAGATACAAGGGCTGACTATGGAGAAGAAAGATTTATAGCAGTCGGTTTGTTGAATGGTATTGAAATTGCCGTAATACATACCATAAGAGGAGACAAGACACGCATAATCTCAGCACGCAGAGCAAGACGTGAAGAACGTGCAGTATATTATGAGGAGGCAAAAAGACATGGCTACGAACTACGAAAAATTGAGGGCAATGAAAGATGAAGATATTGACTGTTCTGACATACCCGCATTAACTGATGAAGAGCTTGCGGATATGGAGGGAATTTGCATAACTCCTGGAACTGAATATATACACCTTGCCCTTGACACAAATGCAGTAGATTATTTCAGGAAAAACGGCAAAGGGTATGTGATGAGAATAAGCCGCTTGGTTAATTCTTTACTGAAGAGCTATATGAACAGCCATCCGACTCCTGAAGGAGTTATTTAGTCTCTTTGTAGAAAAATGATGAACAAACAGCAAAACGGAAGCGGTGATTTAGTACTTGATTAAATTGATGATATTTGACCACGATATGACTATAGTAGATTCAAGCTATTCAATCATGGCAGGTTTCAACTATGTAGCACGTCATGAAGGACTGCCCGAAGTCTCGCATGAACTCACGATGAAGTATATAGCAACACCTATCCCTACATTCTGTGAGGGGCTTTTAGGCGAATACCGTCCGGAATGGATAAAGTTATATCGTGATTGCAATGAACAGTATGAACGTGAACTTATACGGCCGTTTGATGACACTATCTCTACGCTTCAGGCACTCCGGGCAATGGGCGTAAAACTTGCAGTAGCGTCAAACCGTGAGACACCCCGCAGAGTTCTTGAGCGTACAGGACTGATAGATTACTTTGACGGAGTTGTGGGGGCTGAAGAACCCTACGGCAAATTACCATATAAACCTAATCCTGCAATGCTGTTAGAACTCATGAAGCACATGAATATTCCTGCAAGTGATACTGTCTATGTAGGTGATGCTGATATAGATATTATTACGGCAATATGTGCAGATGTCCGGGGAATAGGTATCACTAAGGGGAATTTCACGGCAGAAGAATTTATGCTTCTCGGTGCGTGGAAGAGCATAGACAATCTTAGCGAATTGATAGGGATAACCAAAGAGGATGGCAATATCTGATCTGCTGCCGCTGGTAGCTTATGGAGAATATACGGAAGAGACACCGCAGCCCGGAATACCCGGAACAGGTAAATTTATTCCGACAAATCATCTATCCGGAGAACTCAGCCCGTATTTACGTCAGCACGCTTCTGACCCTGTAGGCTGGTATCCTTGGGGGGCAGAGGCTTTTGCGTTGGCACGTGAGGAGGACAGGCCGTTATTTCTGTCTATAGGTTTCTCTTCGGATCATTGGTGTCATGTCATGGCCAAAGAATGCTTCAGTAATGAGGAAGTTGCAGGCATGATGAACGTAACATGTATTCCCGTACTCGTTGACCGTGAAGAATATCCCGTGCTGGATAATTATTGCATGGAAGTATGCAGAGTACAGAACGGCAGTGCAGGCTGGCCTCTGAATATATTTCTTATGCCTGACGGAAGGCCGTTCTTTTGCACTACATGGCTGCCTAAAAGGACAATCGGACAAGTTCCGGGCATAACTGATTTAATGCCGCGTATAAAATGGTTATGGCATATGCAGCGTAATGATGTCGAACGTGCAGCATATGAGCTTGATGTTCAGGTAAAGGCAAGATTCGGGCAGTTATCCGGGGTAAAACGCGGAGGACGTATCGGGAAATACCGGGCATTAGAGGCATTGAATGACTTGCGGAGAACTTTTGATATTCGCTGGGGAGGCTTCGGGTCTGTGCCTAAATTTCCGGAAGCAAACAAGTTAATATTTCTACTGAGAGAGGCTGAAGAAAATTCCGGTGCGTCAAAGTCTGACATATCCGACGCTCTTACTATGGTTGATGTAACTTTGCGGCGTATGTGGAGAGGCGGAATACATGACCATTTAGGCGGAGGGTTCTCACGTTATGCAGTTGATGAACACTGGATAGTTCCACACTTCGAGAAATTGTTATGTGATAATGCTCTGCTGCTTTTTGCTGTCTCTAAGGCTCAGGCTTTGCAGGATAATTCATTCCATAGGCTTATGGCTGAAGATATTATATTCTGCGCAACAAAATTCTTCTGTGATGATATTGCATACTCTCAGGGCTTCAGGTCTGCTATAGACGGTGATACTAATGAAGGTGAAGGAAGATATTATCTCTGGACTGAGGACGAGATAAAACGCATTCTCCCGGAAGGTGATTCGGGGCTTTTCTGTGCAGCATATGCAGTACTGCCTAGCGGTAATTTCGTGAGTGAGGTTGCAGGGTCTCAAATGAGCTGGAATATACTATACGAGGCTTCAACTGTTACGGACTTGGCCAAGCGTTACAGCATAAAAGGTACTGAGGTCGGACGAAGATTATACGAGTGCCGGAAACTTCTGCTTGATGCTAGGGATAAAAGGCACCCATTGAAGAGCGACAACAAAATATTGATGTCATGGAATGGACTAATGATCGGTGCACTGTCCAGAGCTTCAGTTGTATTCAACCAGTCTGAATGGCGGGATATGGCAGAGCGCAGTGCTTTGTTCCTGCAAAAGACTTTCCCCAATAAGGACAAGCCCGGCTCATGGTATAGATCTTGGATTGACGGACATACAGGAATAGACGCAGTAACGGAGGATTACGCATATTTCTTGTGGGGAGTTCTGGAACTCTACAGGGCCGCAAAACATTTCAACGCAGGAGAAAAGCAGCTCAGTGATTGGCTGAAATGTGCGCAGGGTCTAGCTGATACCATGATAGAAAAATTCTGGGACGAAAAAAACGGCGGATTTTTCTTGTCGTCTCCTCAAGGCGTTAATGTCATGAAAGCTGCTTATGATGTTAATTCCCTGCCTAGTCCTAACGCTGTAGCACTATTGGCACTAAATGAGCTTGGCCATATCTTGGAGGAGAAGAAATATACTGATTACGCACGCAAAATAATAGATTGTTTTTCCCGCAATGCCATTGATGAACCTGTAAGCTATATTTCACTCATAGCCGCAGCCTTATCATGGAAGCCGGTAAAGAAGAAGCCTGCGCCTCAGCCTGCACCAGTCCCGACAGATGAAGAGCTTAACCGCCCCGAACCTGAACAGGAACAGCCCAAACTGGAACCTGAAGCACCAGCACAGAGGCCTTCACGTGCAGGAAGAAGGACATCACGCACAGCAGGGACAGACAGGAGCACTGACAGGGCAGAACATAGGCGAGCGGGAGCTAGAAGAACATCAAGGAGGCAATAAAATAAGATGAATAAATATTTTATGGGAGGTCTTACACTTGAAAGACTTTAGGAGAAACGCATTAGCATTGTTACTTGTGCTTATGGCTTTTGTCATATGTACTCGTGCTTATGCTGACTATCAGTTTGATGATCTTCACGGGCCTAGCGGAAAAAGCTGGCAGTGGATGGTCATAAACGATCAGGGAGATACCTTCGGAGATACTCATACGATCTCAATAGATATTTCCGGCGACCTAATCACCAGCACGGAAGATGCTGTGCTTAATGTGTTGAACGGGAAGTCAGCATCAAACATAACGAACAGGAATCTTCATACGCTGTTTTTTGTCCTAACTGATGAGCAGGGTCAATTTGGTATGAACTTCAGATCCCCAACGATGAAATTTCAGGCCGTAACATCAAATCTTGGTCTCAGCACAATAACACCGGAGGACAGCGCACCTTATTATGCCTACAAGACACCAACCGGAAAACCTAAAGACTATTATGATGAAGATATGCACTATCACACTTACGATGACTTATGGCGCGGTTATCTCTTTGACATATACCGAAACAGCAGCACCGGAGAAAATGATACAGTAGTGCAGTATTTCTATTTCCAGCAGAACCCGACAAATACAGCCTCGCAGGGAATACCGCGCCCGTTAGTCATATCAACAGTAGAGCCGGATAATGCCTCAATATCACCGCTTGAACTCCGTATAACTATGCGTGATGCCTCACATAACGGGAATATTGTTGCGTATGCTCACGAATATTGGGCAGTTGATGAGGACGGCTCATCTTCGGGAAATCAATGGGTATTCGTTCCTGTCGATGACTTGAATGTGATACTCAACAACACACGCATAAATTATTACGTTACTACTGAAGTAGCGAACCACACGGCATATAGATATGCTTCTGCGACATATGACAGCATGAACACGACACTAAAGCCTAGTTACTGGAAGTTTGACCTTCCGCGCTATCAGGGTAATACATACGTAGAAAAGAGTTTTCAGCTTGCACAGTCCAGCCATATAGCACCCGGATTAATTACGGTATATGAAAGGCCGTTCAACGTCAACGAACAGAATAAAAGAGTGTTAAGACTTTTCCCTGTTGACGATACAAGAGGGACAGGAATATATGATTTTCGGGTTAACCATAATGTGATATTCGGCAAGAGGCTAGGAGAAACATATAAACAGCCTGCAAGTGTAGGACGTTTTAACCTGTTCGAGATTACAGCATTCCAGCTCAGGCCTGCAAGTATGACATTCTATGAGAGTCTGGCTAAAGTATCAGGAGCAAAGGGAGCAGTTAACCCCATGACAACGCAGAGTTTCAGCAACAGCTCAGTAACCAGCAATCCCAACACAGAAGCTATACCTAGTGCAGCAATGCAGTATTTCACGATCAACCAGAATATACCTGGATCACTGCGCGTATCACCTGATGAGGGAGTATTACCATTGCACATAACGTTCAATATTCCCGTAACTATGGTAGAGGATCGCTCATGGTGGCGTGATATGGCTGACAGGTGGCAGTCAGGAATCGGAATAGCTGAGCAGTTCCTAGAGAAATTTCATATATACCTTCTCGCTAAGACAGACGGAAAAGACAACCCTTGGGACTTGTCGCAATATCTTGACAACAGAGGAATATACACGGAACACGTAAAAGTTTTCTTTGATGCAGACAGAGGGGCAACAACTCAGGACAATACCAGCGGAGTTATCACCGTTAGTTTTATCGTTCTGCTTATGGATGGTTCGCGCGATGGAAAGAGGCCTGAACTTGGAGTAGTCAGGGACAATACGGGACTAGACAGCGATATGAAGTACATGATCATACGCGACGGGAATTTAGACAATAAATGGAATATGACATTCTTTATTGCTCCTGCTGACTACCCAATAACGAATAATGATGATCTTGCCAGTTCTGACGACGGAAATATACCTTTGACCAGTAATAACACCTCAAGCAGTACCCATAGAAACGACAATAACGGTCCTGGAGACAGCGACAGTAATTGCAGTATAGGGATAGGTATAGTGTCATTGCTTGCACTGTTTGCCGTCAAGAGGCGTGAAGGGAGATAGAAGGCTGTAATGATGAAGAAAATTTTATGCGTACTTTTCTGCGTTCTAGTGATTGGGATTTGTGCCGGGGCTGAAGGTGCTGCTCCT
>ERZ842401.5605-NODE-5605-length-13838-cov-3.431691_pt1 | contig 13838 bp, 16 predicted proteins | sample MGYA00521270_ERZ842401 | MGnify/ENA primary metagenome ERZ842401 (study PRJEB31892, sample SAMEA3878208) | bioreactor metagenome | biome: Moose rumen | place: Sweden | collected 2011-10 | study: EMG produced TPA metagenomics assembly of the PRJEB12797 data set... | reverse complement strand
GCGTGGAGGGCATTGTAGAGGCTTGCAATATGCCAGGACTTGATGCCGAAGGTATATTTACTCATTTTGCTGTATCTGATGAAATCGGAGACGAATATGATAAATATACAGCTCATCAGCTGGATTTATTTAAAAGAGTAATCGCTGCTGTTGAAGAAAAGTTAGGTCGAAGACTAGCGATTCATCATTGTGCTAATACTGGTGCTGTTGCTAGATTTCCTGAGGCTTACATGGATATGGTGCGTCCTGGACTTTTGCTGTATGGCTACGGAGATTTTGCCAAGGAAATGGGGCTAAAGCCAGCAATGTCTTTGAAAACGACAATCAGTACTATAAAAATATATCCTAAGGGCACTGCTATTAGCTATGGTGGAATATATGTTACTGACAAAAACACCAGAATAGGCGTTGTGCCATATGGATATGCTGATGGCTTTTTGAGATGTTTATCCAATAAATGTAGTCTTTATACTGACCATGGTCCAGCCAAGCAGAGAGGCAAAATCTGCATGGATATGTGTATGATTGACATTACAGATATGCCAGAGGTAAACGTTGGTAGTGAAGTGGAAATCTTTGGAGATAGAAATTCAATAGATGATATGGCAAGCTTAGCCGGAACAATTCCTTACGAACTGACTTGCGCAGTAAGCAAACGTGTTCCTAGGGTATATTATAGACATGGTCAAGAGATTGAGCGAGAATTAATGCTTAGAATGTAAAAAAGCTGCGCGTCAAGCGCAGCCTTTTTTTCTTAATAAGTCGATTTTAATCCTTCGTATTTTCCAGTTGTAAGATAGTGGGTGAAATAGAGGGATTCGTTTTCCTCGTCATCACCGAAAATTGCAACGAGGTCGGGATTATACTCTTTATAAGCATCTAAATTAAAATCCCTGCAGGCATTGTAACCATGTTTTATTCCATATGTTAGGTAGTGATTAAAAAGCCCTTCAAAGGAAGTGCCACTTATTGCCACTGCTTCAGGGTAAGTTTTTGCATAATATTCTGCATCGAAAACAAAATACATATTTTGCTGACCACTAAAATTATCGCTAGTTGAAACTGTTACTGATGGTACAATAGGGTCATAGGTTTCCTTTGCACTAACGATTTCAGGGTCGATTTCCAATGAAACTGATAAACCGATAATAAAGATAATTGCCATAGATAAGAACTTTTTAACCATTTTTTTACCCCCCCTTTTCAAGAACAACATTACCTTCTCCCTTATGAGGTGTGTAATAAAAATTCTAATATTTATTTTTTGATTTTTGGCGAATAAATTTTGATAATTATGTGTATTGTTTGTTAACCTTGATAATTATTTGTCAGAGTGTTAAATTCATCTTATTGATTAAAAAATTTTTAAAGGATGCAATAAATACATGGGAAAAAACATTAACATAAAAGCAGTATTATTTGATTTGGATGGGACGCTAACAGATACAGAAAAGTTTTATCAACAGGCATGGCCTATTACTTTAAAACATTTTGGATATGAAATGGGACCGGATAGACCACTTGAACTCAGGTCCTTGGGACGCCCATTTGCTTTAGAAAAGTTTAAAGAGTGGTACGGGGATGATTTTGATTACTGGGCAGTAAGAAATTATCGCAAGGATTATGTTGAGCAAATGTTAAGGGAAAATGGTATTCCGCTCAAACCTGGTGCAAAGGAAATACTAAGTTGGCTTAGGGACAATAATATTTTTGTCGCTCTCGTTACAGCTAATGATAAAGAAAGAGCTAATAGATATCTTACAAAAATTGGTTTGATTGAATATTTTGATGCTGTTGTTTGCGCTGATATGGTAGAAAGAGGAAAGCCGGCACCAGATATATATGCCTATGCCTGCAAATCATTGGATATAAGCCCTGAAAATACATTTGCTATTGAGGATTCCCCAAATGGAATTAAATCGGCATATAAAGCCGGATGCAATCCGATAATGATTCCTGATTTAACAGAGCCAGATGAAGAGTTGTCTTATCTTTTATATGCCAGGTTAGACTCTCTTATAGATATAAAAACATTATTCTAAAAAAATGAGGCCCTTAAAGGACCTCATTTTTATCGGTGAGAATTCTGTATGCTCCTATTAAACTGGTTACTAATGAGAAGCAATCAAAAGCAAAGACAATCCAATTTTTCAAGAAGAAGTCATAAGTGCCAAAGCATAAAATACTTGCTATAATACCGAGCTTTATAATAATGTCTTTTTTGGACGAAAGAGAGGCTGTTATGCAGCTGGCGGCTACAAATGGCAACCAATCAACCCATCTGTTTTCTGTTGTTAAAAATGTAAATACACCTTGGAAGGTTATGAAAGCTATCTGAAGTGGAAGTGTGATTTGCCACTTTAGAGCTATCAGGTTACGTATTAGACTAACTAAATTGCTGACTACCGCAGCTATGCCACCTAGACAGGCATATGATATTGAAAATAGTATGAATTGTAGATTCTGAGCCCATAGCATCATCCTTTTATGTTTCATATATCCTATGGCTACCATCAGGATACATGCTAGAACTGAAAATATTCTGCCGACTAAAATTAAGTTCATTTTTTTCTCCTAAAATTTATTTCTAAAATTGCACCTAACCACTATACTCCATTTTCATAAATTTTTGAAGATTTTACCTCTTTAAATCGCTAAAGAATTAGGGTAGAATAGATTAACTAGATTTAGGATTGTAAAAGGAGAAAATATGGGCAAGATTTTTAAATTTGGCAAAGATGTGGATACAGATCAAATTATTGCTTCTCAATATTTGCTTTTCCCAACCATAGATGAAATGAAAACACACACCTTTGAATCATTAAACTCAGAATTTGCCTCTGTGGTAAAAGAGGGGGATTTTGTTGTTGCAGATGATAATTTCGGTTGTGGCTCATCTAGGGAGCAGGCGCCTAGTGTGTTAAAGGCCCTTGGAGTTAAAGCAGTTATTGCTAAATCATTTGCTAGAATATTTTATAGAAATGCTATCAATATAGGATTTCCCGTTATTGTTAGTAAGGAGCTTTATGACTATGTAAATGAAGGTGATGATATGGAACTTGATTTAAAAAGAGGTATTATCACAGCTTGCGGGACAGAATATGTATGTACAAAGCTACCTGATAAAATGCAGGAGATTTTGGACCAAGGGGGACTGATTGCTTCCCTTAACAAGGAGGACTAGATTATGGGAATGACAATGGCTGAAAAAATTATAGCTTGTGCTGCAGGAGTGCCAAGGACAAAGGCTGGGGATATCGAGACAGTCACCCTTGATAGATTGATGAGCAATGATGGTACAACGCATCTTACCATAGATATGTTTAATAATCTAAAACATCCCAAAATCGCAGATAAAGACAAGCTTGTTTGGATTATTGATCACAATATTCCTTCTGACAGCCCAAAGACTGCCGCAAGCCACAAGAAAATGAGAGATTTTGCAAAAGAACATGACATTCTTTTATATGAGGGGGAAGGTGTATGCCACCAGATTATGATGGAAAATCATGTTAGACCTGGTGAATTGATTTTTGGTGCCGACTCGCATACATGTGCCTATGGTGCGCTCGGTGCTTTTGGAACAGGGGTCGGATGTACGGATTATTTATATGCAATGGTCACTGGAACATCTTGGTTGTTAGTGCCAGAAACTATTAGGATAGTTTTGCATGGCTCCTTAAAAAAAGGCGTTTATGCCAGGGATCTTATTCTTACTATTATAGGTCAGATTTCTGCAAATGGTGCTAATTATAAAGCCATGGAATTTGTGGGAGATGGAATGGCTTGCCTTAGCATGGCTGATAGAATTGCTATTTGCAATTTGTGCGTAGAGGCTGGAGCAAAAACTGCTTTGATGGAAGTGGATGATGTGGCTAGTGATTATCTAAAGGCCCATGGAAGACAAGCAAAGGCAATCTTTAAATCAGATGAAGATGCGGTATTTTCTCAGGTAATTGAGATTAATTTAGATGATATTGTACCGATTGTGGCCAAGCCTCATTTTGTTGATAATATCGCTCCTGTCAGTGAGTGTAAGGGAATCAAAATTAACGAGGCTTTCCTTGGCAGTTGTAATAATGGTCGAATTGAGGATTTGCGAGTGGGAGCCTCTGTCATTAAGGGAAAGCATGTGGCAGACAAGGTCAGATTTTTAGTCGTGCCAGCCAGTAGAGCGGTTTATAAGCAAGCCTTGAAAGAGGGCCTTATTGATATATTTATGGAAGCTGGAGCAATGGTCATGAATCCGAATTGCTCTGTTTGTTGGGGCGCATGTCAGGGTGTAATAGGTGAGGGAGAAACCTTGATTTCAACTGGAACACGTAATTTTAAAGGACGTGCAGGTCACAAGGATTCCTTTGTTTATTTGGCAAGTGCCGCAACAGTTACTGCGTCCGCTATAAAAGGAGAAATAACAGATGAGCAATTCATTTAGTGCCAAAATCTGGCGTTTAGGAAATGATATAGATACAGATATTATTCTGCCAACCGAATATTTGGCATTTGAAACTGTAAACGAAATGAAGCCATATGCTTTTTCGCCGCTTAGACCTGAGCTTGCTTCACAAATAAGACCTGGTGATATGATAGTTGCCGGTGAAAATTTTGGATGCGGGTCTTCCAGGGAACAGGCTCCAGAAGTGGTAAAAGCTTTAGGAGTTTCTTGTATTGTGGCAAAAAGCTTTGCTAGAATTTTTTTTAGAAATGCAATAAATAATGGCTTATTGTTGATTGAAAATCAGGATTTGTATGATGAGGTATCAGAGGGCGATATAGCAGAAGTTACTGTAGGTGAATCCATAAAGGTGAATGGAAAAACCTATGAAATAGCCAGTCTTCCTGATAATTTAATGGAAATATTATCAGCAGGTGGTTTGGTAATGGCTATGAGAAAACGTAATGGTTTAAATTAGGAGAGACATGGGACATACATTAGTAGAAAAAATAATTGGTAATAAGGTTGGGCATGAAGTCAAGCCTGGTGATATTGTTACTGTCAATGTTGATTGGTGCATGATTGATGATATCATGGTTCCTTTTGCTGTACAAAAATTTGAGGAAATGGGATTTAAAAAAGTCGCAAATCCTGATAGAGTTGTGCTGATTTATGATCATTTTTTGCCTGCTACTCAAGTGGATGATACTAGGCATTTTAAAGTAGGAGATGAATTTGCAGAAAAGTATGGAATAAAAAATGTACATAGGACAGATGGAATATGTCATCAGCTTATGACAGAGGCTGGATATGTAAAACCAGGTGATATAGTGTTTGGCACTGATAGTCATACAGTGACCTATGGATGCGTTGGTGCTTTTTCAACTGGTATTGGCTATACAGAAATGGCGGGAATTTTAGGCACTGGTCAACTATGGATTAAGGTTCCCGAAACCATAAAAATAGAAATAAATGGAACGTTAAATGGCAATGTCACATCAAAAGATTTGATATTGACTATAATTGGAGATTTAACAGCTGCTGGCGCCACTTATCAATCTTTAGAATTTTCTGGAAGTACCGTGGATGCCATGAGTATAGCTAGTCGAATGACTATGTCTAATATGGCAGTAGAAGCTGGAGCAAAATGTGGATTGTTTATTGCTGATGATAAAACTTGTGATTATTGCAATATATCATATGATCAAAAGGTTAAGTCTTTAATCCCAGATGATGACGCAAAATATAGTAGGATTTTAAGGTACCAAGCAGAGGATATCAAACCAGTTTGTGCTTGTCCATCATTAGTAGACAATATTAAACCAGTGGCAGAGCTTGAAGGAACCAAGATTGATCAAGTATTTTTGGGCTCATGCACTAATGGAAGACTAGAGGATTTAAGAACAGCTGCTACAATACTAAAAGGAAAACATGTTGCAAAATATGTAAAGATGATTGTAACCCCTGCTAGTCGAAAGATTTATAGGCAAGCTTTGGCAGATGGCACTTTAGAAATCCTATCGGATGCCGGTTGCATCGTTACAACTCCTGGCTGCGGCTTGTGTTGCGGTAGAGGAGGTGGAATACTTTCTGATGATGAGGTGGTTGTGGCCACGAATAACCGTAATTTTTTGGGCCGCATGGGCACAAGTAAGGTACAAATATATTTGGCCAGTCCTGCTACGGCGGCAGCAAGCGCTATTGCAGGAAAAATAGTAGAAGCATAAAACAAATGCCTTCCCGAAAATGGGAAGGCTAATTTATAGTGCTGACATAAAATTCTTTATTTTATCCTTATTCAATTTTTCTCCAATTACTATAAATACCTCTTGGCCTACATTCATTTCATCAATATCCATTTCATTTCTAGTGGAATTGATTTGATACCATTTATCAGTATCCTTTATAAATCCCTTTACTCTTAGAACTTTTCCAAAGGATTCATCTTCAAACATCATTTTTATTTTGACCTTTGCAGCGGCTAAACTTATAGGTAGTTCAAGGAAGTAAACTGTCTCAAACTCGCTTTCATCAGTGCCAAATTTTTTCACGTATGAGGACATGCTATAGCCACAATTGGATATATTTTCAAAATCTAAATTAGTCAGTTCCTGCCAGTTTTTGGTAAAAATTATATTATCTATATTTTTATTTAAATTTGCTTTTTTGCAGGCGTCCTTTAAATGTTTTATGGTGGCATAGATTTGGACCTGGTCTGTTAATTGGGTACGACTAAGAATGATACTTCCAGCGTTAGCAATTTGTGAAGCCAGGAAAAAATCAGAAGCATCTGAAAGATTATTCTCTAATCTTGTATCCACTATCGTTATAACATTTCCAATTTCATACCATCTATCTAAGGGTTCTTCCCTTAAAGCATCGAAAAACTCATCTACATCAAAAATACCAGAAGGCTCGATTATCACTCTATTATAGCCGCTCATCCCCATGGCTATAAGCTTTGTTTTGAAACGCCTGCTGTGGCAAGCAGCATCACATCCTCCAGCTACCATTTCAAGCTCGCAATTATCACTTCGTAGTTCGTTTAAAAGAAGCATATCTACATTTACTGCGCCATAGTCGTTTTCAAGAATACCTACTTTTAGTCCTTGGTCAAGAAAATATTTTGTATATAATTTCAAAAAGGTAGTTTTACCACTTCCTAAAAAACCAGTAATTAAATCAACCTTAATCATATAATCCTCCTGCTTTTATTTAATTGATTGTATCACACAAACGAAAATAATATATACACAAATATTTGATATTATGCTAGTATTGCAAATGCAAATTATTATAAAGGAGCAATAACATGGGTATTGTAGTATTAGGAGCTGTTTTCATTGATATCAAAGGACATTCGACTTCGTCATATATTCCTGCTGGAAGAAATGTTGGTACTGTTGAGGAAGTGCATGGTGGAGTTAGTAGAAATGTAGTTGAGGATATAGCAAACGTAGAGCTTAGGCCTACATTTGTTAGTCTTGTGGATGAAAGTGGTATAGGTACAGGCGTACTTGATAAGCTTAATAACCATAAAGTAGACACAAGATTTGTTAGAAGAACACCTGATGGCATGGGCAAATGGCTTGCTGTATTTGATAATCATGGTGATGTGGTTGCATCTATTTCTAAACGTCCGGATTTGTCCGAAATCAATAATATACTAGATGAAGAGGGAGACGAGATTTTTAAGAATGCAGATAGCATTGCTTTAGAAATTGATATGGAAAAGGACACTATAAAAAGAGTGTTTAAATATGCTGATAAATATAACCTAAAGGTTTATGCTGCTGTTTCTAACATGAGCATTGCGGTTGAGCGAAGAGATTTTTTGAAAAACGTGGAGTGCTTTGTGTGCAATCAACAGGAAGCTGGAATTTTATTTATGGATGATTATTCGGATAAAACTCCTGATGAATTACAGGAAATTTTATTGAAAAAGGTTCAAGGTGCTCAGATTAAAAAGATGATAGTTACCTTAGGTGGACAGGGTGCTGTATATGCTGATATTGACGGTCACACTGGGTTTGCCCCTGCTAGAAAGGTGGACGTAAAAGATACAACTGGTGCTGGAGATTCATTTTTTGCAGGAGTCACAATCGGACTTACTTACGGCAAGACCATAGAGGAGGCATGTGAGATTGGTTCTACCTTAGCTGCTTCTGTTATAGTTACTTCCGACAATGTCTGTCCTAGATTTTTGCCTAGCGAATTTGGAATAGAGGGCATTGAATAATCCTTTTAAAATCTTTCTTTTTCATTGAAATATTAGCTTAGTATGATAAAATAATTTTATTAAATATGATTGGGAACTGAGTAATGTTTGAAAATGAAAATCCAAAATACAGACAAATGTATTTTGACGAAGATGGAATAATACGCCAGGAAACTTATGTTTTTCATAGGCAGATGACCCCTGAGGAGCAGGAGGACTATGAGAATCTTGTGGCGGATTCAAATCAGATGACGATTTTTGATTTTATAAGTAATTAGACCTTGGTTTCTCCAAGGTCTTTTTTCGTTACTCCAAGGAGAATTAAATGACATTAAGAGATACATCCATTGAAAATTTCACAGAAAGTATAGCTTCAAAATCCTCTGTTCCTGGAGGCGGAGGTGCTAGTGCACTTGTGGCCTCTGTTGGCATTGCTTTAGGAGATATGGTGGGCGAATTTACCATAGGCAAGAAAAAATATGAATCTGTCGAAGAAGATATAAAATTACTTATGAAAAAGGCTCAAGATATGCGTCTAGAGCTGCTTTCCTGCATAGATGAAGATGCTTTGGCTTTTGAACCCTTATCGAGGGCTTACAGCATTCCTAAGGAGCAAGCTAACAGGGATGAAATAATGGAAAAATGTCTTAAGGATGCTGCAAAAGTACCATTTAAAATATTAGAAATCACATGCAAGGCTATTGATTTGCAAGAGGATTTTGCAAATAAGGGGTCTGTGATTATGATAAGTGATGCTGCTACAGGTGTTGCCCTATTACAAGGAGCTCTAAAAGGAGCAGCTATAAATGTTAGGGTTAATACGAAGCTTATGAAAGATAGAGTATATGCACAAGATTTAGATTCTAAGGTAGATGATTTGCTGGATATATATTTAAAAAAAGCAGACAAAATTTATGACTATGTTGTAGAAAGGCTCTAGGTGGTTATGGCTAAATTATTATTAGGCAAGGAAGTTGTTGAAGCATTAAATAAAGAGCTAATAAAACAGGTTAATGCCTTAAAAGAGAAAAATATAACTCCAACTCTAGCGATTCTTAGAGTAGGAGAAAGGCCAGATGATTTATCTTATGAACGTGGCGCTATTAAAAAATGCCAATTAGTTGGAGTAGACGTAAAGGTTGTAGTGCTTGAAGCTGACGTTAAAGAGGATGTCTTTTTTAAAGAGTTAGATAAATTAAATAAAGACGTTAAAGTCCATGGGATTCTTATGTTTAGACCACTTCCTAAACAAATTGATAGTGAAAAGGCAAGAGAACTTTTATCATATGCTAAGGATGTTGACGGTACTACTGATTTATCTTTATCAGGCGTATTTACGAATTCAAAACTTGGTTTTGCAGCATGCACAGCTGAAGCGGCAATGGAAATTATCAAATATTATAACATTCCATTAGCTGGCAAAAATGTTGCTGTAATAGGCAGATCTTTGGTGGTTGGCAGACCTCTGGCAATGCTTTTGATGCATGAAAATGCTACTGTCACTATTTGTCATACAAAGACAAAAGATATTCCATCTATTACAAAGAATGCAGATATTGTCATTGTCGCATCAGGACAAATGGAAAGTGTCGGTAAGGATTATTTGAAAGAAGGTCAAGTAGTTATAGATGTGGGCATAGGTTGGAACGAAGCAAAAAATAAATTATGTGGTGATGTGATTTTTGAAGAGGCAAACGACCTGGTTTCTGCTATTACCCCAGTTCCAGGGGGTGTAGGCGCTGTGACAAGCAGTATTTTAGTTAAACATGTGGTAGAGGCAGCAATTAGACAAAATAAATAATTTGATGCTAAATATAAGGTTTGGCTCAAAATAACCGATTTATTTAGTAAATAATAAAGGTTAATAATTTGGGGAGATTATCTTATGACAATAGAACAACTTCAAGCGGGTCAAGAGGTTACACTGGAAATTTTGATAGGTGGATCCTCATTCGAGTTTAAATCTCATGTTGTTGGCACTAACGAAAGTACCGGAGCCCTGATTAGACCATATATCTACAATGATGTTGTGGTAGATTTTAAAGCTGGTTCTCCGGAAAGCATGCGGTTTTTATTGCATTGCATAGACCCTAATACTGGCGGTAGAGTGGTTTGGAAAAATGTTGATGTCAGGGTCGTGAATTTTAAAGGATATGATTATTACGCTGTTGATGCTAGAGCTTTTGGCAAAATCGCGGCCTCAAGCGAAAGACGAGAGGATGGCCGCGTCTTAGTAAAGGTTCCAGGATCTGCTTTGATGGAAGACGGAACACGATTTTCAGTTTCAGTCTTAGATGTAAGTGATAGCGGAATATCTTTTTTAGGCAACTCATATAAGGTTACAATTGGTGATGTAGTAGAGATAAATTTTGCAGATTATGCAAATAATTCCGATTTTAGTTTAGCTGTAAAAGCAAGAATCAACAGAGCGGAAGCTGAAAACAACGGAATTTTATATGCAGGCAAAATTTTGGAGAGGGACAATAAACTATTAGCCTATTTATGTTTTAAGGGCATGGATAATAAATAGCTATTAAGGGTGCAAATATGGCAGATGACAAGCTACGACAAGAGCTATTTTATATGGTCAGGCTTACCTCCAAATATGATTTTTCAAAAATGGAGGTTGTAGAGGGGATACTGAGGCTGGAAAGTGAAAGGCAAATTCTAGGCTCAGTTTTTGGCAAGAGATTTAAGGCGAGAATCTTTGATATAGCAGCATCGGTAAATACCGACGATTCCTGTGTTATTTGTGGACAGACGGCTTTCAATAAAGTCATATGCAATCATTGTATGGAAACAATTGGTGGCAGTGAATATGCTAAATCCAAAGCACCATCGATAAAAGAACAAAAATCACGGAAAGCTGTTTCGATTACAAAGCTGGGATTTATAAAAAACATACTTAAGACCTTATGCATAGTATGTTTAGTTGTGATTTTATTTTTTCAGATTTGGGTATTATCCCTTTGGATTAATATAAATAAGGAGCAACCTATTGAGGAGGCAAGAGTTTCTCAAATTAGTACTTCACCTGTAGCTTCCGAAACTGAAGCTTACAATCAACTGATATTAGATTTTCCAGAAGATGAAGGCTACACTGTTTCATTTAGTAGGATGGATAGGGATTACGTAGGAAGATTTTTACTAAGCCCAGGGGATTGTTGCGAAGATGTAGAAGAGGAATTGACGGATGAGGAAAGATATGACTATTTCTTCTCAGAAGATGTCTACGTATTTTCTATTTCATATTATGAAAATTACGTTCCTAAAATAGGTATTGCTGAAATTAATTCTGATGGAGCCATAATCATTATGGGTGTCTTTAATGACGGTCGTAAGACTAATTGCCATTATAAATTCAGATAACTATTCAGATAAATTTATCTATATGTACAGTTTGTATTCACAAGCTGTACATATTTCTTTGTTATCATCTCTTTGTTTCAAATATAAGGGTTTAAGCGGAGGTGTTTATGAGACTTAAGCCAGATGAAGAGGCTAGATTAAATAATATTTTAGCTCCTATAAAAAACGACAAAAGAGTCCAGAAAATGAAGCAGTTTATCCAACATGGACATATTTCGACCTATGAACATGTGGAGAGTGTAACTAGGCTCAGCTTTTGGATAAACAAAAGATTGCACATTGGGGGAGACGATAGAATTCTTACTATAGGTGCATTTTTACATGATTATTACCTTTATGATTGGCATAAAGGTGATGAGGGACATGGATTGCATGGTTTTTCTCATTCTAAAACTGCTAAAGATAATGCAGTTAGACATTTTGGCATTGGAAAGCGAACTCAGGCTGTTATAGAGTCACATATGTGGCCGCTGAATATTACAAAAGTTCCTAGAAGTAGAGAAGCTTGGATTGTCTGTATAGCAGATAAATTTGTATCAACTAGAGAGACAATTTTTTGCAGATAGTAACCTTTTTTTTAATACTTGATACAGGGGTAATGCATTTGCTTGCATTACCCCTTTTATAATGTTATAACTGTATTAGTAAAGATAGAACAGTTTAGATGTACTATCATGAAAGGAAGAATGATTTATATGAAAAAGAAAATTGTGGCTATTATTCTATTAATAGTTGTTGCGGCAGCGGGTGTTTTTTGCGTAAAATCAGGCATTTTTACCAGGGGTGCTGCAAGCAATGATGATTCTTCAGAAGTCTATGTAATGTCTTTAGATGATATTATGGGAACTAATAGTTCCTATTCTACTAACGTTTTTATGGGAATAGTAGAGGGTCAGGAAACCAGCAGTATTACCAAAAGTTCAGATAGAGAGCTAAATACGATATTTGTATCTGAGGGAGACACAGTGGAAGTGGGCACTCCTTTATTTTCTTACAAAACGGATTCCTTAGAAGCAGAAAACGTTCAGTATGGTTTTGATATCGAAGGATACAATTTAACCATTGCCGACTATAATCGCCAGATAGAAAAGCTTACAGCTGATTTGGAAAAGATTAAGGGACAGACAGATAAGGATAAAACTGATAGAGAAGATTTAGCAAACCAGATAAGCGGATTACAAACTGATATTGCAATTACTCAAAATTCCATCGAACAAACTAATGCAAAAATCGAAGATAATAACAAAAAGATAAATAATTCTACTGTTACATCTACGGTTTCAGGAACTATTACGAAGATTGCAGACGATACCAACCCTTATACTACAGATGGCTCATTTATAACAATATTGGGTTCGTCTGAAATGAGAGTAAAAGGGCAAATCAACGAACAAAATGTATGGGCTATCAATGTAGATGAGCCTGTTACATTGCGTTCTAGGGTGGATTCATCGCAGACATGGAGTGGTACCATAACAAAAATTGATACCGAATCAAAGCAGGAAAATTCTAATAATTATGGTTACTCTGACTCGGAATCTTCATCAACAAAGTATCCATTTTATATTACGCTTGATGATAGTACAGGCCTTATGATGGGACAACATTTGTATATTGAGTTAGGGCAAACAGATGCACCAGAAATGGATTTTTCTGATGGGACCTATTTGTATGACTATTATATTGCTTATGATGAAGATGGTGAGCCTTTTGTATGGGTAGCAAATAGAGGCAGACTTGAAAAACAAAAGATAGAACTAGGCGAATACTACGAGGACCAAATGGTTTATGCGGTTACAGGAATTGATAACGATACTCAGATTGCCTATCCAATGGATGATTACACTGAAGGGATGAAAGCAGTTAACGGCCTGGAGGGAGAATAATGATAGTTAAGTTAGAAAATATATTTAAGGTATATGGAGAGTCTGGGACAGAGACATCTGTTCCAGCTTTAAACGATGTATCCTTGACAGTTGATGAGGGTGAATATGTAGCCATCATGGGACCTTCTGGCTCGGGAAAAAGTACTCTTATGAATGTAATTGGATGTTTGGACAAACCTACAAGCGGTACGTATTTTTTTGAAGAGAAGGATGTGTTAAAGCTAAAGGACAGGCAGATGTCTGATTTACGTTTGCATTCGATTGGATTTGTTTTTCAAAGCTTTTATTTGATGAATGAGGAAAATGCAATAGAAAATGTAGCATTGCCATTAAGCTATGCGGGCATCAAGAAAAAGGAAAGAGAAAGACGAGCAATTGAAGCACTTACAAGGGTGGGTCTTGCTGATAGAGTTAAATTTAGACCTGACCA
>ERZ842401.5604-NODE-5604-length-13838-cov-3.709715_pt1 | contig 13838 bp, 6 predicted proteins | sample MGYA00521270_ERZ842401 | MGnify/ENA primary metagenome ERZ842401 (study PRJEB31892, sample SAMEA3878208) | bioreactor metagenome | biome: Moose rumen | place: Sweden | collected 2011-10 | study: EMG produced TPA metagenomics assembly of the PRJEB12797 data set... | reverse complement strand
CTCCTTTCCGGTAATTTTTTACCGTGTCTTATGGTAACAGAGGCTTTACGAATAATAACAGGATCGCAATCAGCAAACCATACAGGCCGGTGGTCTCTGCCACTGCCTGACCAAGCAACATCGTAGAGGTGACATCACTCTTTGCACCGGGATTACGTCCTACTGCTATTGAGTAGCTTTTCACGGGGTCATTGCCCTTGTAGAGTGTAAGAGTGTAGGCTGACTTGTTTATCTTGATGTTGTACCTGCCGGTGCTGGCAGGAGTATTCACAGCAGACTGCGGAGCTGTAGGAACAGAAGGTTTCAGAGGATTGCTTCTGCCTGACTCAGTGTCGCTCTCTGAAGTCGGCCATACGCTTACATTGTGCTGTACATCAGGCTTTTTCGTCGTCAACGGAATGATTATGTTCTGTCTGGACTGTACTGGCGGAGCTATCGGCGTGTTCTCCTGTGTAATATCTCTTGGCTTGGCTTCAGGAATAGGCAGTATCTCAGGTTCGGGCAGCTTTGCCGCAAGCATAACGGGCTGAGGTTCAGCTTTTACTGCTCCGGGAGAATTCAGGCCGGAATATACTACCGCACACAGTATCAATCCCAGCGTGCATAGTATGGCTTTCATGAGGGGGTGAAGACGTTTTTTTACTGCCCATCTTCCTCGACCCTTGTCAATCCACACTGTACGCAGAGTAAACAAATCCTTCACAAACGCAATAAATTCCGTTCCGCGCAGGTTATCAGTATTCATAATTATTCTTCTCCTTTATGGGTATCACTGAATATTAGCGCACTAAACTCAAAATGAAAACGCCTTTTTCCGCTAAACATTAACTGCCTTCTTCACTTTCTGCTTTACGCGCAAGAATGGCTTCCACTCCTGAGAGCTTGGCCTTGTCCCCGAAAAGAAGCAGCGTATCATCACTCTCTAACACCGTTCCGCCTTTGGGTATCAGGTATTTATCTCCGCGGTTTATCAGCAGAATAGTTACTCCGTCCGGAAAACGCAGATCCTTCACCGCATGTCCTATCACTTCAGCATCAGGCATGAGATCCACTTCACGCGTAATGTCCGTTCCAGATCCGGGCGTAATGTCAAAGTTCAGAGTCCAGGCTTTGGCTTCCCGTACTGCCGCATCGAGCTTCAGGAACTTGGCCGCGTCTGCAAGAGTTTTTCCCTGCAGCATTACCGAAGTCAAAACAACAAAGAATATCAGGTTGAACATGTACGCAGCTTGAGGATGGCCTTCTGTTAATGGGTACGTCGCAAGAATAATCGGCACTGCTCCTCTGAGTCCCGTCCAGCTGACAAAAAGTTTTTCGCGGAAGTTGAAGCGGCTGAAGGCTGTACATACAAATACGGCTATAGGTCTTGCAATGAACATAAGGCAGAATGACACAAGAAGGCCTATACTGATAACCGGAGCATCCCAGAGTTCACGAGGACTTACCAGCAGGCCGAGCACTAAGAACATGATTATCTGCATCAGCCACGCAAATCCTTCATGAAATCTCTGCAGGCTGTATTTGTACAGAAAGTCTCCGCCTCCCATCACAATACCGCAGATATACACCGCTAAATACCCGTTGCCGTAAACCGTCTCAGTTAGTCCGAAAGTAGCCATTACGATTGATATTCCCCACACAGGGTAAAGAGCCTCGTTCGTTACCTTAAGGCGGCGAATTGCCCAGCAGGCCAGCCTCCCCATGAGAAGACCCATAGCTCCTCCGGCTGCCATCTGCACTACAAACTTCACTGCAAGTTCAGTAACAGGAACATCAGGCGTTTTCAGCCATGTTATTGCCGTCAAGGTCAGGAATACAGCCATTGGGTCATTACTTCCGGACTCGAACTCAAGCAGAGGTTTCAACACCCCCTTAACGCCGACTTTCTGCGTCCTGAGTATGGAGAATACTGCTGCTGCATCAGTAGACGAGATTATTGCGCCTAGAAGAAATGCATCTTTGTGGCTGAACTGCGGAAGCATAGCGAGCGGGATTGCCATAGCTACAGCCGTCAGAAACACTCCCAGCGTCGAAAGCACTACTCCTTGAGCAACGATAGGCTTAACGTCGCTCCACTGAGTCTGGAAGCCGCCAGAAAACAGGATAAACGCCAGCGCAAAAGTTCCTACACTGTTAGCAGCAGCCGCGTCAGAGAAGACAAGACCTCCCGGACCGTCAACACCAGCAAGCATACCTATTCCCAAGAAGAGAATGAGAGCCGGGACTTTGATTTTTTCGGACAGCGTACCGGCAACAAGGCTCAGGAAAAATAACATTCCAGCAACTAGAAAAGGGTTAATAGTCTGAAGCATAGATTATGTAATCGTCCTCCATTGAAATAATAAAAATTTGTTATCCTGCAATTATCCCATAAACATACATAAATAATGAGCCTCCCCGTAAAATAAGGGAAGCCCATTAATGATTTACTGGTTATTTCCTGCGCTGAATGAAACCTAGCACCGCAAGAAGGAGCATCGCAAATGATTCACCTGTACTGCATCCTCCGCCTCCGCCTGAACTTCCGGCATTGTCAGGGGTTGTGGGATTGCCGCCAGTGTTATCACTGCTCGTGGGATTGCCTCCCGGTGTACTTCCTCCCGGTGTATCCCCTCCAGGTGTATTTGTATCCCCTCCAGGTGTATTTCCTCCAGGTGTGCTGCCTCCTGGGTTCGAGCTTGAAGCCGTAGTCGTAATCACAGGAGCGTAAATCACATCAGGCTCCATATACACAGCTACGTTGACGTGATTATTGCCCGGCAGAATATCAGTTTGAGTTCCGTTATCGTCAAGGAACATATACGCATCATAATCCGAAGCCGATGCTCTGAACTCTGAGCCTGAAGCAACATATTCCGGCATCATGTACAGGAAGATAGGTGCTCCGGCACGTAAACTGCTGATGTTCACTCCGAACACATACACAGCTGCTTTGTTCACCCTCATCAACGGGAGAATGACTACAGGTGTCTCTGTGCTGGGAATAGCTGCTAGTTCGTCGTAAGTGAGTTCACTCCTCTCTGCGCCTACTGCACTATCGGGAAGCTCTAACACTTCAGAACTTCCAAGAACACGGCTGCTTAATGAGCGGATAGTATTGATAATGCGCTGAATTAGAGAATCGTCCTCAACATCAACTCCGGGTTTTGTCGGTGCAACAGGAAACATAGTGTTCCCACTTTCCTGCTGTTCGCTTCCGCCTCCTGTATTGTCCTCATTGTCAGGCTCAGTATTTCCGCCGGGGGTGCTGCCTCCTGAAGTATCCTCTCGGTCGTTCCCGCTGTTAGGATCACTGCCGGGTGTAGGCGAGGGTTTGTCGTCACTGTCTGTGCCTGGTGTAGGCGAGGGCTTGTCGTCGCTGTCTGTGCCTGGTGTAGGCGATGGCTTATCGTCACTGTCAGGCTTTACATCTCCGCTGTCAGGCTTTACGTCTCCGCTGTCAGGCTTTACGTCTCCGCTGTCAGGCTTCACGTCCCCGCTATCTGGCTTCACGGCCCCGCTATCTGGGTTTACGTCGAACGAAATCGGGTCATTATCAGGAATTACAGGCAGTCCTGCAATAAGACGTACATCATTGCTGATAGCTTTCGCAGTAATAACAGGCGTGTACCTTCCTGCACTGAGATATACCGCAACGTTCACGTATTCATCGCCCGAAATGCAGTCTATTGCTGTGCCATCATCAGTGTAGTAGTTCATGCCGTCATCATCAGCAGGGAAAATCACATCCCATTCAAGAGCCGATTTTTTCCCCGCATTAGTGTACGGAATGCTTACATGTCCTTCTGTGAACTGGTCAAGGTCATAATACTTCTCATTAGCCGTAATCCTCAGCGCAAGAACATTACCCGCACTGTCAATTGACCTCACAGAATACTTCAGGTACTCAGGAAGAGATATATCACTGGAGCTTATGATCAACGCTGCTAGGCCGTCATCGCCTTTGTCTGTGCTGATATACACACTGTAACTATTCGTGAGAGTGTACATGTCTCCGGAGGACTCTACACTTATTCCGTCCGGGATAACTGCATCTTCATGGCTGTAAGTTCTTGATCCGCCCTCCGTTTCAGATGAGTAGCTCTCCTGCATGTAAGTATGCATGAATATCTTTGTGCCGGGCAAAATTACATTCTCTATAGGTATCCTGAAGGTGTATATCCCTGACGCTTTTACCTGCACTTCTGGAAGTACAACCGCCAATAACTGCGCAGGATAACGCGATATCAAGTCCATGCTGAGTTCAGTGAACACGCTCATCACATCCCTTGAAGCCAGAATGTCAGCATCATCCTCAAACATAAACACTCCGTAAGGCAGATTCCCGCTGTAGACTTTCTGCCACTCCAGATCGTCCGCATCCCCTGAAGGGTCAGTCGGTACAGCAAACCTCGGATAAACTGACAGCCCGTCAAGAACTGCTTCAGGGTCTCCGGTAGTGAAATCAGGCCTGTTGTCATCGTCCCCTGTGTCTCCGCCGGAAGTGCTCCCCGAATCGCTGAGATCTCCAGACTCCCCGGAAGAAAGACTCTCCGCAAGAGCATCAATGTCGTCAGTGAGGTGCGGGACTTTTCCGGACGAGTCAGCTACCCATATTTCACGCGGCCAAGACATATTTTCACCGTCCGTTAGGGTTATGCTCGTCATTCCTGCTGATAACGCCGTGAGACGGACATTTACACTGCTCCCTGTACTGCTCAGAGTTTCAAGAGAAACTATTGCGCTGTTCCCGACTACAGCAGAAGGAGAGGCTAGATTCTGTGCGGTGAGTGTGAGTTCTCTGGTATCACCTATGCGCATAATCAGCGGAATATCAGGAGAAGATACATTCCAGGTCATGACATCATCAGCTTCACGATAATAAGGATTGTCTACAGGCGCAAACTCCCACGTGTAATTTATCCCGTTGTCCCTGAACATAAAGGCTATTCCTCCGATGTATATCTCCGGCATATTCAGCGTCATTACCCCGGAATCGTCCTCATTAACAATATCTCCGGTTATTGCAGAGACATACACGCTTACGTTGTCCACGCCATCAGGAACAGGCATCTTGTTGTCCATAGAGTCAGCAAAATAGTATTCCAGCGTCGAGATGTTCAGGCCTTCACGGTTGAGCTTGATGAACGGCTTGTATGTCTGGAGCTGGCTGGCTGTTGAGCGGACACTCAATCCGGAAATATCTGCACTTCCGGAGGTAATCACTTCGCTTGAGGCTGTCCACTCTATGCGTGTTGCACCTTCGGGCAGGAAATAGCTTCCGTAACTCAGAACCGCATATTCTGCTCCCTTGTCATCGTAATACCAGCCTATAACGCTCGGATACATTGCCTTCGTGTCTATCTCCTCATCATCACTGTAGATGTGAAGCGTACCGTTCTGAATGGAAAGTATGTTGCTGCTGTAGATGTATTCACTCGGTACATAGCCTATACGGTTAAGGTTGAGGTAGAGAGCTTCGCTGTCGTCAGAGTAATAATAGTTAGGTACACCCTCAGCTATTGATGCGTAAGAGCCAGGCACTATGAAATCCGGCCTCAGGTCTGCACTGCCGGTGTTGACTGCTTGGGCTTCACTGTCTGAGCTGACTATCTGGATAATCACTCCGCTTTGAACATACTTATCGTATGAAGAGTAATCATTTCTGGTGAAGACTAGAGATGCTTTTGCCCGTCCTTCTTTGAGTCCTGCGAGGTCAAACGATATTTCATCAGCCGGTGCGAAACTCACAGGATCAGCGCTCAGAAAATCTTTATCCCAAATGATGAAGTCTACAGCCTCAAGGTCAGAAGAAGCATTAACGTTTACGTTCACTGTCTTTGGAGTGTTCATGCTCATTGCAAAGTCAGCAATATACCCGTAAAAATCATTATCCATAAGGGTAAATTCCCATTCATAGGCTACTCCGTTGTACGTGTACGTTATGTATATCGTGTCGTGATATTCCCCGTCGAAATTTCCGCTCGCTGATGAGTAGTAGGAGATTGGCAGAGATTTTCCCTCTTTAGGCAGTGCTTCGGAGCGGTAAGTGTCCCAGTCATACCAGTATCCTACATTTGCTTCCGTAATGTCCGGCGTAACTCTGGCCATGCTGTCCGGGTTCACGAAATACACGCTAAAAGAGTTTATGTGATCTATGTTTTGCGGGTCATGCTCCATCTCGAAATACGGCACGAAATCCTGAAGCGGGTTCGAGCTGATCAAGTAATCCCCTGAAATGACGGCCCTCAATGACGCAGAAGCCACATTCATGCTGCTGTTTTCCGGGAACTCCCACCATACTGAAGCGTTGTCTATGTCCTCAGCAGTGATGCTCAGGCTCGGATACTCTGTATTGCTTGAACTGTCCGCAGTGTCCCAACAAGCTCCGGCAGAACTGACGGCGTATTTCGTGCTGTCTTCGTCCCAGTCTATGTATACGGGGTGAACTTCTGAGCGTGTACCGCTGGTCAGTCCCATAAAACCACTTGAGGGCGGATTGTCTGAAGATACACCGAGAGAAAACGTCATGTTCCCGAACTCCGCAGAAGGATAGTAAGGCCTGCCGTTCAGCATGTGGGAATATATCTCGTAGTGTTCAGCCTTGAGGTACATACCTGATGGATTGCTGTCGGGAAGAGTGAGTCGACCCTGCCTGTCCGTAACTCTCACTTCACGGTAATACTCCCTTCCCAAGCCGGGAATATCTATGCAAAGAGTAGTTCTGCCCTGCTGTTTTGCTGTGAGCGTGAATGACAGGGTAGATTTTGTCTCACTGAAGGTGAGGCCGCTCCACGAGGATGATCCCTGAGAGAAACTCACCGAGTCATCTTTAAGGCTGAGTACGGAGCTGTTTCCTATGGTAAGGAACTGTGTTTTGCTGGTATCAGCGAAATATTCGGCTAGGTTGTATCTTGCTGGTATCTTCACGTCAATCTTTGCTGTTTCTCCTGCTTTGAGAGTGAGGGGCTGTGCATCGAGAGAGAGTTTTCCCCACTCAATGGCGGAATATGCACCGTGAGACAATTTGAAGTTCCAGATGTATTTTGCTCCGTCCTTTTCGTACTCGACGGCAAGGCTGTCAAGTCCGGACTCGTAAATGTTCAGGCTGAAGCTGTTACGCACGGGCTTGTTGAAGTTCGTGAAAGTCGCATAGGCGGAAGCTCCCGACTCGCTGGAGGTGTTCACGTAGACTCTGACGGCAGATACTCCGGGTGATACAGCTTTGCTCCAGTCTCCGGACCTCACGAAAAACAGGTCTGCTCTGCTGATGACGGAGGCATTATTGTCTGAACGTGAGAGCTTTATGCAGGGTACTATCTCGTTTTTGGCGACTGGCAGGGTGAGCTTGGCTGTGTCAGGAATAACAGCACTTCCAGCTGTAACGTCAGGTGAGGTGTAGAGATTCCACATGATTTTTTCTCCTGCCAGACTGGACAGATTGATGCCCGGAACATAGTACGTGCATAAAGTGTCTTCGAGGTCTAACGGAGCAAGAGCGTACCTGATGCCCGATCCCATGAGTGTGAGCGTCCCTGATGGGTAGTTCCCGGTATAACCGTCTTTCACTCTGGCGGCCAAGTTCAGGCCTATGCACTGCAGGGTCTTCACGTCTGAGTAATACGGTTCACCGTCTGCTCTGATGATCACGGGATTATCGGTGCTGTAGACTTTTTGGATACCGAATCCTGTGAAAGCGTCTGAAGGTGCAGCGTCGAAAGCTGAGGCAATACCTGCACTGCAAACCAGCAAAGCAAGTACTACCCACAAGAATAATTTGCGCATATTTTTACGCATCCTCCTATTAAAGATAGATTATGATTAATGCTAGTGTATCTTATCCGCTCACGAAAAAACGTCAAGCATTTTTTCAGACAGGCCGTAACTCTGATATACTCTAAACATCCGTTTACGAGGGAGGAAAATATTTTATTATGGACTTCAACACTTTCTTCAACATAGCAGGAGGAGTTGCGCTTTTCCTGTACGGCATAAAGTTAATGAGTGAAGCTCTCCAGTTCATAGCCGGAGACAAAATGCGCCAGCTCATAGGCACACTCACTAAGACACCTTTGCGGGGTATCTTTGTCGGCATTCTGGTTACTGTTCTTATCCAGTCCAGCACGGGCACAACATTAATGACCGTCAGCTTTGTCAATACCGGACTGCTTAACCTGAATCAGGCTATAGGCATAATCATGGGAGCAAATATCGGGACGACTGTTACAGCGCAGATCATAGCGTTCAAGATTGAGGCGTTTGCTCTTCCGCTTGTGGCAGTAGGAGTAGTGCTCTCAATGTTCAAGCGGACAAAACAGCTCTCTTACTTTGCGAGCGGTATAGTCGGACTTGGCCTTCTCTTCATGGGAATGCAGACGATATCCGGTGCTTCCGGAGTCATAGGACAGCACAAAGATTTACTGCTTATGCTCAGTTCAAACCCAATAACCGGAGTTATAGCAGGAATGCTCTTGACGATACTGATTCAGTCCAGTGCGGCAACAATAGGCTTGACAATGGCTCTTGCTTCTCAGGGATTGATAGGTCTTGACGCAGCAATACCCATAATTCTCGGCGACAACTTGGGCACAACATTAACGGCAGTAGTAGTAGCGATGGGATCGAGCCGTCCGGCAAAACAGGCAGCATCTTTTCACGTTCTCTTCAACCTGATAGGGACAGTAATATTCCTGCTGGCTTTTCCGCTGTACGAAAAGTTAGTGATTATGAGTTCGCCTGACATAGGGAGGCAGATAGCAAACGCACATACTATCTTCAACGTCCTCAACACAATAATCTTCTTCCCGTTCATTTCGCTGCTCTCAAAGCTGATTTCTACTATTATTCCGTTGCGTCCTGAGGACAAGCCCGAAGATGTCATGTATCTTGACCCGACTCTGCTTTCTGTATCGAGTGCTTCAGCAGTTGCAGCAGTGAAAGACGAACTGCTTCACATGGGGGACATTATAGGGAGGATGTTTGACGTAGTGAGGGAGGCATTTTTTCAGTACGACGCGTCAAAGCTCGAAGAACGCAGAAAGAAATTCGACTCTCTGGAGGACAGCGTGAACAAGATAACTCGTGCAATCTCAGAATATGCGTCGGAAATATGGCAGAGGGGAGTTTCGGAGGAAGTATCTACAGTTCTTGGGTGTTACGTGAATGCGTCGCTTGACCTTGAGCGCATAGGCGACAGGTGCGAGAACCTCATAGAGAGATGTGATGCCATGGATAACTATCTTTCAGCGCAGGCAATAGACGAGTTCAGGGACATGTACGACACCACGAACAGAGCCGTAAATCTTGCGCTGTCATCAGTCAAGAAAGAGGATGCTTCGGAAGCGTGGGAAGTTATCCGGGACATAGAGAAGAAGATTGACTCACAGGAACGCATATACCGCAAGAATCACATAGACCGCCTCAACAAGGGAGAATGCGACCCGGAAAAGGGAGTGAACTTCATCACATTACTTAGCAACCTTGAGCGTATAGGCGACCACAGCAATAACGTAGCTGGTTACACGCTGGACATTCTTGCGCTCCAGAAGAACAGCCGGGGCAAATAAGAGGCGGCGCAGTGAAAAAATATCTGCTCTCACTAGTTTTACTGGCAGCAGCAATCTTTTCGGGGCTGTGGCTGACCGTAGACCTTAACCCCGAAAAAGTTACTGCTATATACGGCTCTCCTGCTCTTTACGACATCAACGGCACATTGTTTCATGTCAGGCTTTCTCCTGATTCGGAGTGGCAGATACCTGTTCCGTTAAGCGAAATGGGGAGATGGCTTCCGTTAGTGGCTGTGAATGCTGAGGACGGAAGATTTTACTCACACTTTGGGATTGACCCTCTTGCAATGGCGCGGGCAGTCTGGCAGGACTTGACGAGAAGGCGAGTAGTCTCCGGAGCATCTACGATAACGAGTCAAGTAATCCGCATGTCAGTATCCGAACGTGAGGGCAGAAAACGTACACCATCAACCAAAGTCCGAGAGTTCATCATGGCGTTGAAGCTGGAACGTGAACTCAGCAAGTCGGAAATTCTGGAGTGTTACCTGAATCTTGCGCCGTTCGGAGGGAACATCAGGGGAGTACAAGCCGCATCACTAATCTATTTCGGGAAAAAGGCATCACAGATTTCCCCCGGAGAAGCCTGCTTAATGATAGGCATGCTTAAGGGGCCGTCTCTTTACCGTCCTGACACCCGGCCAAGAGCAGCACGTAAACGCAGGGACGAGATTATTTCGCTGATGGAACGCAAGGGAGTGTTCACGCACGAGGAAGCAAGACGGGCATATCTTGAGGATTTACCGGGGCGTAAGTTTGAGCTTCCTGCCAGAGCATGGCATTATTCGGAGCTTGTGTTAAGTCAGAATCCCCCTGAGCAGAAAGATTCACGTAAATACGATACGACTCTTAATCTTGAGACCCAGACGAAACTAGAGGGAATATTGCGTGAGTCTCTGAATGACTTTCCTTCGGATATTACACTTTCAGCAGGAATAGTGTACAACCGGACGGCGGAACTCACAGCATGGACAGGGAATGCGCGTTTCAGCTACGGCACAGATGCCTCATCATGGGTAGACTGCGGACGAGCTCCTCGTTCACCCGGCTCAACACTGAAGCCTTTTGCGTACTTGGCCGCAATAGACGACGGAATACTTACCCCCTCAACCCTTCTTGCAGACACATCAACGGCATTTTCAGGACGTGCCCCACGAAATTTTGACCTGAAGTACAGAGGAGCAGTTACGGCACGAGCAGCCCTAAGCGAGTCTCTGAATGCTCCTGCAGTTCGAGTACTGCGCAGGACAGGAAATGACCGTGTATTGAGCCTCATGCGTGAAGCTGGTTTGCGTCATCTCACGCAGAACGCGAAGTATTACGGCGACTCCCTGATACTAGGAGGATGTGATATTACTCTTCTTGCGGAACTGGAGGCGTTTACTATGCTTGCTTCTTTAGGAGTGCACAGGAACTTGAAGTTATTGCAGGACTCGCCCCAAGTGCCGGAACGTATTGCTACGGAAGGAGGGTGCTGGCTCGTGAGCGACATGCTTCGTTACAACGGTGAATTATCCGTTTTTGCGAGGGGGACGCTTGGCAGTAATTGGCGAGTAGCACTGAAGACGGGGACATCTTACGGACTGCGTGATGCATGGGCGGCGGCATGGACACCGGATTACACGGTAATAGTCTGGGCGGGTAATCCGGACGGGACATCATGGACGGGGCTTGTAGGCGCAAGAGCGGCGGCACCTGTTGCGGTGAAGATTCTGCGTGCAGTGTCGCCGAAATCCAGCTGGTACGATAAGCCTGAAGGCCTGAGTCTCCGCAAAGTATGTTCACTCTCAGGAAAACCTCCAACGGCATTATGTCCGGAAGTAAAAATGGACTGGGCACTAGACGGCATAACTAAAACTTTTCCGTGTGATATGCACACCATCAAGAAAGGTGAAAGTGTAGTAAATCTTCCTGCGTCATTCAGGAGCGGGAATGCTGGAGAAGTTCTGAAGGGCAGGGCAGAACTGAGCATAATATCTCCTGTTCCTGGGGCGTCATATTTTGCTGCGCCGTTTGACCTTGAGAGAAAGATACCCATGAAGTCAGAGGGGACTGACGGGCAAGTCTGGTGGTATTTGGACGGGGAGTATATAGGGACATCACGAGGGGAGAGTACATTTTTTCATGATGTTCCTGACGGTGAACATGTAGTGAGTGTAGTAGACGAGGAAGGCCGAAGCGCAAGGGTTGATGTTAGAGTGTTTACGCCGGGAAGAAAGAGTCAGGGTGATAAGTTGTTCTGAAACTGAGAGTGTATTTACGTCAAGCCCTTATCCTGCAGACTGTAATATAATGAGTTTATTATTGACATTGAATTTTTTACCCGAAAGTTTGCGGGTTCATATATACAAATCTTTCACACATAGGAGGACAAAAAATTTGACGCAAAGAAATTCACGTATACGCAGGAAGAACGGAGGCATTGACGGCAAAGAATATCTGCGTTTTATCCCTCTCGGAGGACTCGGCGAAATCGGCAAGAACATGTACGTTTTTGAATACGGCGACGAAATTATCATTGTCGACTCCGGCCTGAAGTTCCCCGACTCAGAACTTCCCGGCATAGACTACATAGTCCCCGACATCTCTTACCTCGAAGCCAACAAGGATAAGATCCTAGCAATAATCATCACTCACGGCCACGAAGACCACACCGGAGCATTACCCTACGTTCTGCCTCGTCTCAACGCTCCGCTTTACGGCACACAGCTAACACTCGGACTGATACGCAACAAGTTACAGGAAGAGCTGCCGCTCTGTCGGCCTGACTACCACGAGATACGCGCCGGAGACGTGATAAAAATCGGCTCGTTCACCATACGCTTCATTGCCGTAGCTCACTCGATACCTGACGGAGTAGCCCTATCAATAGATACTCCGCTGGGACGCATAATCCACACGGGAGATTTCAAGCTGGACAGCACTCCGGTAGACGGCAGAGTTACGGATTACGGAGCATTTGCAGAAGAGGGCGACAAGGGAGTAATGCTGTTATGTTCAGACAGCACAAACGCGGAACGTCAGGGTTTTACGCCGAGTGAGAGAACTATTGCGGCGACTCTTGATACGCTTTTCAGGACATACAGGACACGCAGGATCATAGTTTCATCATTTGCCAGCAACGTGCACAGGATTCAGCAGGTGGCAGATGTGTCGGCGCGCTTTAACCGAAAAATAGCTTTCTTAGGACGCAGCATGATACGTAACGTTGAACTTGCTCGTGAGACTGGCTACCTCAAGATAGATTCCCGCATGATAATCCAGATTGAGGAGAGCTGGAAATACTCTGATAATCAGCTTGTAGTAGTTACGACTGGGAGTCAGGGCGAGCCTTTTTCGGGACTAGTAACCATGAGCAGAGGCGAGAACAAGTCCGTAGAGCTGGGTGAACATGATGTAGTGTTCCTGTTAGCGTCAGTAATTCCGGGCAATGAAAAGCTCATCAATAACACGATAAACCGTCTGTTTGCTCAGGGCTGCGAAGTTGTCTACGAGAAGGAAAAGAACACTCACGTATCGGGTCATGCTTCAGCGGAGGAGCTGAAAATCATTCTTAATCTGGTACGTCCGCAGTATTTCGTGCCTGTTCACGGAGAGTATAAGCACATGGTCAGGCATTCGCAGCTAGCTCAAGAAGTGGGAATACCTCAGCGCAATATCTTCCTCATGGAGAACGGGGACATACTCACCTTCACTCGCAATAACCCTCCCAAGAAGTATGGACATGTTCAGGCTGGAGCGGTGATAGTTGACGGTAATGCGGCAGGGAGCATCAAGAGCGAAGTCCTCAAGGAACGCAGGGAAATTGCAGAGGACGGAGTGCTTGTAGTGGGAGCGTCAGTAGATGACAGGGGGAATCTGTTAGCACCAGTAGCTATAGAGACGCAGGGAGTGTTTATCTCTGAGGACAGCAGGCAGATATTCGCCGAGCTTTACGCTGTGAGTGAGCGGGCGATTCAGGAGCTTGCAGGAGGGAGGGTGAGCATAGACGCACTCAAGAAAGCCATTAAGGCCAGAGTGAGGGATGTGCTGAGAAAACGGAACTCATCATTTGCGGTGATATTGCCAGTGATAAGTGTGAAGCAGTCCGGGTACTACGACGACTACAGCAAGTACGAGAAAGAATTTTTCTAGTTCATTAGGAGGGTGATATTATGAACATAGCATCATTCGTTATATCTTTGTTTGCTGCGTTGCTATCATTTTTGCAGGGCGGCTGTCTCACTTCATTTTCAGGGCTTGGACGAGGATTATCCGAAAGTTTTGGAGATTATAGCAGTTCACGAGATTTTGCGG
>ERZ842401.5603-NODE-5603-length-13840-cov-4.360174_pt1 | contig 13840 bp, 14 predicted proteins | sample MGYA00521270_ERZ842401 | MGnify/ENA primary metagenome ERZ842401 (study PRJEB31892, sample SAMEA3878208) | bioreactor metagenome | biome: Moose rumen | place: Sweden | collected 2011-10 | study: EMG produced TPA metagenomics assembly of the PRJEB12797 data set... | reverse complement strand
CAGCTTAACGTCACTGGATGTGAGCGGGTTTGACACAAGCAGTGTCACTTATATGGGCTCTATGTTCGACGGTTGCAGCAGCTTAACGTCACTGGATGTGAGCGGGTTTGACACAAGCAGTGTCACTTATATGGGCTCTATGTTCGACGGTTGCAGCAGCTTAACGTCACTGGATGTGAGCGGGTTTGACACAAGCAGTGTCACTTATATGTACCGTATGTTCTCAGATTGCAGTGGCTTAACGTCGCTGGACGTGAGCGGGTTTGACACAAGCAGTGTCACTGTTATGGACAGTATGTTCTCAGGTTGCAGTAACTTAACGACGATATATGCTTCTTCAAAATTCGTTACCACCAATACGACGAATTATAATACTACTACAGACGATATGTTCTGGGGTTGTTGTTATAAACTCACGGGAGGTGCGGGAACCACGTATGACTCATCGCATGTGGATGGTACTTACGCCCATATAGACGGCGGTGCGGCAAATCCTGGGTATTTCACCGCGAAGTAGCTGGCGGCAATGGATTTAGCTGAATCAATTCAGCGAAAACTGGATGTGAATTTGTGATTTTTTACAGGGAAGTATCCCTGAAGGAGTAAAATTATGATTCTTTATAAGTATGTTGGTTTGCCAGATGAGGACGCAAAGAACTATGCGCTTGATTCTCTCAGCAAAAAATATTTCTATTGCTCCCGTCCTTCGCAGTTAAATGATGTTTTTGACTGCCATATTCCCATCCGGCATGAGGACAGGGAAGGGGTGATTGCAAAGTGGCTTGAACAAAACAATTCTGCTTTGGATTTGAACTCGGCTGCAGGATTAGACAGTTATGCATTTCCTTATAATTCGGCGGAAGATGTTCGCAGGGCTTTTGCCGATGGCAGCTTTGATGATTATGTGTGCAGCATTATAAGGAATCGGGAAATAGACTTTTTCCATGTATTAAGCCTTTCGGTAAGTGATTTGAATCCAGTGCTGTGGGGAACCTATGCGGATTCCAACCGAGGAATGTGCATAGGCTATAAGGCTCAGGACTTTAAAGATGATAGCCTTGGAGAGTATTGTGGTCTCAAAATCGCGAAGCCAGATTTTGAAAAGTGGAATAGATATTTTACGAAAACTGAAGCTGGATGGTATTTGAATATCTTTAAAGTGAAGATGAAAATCGTTTCACCTTCGATTTGGTAAACCAGTCGGTCTTTGTCATTTATCCGGCGACTCCAGTCTCCCGTCCTCTCTCCCTTGAGGGCTTCGGGTTTTCCTTTCCCTGAAAAAGGTGTACGTTGCAACTCCTTTAGTAACTCATTGATTTTTTTCAACGTCTTTTTATCTTGACCTTGCCAGTAAAGATATTCTTTCCAAGCATTCTCAGAGAATGAGAGATTACTCATTTTCCAAAGCCTCTAGTTCCTGCATTGTCTTTATGATGATTTTTCCTGCCTTTATCTGGGCATCAGATTCTGCAAGTGCTTTCATATTCGACTTGGAATAAAATGGGTCGGCATTTTTCTGTGGATGGGAAAGCAGTTTTTCTATTTTGACAGCTATACTTTTTAGCTGGGCTTCTGAGAAAAAATTTAACTGTGATTCAAACTGAGAAAAGGCTGCCTCGGTCATATTTCCTCCTTAACCTGCCGCTGCCGTCCTTCAATAACCTGCGTCATATAATTGCGGTCGCTGAGGATGCGGGCAAGTTCGTCATTTCGTCCCTCTGCTTGAAGCGCGGAGAGAATTGCATAAAGTCCGTTCGTTCCGTTTGCAAAGCCCTCGTCGCGTATCATCTGTACTACATCGCACATAGTCGTTTCTCCTCCTTTTTTTGCCTGCCGTTCCATCAGGGCAGACTCCACCCTTGTGAATGCATCATCTGCCGAAACCAGCCGCAACAGTGCCAGAACTTCATGTACATGCCGTAGCTGCCTGTCTGTCTTTTCGTTGTTGTATAACTGGGCGCGGTAGGCGGCTCCGTCATAGCCGATGACACGAATAGAAGCCCGTTTACAATGTCCGCAAAGACATCATTGTATGATTCAAGCGTCTTTTCAACAGCATCCTTCTCACCCATATCTATAATTATAATGGTACGTGCTGATTTTTGCAATACACATGATAGGTAAAGCTTATGGCGTTCAAGATAAAAAAGCCACCCGCTTATGAAGAAAAGCAGGTGGCTTCATTTTACTAACGGTCTGTCAGCTTAACGCTGCTATTTTGTTGCGCCCGGGATTGCCTTTTCAAACTCAGGGTTGCCATGAGTGTAGCGCGGCAAAAGCTTCGGAGATACAACGTCAGATTTGATTCCGGCGGCATCGCGCTCCTTTTCAAAGTCCTGTACGTGCTTGAGGCTGAGTTTTGCTGTATCCGGCATAGCGATGTTCTTGAACATCTTTCCTGCCTCAATGCCTGCCTCGCGACCGAACACGACTACATCCAAAAGGCTGTTGCCCATAAGACGGTTCGTACCGTGTACGCCGCCGGAAGCCTCGCCCGCTACCAAGAGGTTCGCCACATTTGAATGGCAGGTCTTGTTGATTTCCACGCCGCCATTCTGGTAGTGCAGCGTGGGGTACACAAGAATCGGCTCCTTGCGGATGTCAATGCCGTATTTGATGAACATATTGTACATAGCGGGAATCCTCTTGAGAATGGTTCCCTCACCATGAATCATATCGATCATCGGGGTATCAAGCCACACGGCATCCTGAACCTCATTTTTCACGCCGCGCCCGTTGCGTACCTCGCGGATAATGCCGGAAGCGTTTACGTCACGGGTTTCAAGCGGGTGGATGTACACCTCGCCGTCCTTGTTGATGAGCTTTGCGCCCAGAGAACGAACCTTCTCTGTGACAAGCTTGCCAAGAATCTGCGTAGGATAAGCGGCACCCGTCGGATGGTACTGCAGGCTGTCCTGATAGAGCAGCTTTGCCCCCGCGCGGTAGGCAAGCACCAGACCGTCGGCGGTTGCGCCGTAGTGGTTTGATGTGGGGAAGCCCTGATAGTGCATACGTCCCGCGCCGCCCGTTGCAATGATGACGACCTTTGCCTTTGCGATGCGGATTTCATTTGTCTCCATATTCATGAGCACGGCACCGGCAGCGTTGCCATTTTCATCCTTGATGATTTCAATGGCAGAGGTAAAGTCCACCACGGTAATGGAATCCGCACGGTTGAAGGTTTCGTCACGCAAGGTCCGCATGATTTCCGCGCCGGAGTAGTCCTTGCAGGCATGCATTCTCTTGCGGCTTGTACCGCCGCCGTGGGTAGTAACCATCGTGCCGTCAGCTTCCTTGTCGAACTCTACGCCAAGGTCGTTCAGCCACTTGATGACGGACGGAGCTTTGTTTACGAGCGTGTAAACCAGCTCAGGTTTGCCGTCAAAGTGACCGCCGCCGAAAGCATCGAGGTAGTGCTGTGCAGGGGAGTCATTCGGCTTGTCGGCAGCCTGAATGCCGCCCTCTGCCATCATGGTGTTTGCATCGCCCACGCGGAGCTTGGTGACCAGAAGCACCTTTGCGCCAGCTTCGCTTGCCATGATTGCTGCGGATGTACCCGCGCCGCCGCCGCCGATGACGAGGACGTCAGCCTCATAGTCAATGTGGTTTAAGTCAATCTTTTCAGGCTCAATCCGCGGCTTTGCCTGCAGCATTTCGACAAGCTCAATCGGAGCCTTCTGACCCTTGTTCGGACCTATCTTAAGCTCCGTGAATTTCTCGGCAATGCGGTCAGGATGATATTCTTTGAGCAGCTGATCCTTTTCATCTGCCGTCAGGCGGGCATGCTCAAATTTCAGGTTCTCATCGCGTTTTTCGGCAACAATTTTTGCCGCTTCGTCCAAGTAATTTCCGTACATGTCCGTCCTCCCTTATTTTTCAATCTCGCGGTTGTTGTAAAGCTCTTTTATTTCCGCGAGAGGTTTCTGCATAAGCTGTTGAATCAGCTCTTCGCACTTGCCTTCATTGATTTCGTTCACGCGGTCAATGAGATGCTGGCTCTGGGGCTGAAGATATTTGCCGTTCAGGCGGCGTGCAAGCTCTGCAACCTGAGGATGGCTGATTCCTGCCGGACAGCGTGAAGAACAGCAGCCGCACATCACGCAGTCAAAGGACAGGTCTGCACATTTTGCAAAGTCGCCGCGCTGTGCATAGGCAATGTACTGCATGGTCTGCAAATCCTGCGGACAGGCGCGTGTACAGGCATTGCAGCCAACACAGGCGTAAATCTCAGGATAGAGCTGCATCATCACCTGCTGTTCAGGCTTGATCTTGTTGATGTCATAAATCTGCTTTACTAGCGGGAAGAAGGGCAGGGTAGCGATATACATATCGTTTTCCACCTTCTTGGAACAGGCAAGGCAGGTCTGCAACTGGTTGTTGCCTTTTATGCGGTAAATAGTCGCACAGGCTCCGCAGAACCCGTTACGGCAGCCACAGCCACGCTTCAGCTGATAGCCAGCATATTCCATGGCATTCATAATGGTAAGCTCTGCCGGCACCTCGTATTTCTTGCCGAACAGATATATCGTAGCCATTTCTTTATCATTCATAAGTATTCTCCTAATTATCAGTACCGCAGTATTGTACTATTAGTACTCGCCGGTTAGTTTGCTCAGCTGGTCGAAGCTAAATACAGGACCGTCCTTGCAGACGAATTTATCTCCGATATTGCAGCGACCGCACTTACCTATGCCACACTTCATGCGCATTTCCATGGTGGTAAACACCTGCGTGTCTTTGAAGCCAAGCTTCTGAAGCTCAACCAAGGACAGGTGGATGAGGATTGGCGGACCGCACATGATGACCGTCATGCCGTTGTCCGGCTTGAGCTCCGTTACATAGGGGGGGACAAAGCCGACATGCCCGTCCCAGCCTTCCTCCGCGCGGTCGATGGTCAGGTCAATCTGCGTGTTCGGTGCCTTCATCCAGACTTCCTGCATCTCGTCAAGGCGGACCAAATCAGCCTTTGAGCGGGAACCGTAGATAACCTGAATGCGGCCATAGTCTTCACGCTTTGCCAGCATATAGTTCACTACGGAGTGAACCGGAGCAATACCTATACCGCCGGCGATAACCAGCATATCCTTGCCCTTGAACGCCGTATCCACAGGAAAGCCGTTGCCGATAGGTCCGCGGATGGCAATCTGCTGACCGGGCTGCGCGTTGTGCAGCCAGTCTGTCACGTGACCACAGCGCTTGATGGAAAATTCCTTGTAGTCGGTGATGGTGGGGGAGGAAGTGATGGAAATCATTGACTCTCCCACACCCGGCACGATGAGCATAGCGCACTGTCCGGGAATGTGGTCAAAGAGCTTTTCTCCCACGCCCCGTACCCGGAATGTCTTTACATCTGGAGTTTCCTGCTTTATATCGATGATTTCACCGATCTGCGGAATGAATGCGTCTCTTTCCATTAGGCGTTTCCTCCTTCCGGCGCATCCGGTAATTCATTGTATGTCTTGATGACCTTTACGATGTTCATGTGAATCGGGCAGCTTTCAAGACATCTGCCGCAGCCGACGCACTGGAACACATCTTTATGTGCCATCGGATAGTACACGAGCTTGTGCATGAAACGCTGGCGGAAGCGCTCCTTTTGCGTTAAGCGCGGATTTGCCGCCGCCATCTGCGTGAAGTCGGAGTACATACAGCTGTCCCAGCAGCGGAACTGCTTAATGCCGTTGCCCGTGTCAAAGTCGCGCACGTCAAAGCACATACAGGTGGGGCAGACATAGGTACAGGTACCGCAGCCAAGACAGGTTTCATAGAGCTCGTCCCACCCCTTGGAATTGAAGATTTTGTTCATATCCTTGCCGTTCCATTTGGACAAATCCAAGTGGGCGAAAGGCAGCTTTTCAATCTTCTCGCGTATATCCTTCTGCTGTGCAGTCACCGCGGCATCGGAAGCTTCTTCGAGCAGTGTTTTTGCCAGCTCGACGAATTTCTTTCCCTTGTCGGTGTTCGGGCGGAAGTAATATTTGCCGTCAGCAAGCCATGCCGTTACATCACCCGCAGGATTTGCCGCATCCAGCCCGTAGGCGGAGCAGAAACAGGTCTGAGCGGGATTTGTGCAGGCAAGCGTGATCACTGTGCCGTGCTCGCGGCGGTTTTTATAGTAGGTATCGACAGGCGTCATATTGAGGTATACATCGTCAACGATGTCAAAGCTCTTTGCATCGCAGGCGCGTACCCCAAAGACAACGAAGTCTTCCACTTCCTTGCGCGGATCTTCGACAGTGATGTTCTGACCATCACGCGTATAATTCACCAGATTTTCTGTCTTGGGAAAGAAGAAGTCCTTTGCCGAGCGCACGGTTTTTAATGCCTTGCTCAGCTTTGAGCCTTTCTTCCATCTGGTAAAGTCTGCCTTGCCTGAAGTATTCATCGTAGGAATATACAGGGCTTCCTTGGAAGCGACAAGTTCGAACAGAGAATCAATTTTATCTGCTGAAAGTGAAAGCATTATTCATTACCTCCATTATCAGCTGGATCCCGTGCGTAGACAACACTTGGTTCAGCATCTTTGTCTGCATCGAAGCGGAGCATCGGAGGCTTGGTCTCCATGTCGCTTCCTGCAATGTAGTCGCCATACAGCTCGTTGATGTCCTTGGCGAACTTGCGGTTGATGAGGTGGAGCGGAATGTGCTGCGGGCATACCCGTGAGCATTCGCCGCAGTCAGTACAGCGCCCTGCAACATGCCATGCGCGGATAATGTGGTAGAGGCTTTCCTCAAAGCTCGTTGCCGCCACCTTCTGCGAGGTATAGAGATTATTGTTGTTGAACACGCACTGTTCGCAGGTACATGCCGGACAGACATCGCGGCAGGCATTGCAGCGGATGCAGCGGGAAAGCTCTGTCTGCCAGAACGCAAAGCGCTGGTCAGGGGTCATGGACTCAAGCTTTGCCACCATGTCAAAGCGGTGGCTGTCGAGCAGATCTCCCTCTTCACCGATGAGCTCGTCATAGGTGATGTGCTTCTTGCTTTTGCAGTTGTTGCAGCGTTCGGCAATCGTCCCCTTGTCAGGGTCTTTCATGCCATCGCAGGGAATGCCCACCACGTACACGTCTTCGCGATTGATGCGGTTTTCCTTGAGCAGCTCGGTAAAGCTGTAGGTGTCGCAGGGTTTGAGGAACACGAGCAGGCATTCCTGCGGAATAGGTTTGTCCTGCGCATTCGGGTCACGTTGCTTCGCCATTGTGTTGTTCATGCGGGTGGTGCTTTTCTTGATTTCAATCTCGCGTGTCAGACGCACCAAGTACTTTGACAGGTTCGCACCGCACCACTCGTTGTACACAAAGTTCTTGTCAAGATCGTCAGCTGTGGTGAAAGTGCCCGGCGTAATGTCATAGTCAAAGAGACCCTTGCGCCAGCCGACGACGCGCTGAACTTTTCCCTGTGCAAGCAAATCCTTTGCCTTAGCCACAAGCTGGCTGGTTATTTTGTCGTCTTGCATCGCAAATCCTCCAGGCGTTTGTTTTCACCAAGGGCAGTGATTTTCGCCACAAAGTCATTCATCAGGCCTGCAAAGCGCACGCCTTCTGCCGCGGAACACCATTCCACCCTCGTCCTGCCTTTTTCAATGCCCAGATAGTTGAGCATGGAGAAAAGCAGCGTCATGCGGCGGCGGGCAAAATAGTTGCCGCTCGTGTAGTGGCAGTCTCCGGGGTGGCAGCCGCAAAGTATGACACCATCGGCACCCCGCTGAAATGCGCGCAGTATGAACATAGGGTTCAGGCGGCAGGAGCAGGGAATGCGGATAATCTTTACATTTGCAGGGTATTCCAAGCGGTTGTTGCCCGCAAGGTCTGCACCTGCATACGAACACCAGTTGCAGCAGAAAGCAACAATCTTTGGTGTCCATGTTGTGTTGTTGTTTTTTTCTTCCATAAACATCTTTCGCTCTTTCCTTGAGGCATTCCCTAGAAAAGCGCGTCAACCTCCGCCAAGATTTGTTTGTTGCTGAATCCGTGCAAGTCCATTGCTCCAGACGGGCAGGCTACCGTACAAGCACCGCAGCCCTGGCACATGGCAGCGTTTACCTGTGACACATGGCGTGTGATGGTGGTGCGGTTCGGACCACGGAAATCTTTGTCCACATACGTGATTGCCCCATACGGACAGACGTTCGCACACTGACCGCAGCCGTTGCACATATTTTCATCGGGATGCGCGGTGCAGGGGTTGTTCTTGAGCTTGTCCTTTACGAGCAAACAGATAGCCTTTGCTGCCGCACCGGATGACTGTGCGACCGTTTCGGGAATGTCTTTTGGTCCCTGGCAGCAGCCTGCAAGGAAAATGCCCGCTGTAGGGCTTTCCACAGGACGGAGCTTTGCATGTGCTTCAAGGAAGAAGTCATTGTTATCCATACTCGTGGTGAGCATGGTTGCCAGCGGACGTGCGGACTTGTCTGCTTCAATGGAAGCGGCAAGCACCACCATGTCTGCCTTTATGTGAACCTGACGGTTGAGGATTAAATCTGAGCCCTGCACGTCAAGCGTTCCGTCTGACTGCGGGGTAACTTTGCCCACCATGCCCTTGATGTAGTGCACGCCATACTGCTCTACGGCGCGGCGGTAGAACTCATCGAAGTTCTTGCCCGGTGTGCGCACATCGATGTAGAAGACGTAGCATTCTGTATCGGGGTAGTGGTCGCGCGTAAGGATGGCATGCTTTGCCGTGTACATACAGCAGACCTTGGAGCAGTATTCATGCCCCTTTTCGGCGCTGGCAGAGCAACGGGACCCTACGCACTGGATAAACACGATTGTCTTTGGCGGCTTGCCGTCTGACGGACGCAGAAGCACCCCGTTCGTGGGACCTGAAGCGTTGTTGAGCCTCTCGAACTCCAGAGAGGAAACCACATCTTTGCTCTGAGAGTAGGCAAACTCATCAAACTTTTCAAGGCTGATTGGATTATAGCCCGTGGCGACTACAATCGCGCCGTATTTCTCGGTAAGGATTTCGTCCTTTGCGTGGTAGTTGATGGCACCCGCGCCGCAGACCTTTTCGCACATACCGCAGACATTGTCCTTGCCTTTTTCCATAGCCTTCAGGCGCAGACAGTAGTTGGCATCGATTGTGGCAACCTTCGGCACAGCCTGTGCAAACGGAATATAGACAGCGGTCTTGTTGTTCAAGTTTAGGTTGAAGTCGTTCGGAACCTTCTTCATCGGGCACTTTTCCGTACACTCACCGCAGCCCGTGCACTTTGTTTCATCCACATAGCGTGCATAGCGCTTTACGTCTACGGTAAAGTTTCCGATGTAGCCCTTTACTCCCACAACCTCGCTGTAGGAGAGTATCCTGATGTTCGGGTTTTGTGAGACTTCGGTCATCTTCGGCGTAACGATACAGGATGCGCAGTCAAGCGTCGGGAATGTCTTGTCCAGCTGTGCCATCTTGCCGCCGATGGTGGGCTTGCGCTCAACGAGATCCACAGGGAAGCCTGCATCCGCAATGTCAAGCGCTGCAGTTATTCCCGCGATGCCGCCGCCGATGACGAGGGCGCGTTTTGTCATAGGCGTCTCGCCTTCTGTCAACGGTGTGTCAAGGATGGACTTTGCAATAGCAGCCTTGCCGAGTGCAATAGCCTTTTCCGTGGCAGTGCCCATATCCTTGGTAATCCACGAATCCTGCTCGCGGATATTTGCCACCTCCACCTTGTAGGGGTTCAGTCCCGCGCGTTCCGCACAGCCCCTGAAGGTTTTTTCGTGCATACGGGGAGAGCAAGAACAGAGCACCACGCCTGTGAGCTTGTCGTCTTTGATATGCTGTTCAATCATCGCCTGACCGGCAGATGAACACATATAGGTGTAATGGGTGGAATAAACGACGCCGTCTACCTTGCCAAGCTCTTCTGCAACCTTGGCGACATCAACGGTGCCGGCAATATTTGTGCCGCAGTGGCACACGAAAACACCAATTCTTTCCATATACCACTCCTTACTTACGATATTTCCTGAAAGCACTCACGATAGCCTGCTGAGGCATATCGTCGTCCAGCTGTGCGGAAACCTGTTCCGGCGACAAATGCTGTGGACCGCGTTCCCGTTCCACATACATGCGGACAGCTTCAATAAGCTTTGCCGGTTCAACCTGTCGCGGACAGCGCTCAAGGCAGGCAAAGCAAGAGAGACAGGCATAGATGGATTTTGAGGCAAGCAGCTTTTCAATTTCGCCGTTCTCTACCATCTGCACAAACTGATGCGGATGATACTCCATGGCATCGTAGTTCGGGCAGGTGCCGGAGCATTTTCCGCAGACCATGCACAGCTTGGGATTGACGCCGCTGATTGCAAGAAGCTGACTTTTGACTTCTTCAAGTTCGCTCTTAAGCATTCACCGCCTCCTTTATGCCAAGCGCCTCTGCAAGAAGCTCTGAGAAGTAAATAACGCTGAGCTTGCTTTCGCCCTTGTTCTTGTCAAGATTGTAGCGGCACAGCGGACAGCTCGTCACGAGGAAGTCAGCACCCTGATCTTCCGCATTGCTGAGGATTGCTTTTGTTCTTTTTGCAGGGATGGAGGCATCTTCAAATACGGTATATGCCCCGCAGCATTCATTTCGCTGGGCGTAAATGACGGGCGTTGCACCGATTGCCTTGATGAAATCTTCGAGAATCTGTGGGTTTTCTGCATCGTCAAATTTGAGAACCTTGCCGGGGCGCAAAAGCAGGCAGCCGTAATAAGCGCCTATTTTCTTCCCCTTCAAAGGATTTTTCACTGCCTTCTTGACGTTGTCCCAGCCGACCACGTCGCGCAGCACTTCAAGGTAGTGGACTACCTTTGTTTCGCCGTGATATTCAATGCCATCCTCTTTAAGGTAATTGTTTACCTTGAGGATGACATTTTCGTCGTTCTGCATGTCATCGTTTACCTGCTTTATCACGTTGTAACAGGCGGAGCAGAGCGTAACTAAATCGTGCCCGGAGTCTTTCGCATTGGCAAGTGCACGCACGGAAGCCAGCTTTGTGGCTATCTCGTCTTTTGCAAGCGGGTAGGTTCCGCCGCAGCACTGCCATTCAGGAATTTCCTCGAGGCTAAAGCCCAGTGCTTCCGCAGACTTGCGCGCGTATATGTCAAGGTCCTGCGCCTTGTTTTTCAGCGTACAGCCAGGGAAGTACGAGTAGGTGATGTGATTATCCATAACCTTATACATCCTTATACGTAATACTTGTGCATTACGTCGCAGGGCGCAATACTCCCTGCGAGGACATAATACACAGCCACAAATAGTACCTTAGTTACAATCGGCAGCCTGCCATTCTCCTAAACACAGGCTGCCGAAGCCTTTATGCGTTTTCTCCTGCCATCTGTTCCGGATGGAAGACTTCGTCGAATTTTTCCGCTGTCAGGAAGCCAAGCTGCACGCAGGCATCCTTGAGGGAAATGTCCTTCTCATACGCCAGATGGGAGGTCTTTGCCGCATTCTCATAACCTATATAGGGGTTAAGCGCAGTCACGAGCATGAGGGAGTTATACAGGTTGAAGTGCATCTTCTCCTTGTTCGCGGTGATGCCGACTGCGCAGTTGTTGTTGAAGCTCACCATCACTTCCGCAAGCAACCGCACTGACTGCAGGAAGTTGTACGCGATGACGGGCATGAACACATTCAGCTCAAAGTTGCCCTGTGAGGCAGCCACGCCCACGGCAACATCATTGCCCATCACCTGCACAGCGACCATGGTCATAGCCTCGCATTGCGTGGGGTTCACCTTGCCCGGCATAATCGAAGAGCCCGGCTCGTTTTCGGGAATGTGGATTTCGCCAAGCCCGTCGCGGGGACCGGAAGCGAGCCAGCGCACGTCGTTAGCAATCTTCATCAGGTCTGCCGCGAGCGCTTTGAGCGCGCCATGTGCGAACACCACTTCGTCCTTGCTGGAAAGCGCATGGAACTTGTTTGGTGCAGTGACAAAGTCCTTGCCCGTCAGTTCGCTCACCTTCTTTGCTACAAGCGTGTCAAAGCCCTTGGGTGCGTTGAGCCCCGTACCCACCGCCGTGCCGCCGAGAGCAAGCTGCTTCAAGTAGGGCAGGGAAGAGGAGAGCATCTCCTTGTCGCGTTCAAGGGAACTGCGCCAGCCGGAAATCTCCTGGCTGAATGAAATGGGCACGGCATCCTGCAGATGAGTGCGCCCGCTCTTGACTATGCCCTTGTTCGCAGCCTCAAGCTTTTTGAAGGTGCCGACGAGCAGGTCTATGGCAGGGAAGAGCTTGTCTTCAATCTCCACCGTGGCGGCGATGTGCAAAGCCGTCGGGAAGGTATCGTTTGAGGACTGGCTCATATTCACGTCATCGTTGGGATGGCAGAGCTTTTTGCCCGCAATCTGGTTGGCACGGTTCGCAATGACCTCGTTGGTGTTCATATTGCTCTGCGTTCCGCTACCCGTCTGCCATACAACGAGGGGAAAGTTCTCATTGAGCGCGCCTGAGATGACCTCATCACATGCTTTTGCGATGTTGTCCTTCTTTTCCGCCGTCATCTTCTCAGGCTTCAGCTCATGGTTTGCAAGCGCGGCGGCCTTTTTCAGGTAGCCGAAAGCCTTGGTGATTTCCCGCGGCATTGTCTCAATGCCCACGCCGATGAGGAAATTCTCATGGCTGCGTTCGGTCTGCGCTCCCCACAGCTTGTCTGCGGGAACTTTTACCTCGCCCATGGAATCGTGTTCAATACGGTAATTTTCCATAAATTGCTGTAACTCCCTTTTTTAGAACTGAAGCTGCGCGATGACTTCTTTGAGACAGTCGGCGCTGTGGCGCAGGGAGGCGACCTCGTTTTCCGTCAGCGGTGCGAGCAGGCGGCCCGTAATGCCCTTGCGTCCGAGTACTGCGGGAATGCTCAAACACACATCGTTGATGCCGTATTCACCAGAAAGCATGGTGGAAATGGTCAGCACGGAGTCCGTGTCATAGGTGAGCGCCTCGCAGAGATGGGCGGTGGTCACGCCGATGGCGTAGTTTGTTGCTTTCTTTGCCTTGATGATGATACCGCCAGACTTGCGGATGTAGTCCTCCACATCATCCTTGTTGAATGACGGAAGCTTGCCGCCTTCAAAGGCTGCCGCGTACTTGTCCACCGGAATGGAACCGATGTTGGCGAGGGACCACGGCACGAAAGAAGAGTCGCCGTGCTCGCCGAAGACGTAGCCGTGTACATTCTCCTGTGCGATTTTATATGTTTCGGCAATGCGCGCGCGGAAACGGGCTGTGTCGAGCATGGTACCCGTGCCGAAAATGTGGTTCGCAGGAATGCCGGAGTATTTGACAAACTGATAGGTAAGGATGTCCACCGGATTTGCCACGATGACATAGAGCGCATCGGGAGCCACCTTTGTGATTTCGGGGATGATGGACTTCATTATGTTTACGTTTGTCTGCGCAAGCTCCAGACGTGTCTGTCCCGGTTTACGTGCCACTCCGGACGTCACTACCACGATGTCTGAATCTTTTGCATCGTTATAATCGCCATCATGCACATATACAGGCCCCACAAACGGCGTTCCCTGGCGGATGTCCATTGCCTCGCCCATAGCCCTGTCTTTGTCGATGTCGATGAGCAAGATTTCGGAGGCAAGCTCCTTGAGGGTAAGCGCGAATGCTACCGTGGAACCAACCGTTCCGGCACCAATAATAGTAATCTTATTTGTATTTGCCATACAAAGTCTCCTAAACAATATAAACAGCCACGTATCTATGCCAACGGCATTAGCTTTCTACTATTATAAAGCACTTTTTTTTTATTGTTAAGCAAAATCTTTGGCAAAATGGCCGATTTATGTCAAATTTATATAAAATTTTGTTTTTTTGTTATTTTTTACACAATGCTTACTTTCGACTGTGAAAAT
>ERZ842401.5602-NODE-5602-length-13843-cov-4.422324_pt1 | contig 13843 bp, 14 predicted proteins | sample MGYA00521270_ERZ842401 | MGnify/ENA primary metagenome ERZ842401 (study PRJEB31892, sample SAMEA3878208) | bioreactor metagenome | biome: Moose rumen | place: Sweden | collected 2011-10 | study: EMG produced TPA metagenomics assembly of the PRJEB12797 data set... | reverse complement strand
CGTCTGTGCCTTCAGTCTATCGTCACAAAGTTGCACTGTCAATTCGAATCGGGGATATGTAAGAAGCTGGTTTCTCAAAGATTATGCCACATTTGCCGTACATATAACAAAAAGGAAGCCGTCGGCCTCCCTGCTATGATACTTTCCGTATAGTGACTGGGAACTATTTGCCGGTGTAAAGCTCCCTCAGACAGCCGTCAGCAAGGGCTTCAAGCGAAGAGACGCACATGTCGGCAGGCAGCCCTGTGTACTGGTAGGCGATGGGAAGTTCGGTGCATGCCGCTGCGATGGGTACGCGTTTTACAGCCCAGAGCTTTTCGCATACCTCGCGGAGAAGTTTCCCGGATTCTTCGTATTTGCCGGCTTTCACAAGGTCGGTAACCTCGTGTATGGCGGGCTGGACACTCTCCTGAGGGATGAGGAAGTTGTAGTTGCTTTCTTTGGCGTGTCCCTGGAAGATACCGGTGCGCATGGTTCCGAGGGTGGCGGTAAGCCAGGCGCCTTCAGGTGAACGTTCACGGCAGGCACGGATGGTTTCATCTACTATGTGGATGACCGGCTTGTCGAGTTTGCTGCGGAATCTGTCGATATAGTAATGGGCAGTGTTGCATGTTACTGCAAGGATGTCTGCACCCCAGTCGGAAAGGGTCTGGAGATTTGCGAGCAGATACGGCTCCGGGTTCTCGCCCTTGCCGAGGATGTAGGCGGTGCGGTCCGGTGTGCCGGGAGCAGAGAGCAGGATGATCCTCGGGTGCTCCTGGTCTATGGAGGCGGGGGCCTTGACGGCCATTATCCTCATGAAATCTGCCGAGGCTGCGGGACCCATTCCGCCGAGTACGCCGAGGGTCTTTCCGTTATACTTGGGCGTTTGCGCCGATGCGACCGCGCAAATGGCAATCAGAGCCAGTGAATAGATGAATTTTTTCATAACTGTTACTATGTATGTTTACGAAAATATAAATATTTCTCCTATTATGCAACTTTGAGTATCTTTGGGTATATGGAAAATGATGAAAAGTATATGATGATGGCGCTTGAAGAAGCCCGGTCGGCGGGGGAGGAGGGAGAGATTCCGGTAGGTGCCGTCGTGGTATGGAACGGGCGGGTAATCGCCCGCGGGCACAATATGACCGAGCGCCTGGGGGATCCCACCGCACATGCGGAGATGATAGCCCTCACTGCCGCCACCGCTGCCGTCGGCAGCCGTTATCTGGACGACTGCACCTTGTACGTTACCATGGAACCCTGCCCGATGTGTGCCGGTGCCCTCAATTGGGCCCATATCGGAAAAGTGGTTTACGGTGCGGCCGATGATGTCCGCGGTTATACCATATACACGCCCTCGCTGATGCATCCCAAGACTGAAGTAAGCACCGGCGTGCTGGCCGGTGACTGCTCGGCTATCGTGAAGGATTTTTTTAAAGGAAAACGCTGATGGATAGGAATTTCAATGCCGCTGACGGTTATCGTCTCATATACGATGTCATGGAAGGGAACATCCGCCACGTCGCCGTGGAGCCAAGCGCCAAGGTGTGCTCTACGCGGATTGACTTTGACATCGAGGACGGACGCCTTCACAATGTACGCTACACCGGGGGCTGTCACGGCAACCTTCAGGCTATAGGCAGGCTGCTCGAAGGAATGGATGCCGCAAAAGCGTCCGCGCTGCTTTCCGGAGTGGATTGCCGGCAGCGCGGAACATCCTGCACCGACCAGCTGTCCAGGGCTATTTCCGGCTTGGATTAAAGGCCTTTATAGTCTTTGAGGAAGGCTTTTATGTTGTCGGCGATGCCCTCGCTGAGCCTCCTTCGTGCCTCCACGCTCGCCCATGCGGTGTGAGGCGTGAAACGGAACTTCTCCGGATGCTTTACGTGCATAAGCGGATTGTCTGCGGGGAGAGGCTCCTTGCTGAACACATCCAGCGCGGCACCGGCTATGATTCCGCCGTCCACGGCATCGCACAGCGCGGCCTCGTCGATGATTCCGCCCCTTCCGGCATTGATTATCACCGCAGTAGGCTTCATCAGGGACAGTTCCTTCCCTCCAATAAGGTTCCTTGTCCTTTCGTTGAGCGGGGCATGTATGGTCACCGCGTCGCTGGTTCGCATCAGTTCATCAAGTGGCAGGCTGGGGTAGTCCTTGCAATGTGAGGTGCCCGATGTGGAGTAATATACGACCTTCATTCCGAAGGCTTCAGCGACCTGCGCGACCCTTTTGCCGATGGTCCCCATGCCTATTATGCCGATGGTCTTGCCGTAAACTTCATATATAGGGTAACTTACGTTGGTGAAAAGGCCCCATTTGGAATATTCTCCGCTCTTTACGAACCCGTCGTAATACGGGGCGCTGCACATCAGCGACAGAAGGTGCATGAAGGTAGTCTGCACGACGGCTTCGGTCGAATAACCGGCTACGTTGCTAACAGGGATGCCGCGGCGCCTGCAGGCTTCAAGGTCGATGTTGTTCATTCCCGTTGCAGCTTCGCATACGCATTTTACGAGCGGGGCGGCATCGAGCAGTTCGTCATCTACCACGACTTTGTTCACTATGAGGATTTCACAGTCGCGTACCCTCTCGAGGGCTTCCTGGCGGGTCGAACGGTCATAGAGTACGAGGTCTCCGAGACAGGCGATGCAGTCGAAGGGGATGTCTCCCATCGTGGAAGAGTCAGGAAATACTATTTTCATACACTGTACTGGTTTGCTGGTTCAGGAATTCATATATTTTTTCGCCCTCTCCTGCCAGCCATACAAGGTCTCCTTCCTGGAAAGGTTCGTCAGGGGAGGGGTTGGAAACTATTTTACCGTCGCGCAAATAACAGATAAGCATGCAGTTCCATGAACGCATCCTCGTCTGTCGGAGGGTGTGTCCGACCAGGATGCTGTCCCTGGTGAGTTCGACCGGCCGGACTACGAAATCCGCATCGTTTTCCACATCGCTGCGGGGCGGAACATATTGCGCCTCATGTTCTTTCATTATGCTGCGGAATTCCGCAAGCTGTTCCTCGGTACCGACCGCGAGGATTCTGTCATAAGGATATATGACTGTGTCACCCGATGGGATTGTCATCGAGCGGGAACCCCTCTGGATTTTTATTATATTCACTTTAGCGATCTTGCGGAAAGGAAGTGCCCTGAGCGGCTTGCCAACATATTCGGAATCCGGGGAAAGGCACACCATCTCTATGTGGACGTTGTATTTTTCCAGGTTCCGGCGTACGTTTACAGTTACGGGTGCACGCCTTCGCTCGCGCCTTTCGGTAGCGTCCAGATTGGAAAAGAACTGTTCTTCAAGGCGGAAATTCTTCTTGAAAAGCCTGCGGATGAAATAGTATCCTACGGCAGTCAGTGCAATCAGGGTAAGAAGGACTTCCCAGCTGAAATGGAAATGTCCGATGATTGCCCATAGTATGAAAGAAACTGAGATAAGGAGCTTTACGACGTCCAGAGCAAAGAATTTCCACAGGTTGGAATGCCTCTCTTTCTGAAGCAGGTTGCGGGCGGAGCGCATCTTCCCGTCAGTGAGGGTAAGGCCATATAGGAACGGGCTCATGGCGAATACCGTAAGCAGGGCCGCGGTGATATTGCGGACTTTGAGAGGCCAGTCCGGCATCATTGCGCTGAGGAACTTCCCGAGCAGTGCCGTGGACCCTATACTTATGGCTATGAGCAATACTGTGTAAATCCCGAGCCTGATGAAATAATGCTGGAGGTATACTTTCCAATGATTGTGTTCTTCCTGGCTTTCGTAGCTGAAGTCGTCGGTGGTCTCGCCGTTGATCTTGTCGAGGAACTGCCGCGGAAGCTTCTTCTGAAGCCATTCGCTCACAGGAGCGGCGGCCTTTATCATGTAAGGGGTCGTGAATGTGGTAATCACGGATACGGCGATTATCACAGGGTATATGAACTCCCTCATGACTCCCAGAGAGACCCCGAGCGAAGCTATGATGAAGGCGAATTCTCCGAGTTGTGCCAGTGAGAATCCGGCGTGGACTGCCGTGTCAAGACCGGTACCGGCAATGATTGCTCCGGCAGAAGAGAATATCAGGATGCCGGCCATAGCCACAACCGTGATAAGCAGTATCGGGGCCCATTGGGAGCCGATGACTGCGGGATCAACCATCATTCCCACCGATACGAAGAAAATGGCTCCGAAAAGGTCCTTGATGTTGCCGAGCAGATGCTCAATTCTCTCTCCTTCAAGTGTTTCCGCAAGAATCGATCCCATTACGAAGGCCCCCAGCGCTGAGGAAAAACCTACTGCTCCGGCCACGGTCACCATAAGGAAGCACAGTCCGATTGACAGGATGAGAAGCGTTTCGTCGTTGAGCAGGCTCTTTACTTTCTTGAGGACAGTGGGAATCACATATATGCCCACCAGGAACCACAGCACTATGAAAAACACCAGTTTGCCGAGAGCCATGGCCATCTTGCCGCCTTCGAATTGCCCTGTGGCGGCAAGGGTTGACAGCAGCACCATCAGAAGGACGGCTATCAGGTCCTCGACCACAAGGCTTCCGAAAATCAGCGGCGCATAGGGCTTGTTCTTCAGCCCCATGTCAGAGAAGGCCTTTATTATTATTGTGGTGGATGACATTGAAAGAAGCCCTCCCAGGAAAATGCTTTCCATCATGCTCCATTTCATGGCTTCACCCAGGATGATTCCGACGACGAACATCCCGATGCACTTTATCCCGGCCATCAGCATCGCGGAACTGCCTACCTTCAGCAACTTCTTGAAACTGAATTCCAGGCCCAGGGCGAACAGGAGGAAGATGATGCCTATCTCGGACCATTGGCTTACGCTCTCCTGGCTGGTGATGTGGAAAAGCCCCAGATGCGGTCCTATCACGAATCCGGCGATTATGTAGCCGAGGATGAGAGGCTGCCTGAGGGCCTTGGAGATTATCGTGAAGACTCCGGCGGCTATCAGAATTACCGCGAGGTCGCTTACAAGGTTCAATTCTTCCGTCATACCGCTAAGTTAGTATTTTCCGGCCTTACATACAACGGAAGAGAGGCGACTTTTCAGTCACCTCCCTTTGTGTGCGCGGGAACAGAGTCGAACTGTCACGCCAGTAATAGGCACTACCTCCTGAGAGTAGCGCGTCTACCAATTTCGCCACCCGCGCAGGATTCCGGTTCCGACGCTTAGAACCTGTCTTCTGAAGAAACGGTGAGTTTCTTCCTTCCGTGACGGCGGCGGGATGCGAGCACCCTGCGGCCGTTGGGGGTAGCCATACGCTCACGGAAGCCGTGCTTGTTGACACGTTTGCGTCTTGAGGGCTGGAATGTACGTTTCATTATCTTAATTTTTTTATTTTCGTTTGAACGGACTGCGAATATAGGATTTTTTCGGACAATCTGCAAATGTGGAAATGAAAAAATCGTCCCTTCACAGTTATTTTCCTGGTTTCCGGAGTTCAAGGACGTATTTGTCCTTGAAGAAAACGTCATCCGTCCAGTCGCTGATTTCCCCTTTCAGCACCTCCGGACGGCTGTTCCGGCATGCCTTCAGCATGGCTTCCGTCTCCGGTGCCGTGTCTCCTCCCTTCAGATAGAACAGGGATTTGCGGAACCGTCCTTCTACCATGGGCCAGAAGACATCGAGCGACGCTACGGCCCTCGAAACGGCATAATCATACACGTCGGGCAGGCTCTCGAAGCGGCAATTCACGACCTGGACGTTATCAGGAGCGGCCTTCCCGGCGACTCCTGAGGCGACTACAGTCTTTTTCCTTATGGAATCGCACAGCACGAAGCGGCATCTCGGGAAGAATATGGCAAGAGGAATGCCGGGAAAACCGCCTCCGCATCCGGCATCCAGGACTGTCGCACCTTCCGAAACCCATTCGGCATACACTTGCGGCCGTCTGTCCTGAAGATATCTTGCTATGAACAGTGAATGCAGGACGTGATGGGAATAGATATTGTCTATGTCCTTGCGCGATATGACGTTGATCTTGGAGTTCCACTCACGGTAAAGTTCTCCGAGCAGGCGCAGACGGTCCAGGCGCGGATCATTCTCTCCGAGTCCGAATACCTGAATTATGTCGTTGAGTTCATTCATCTTCAGCCTGAAGCATTTTTTCCTGGATGATGGCCTTTGCCCTGCGGATCCGGGTTTTCACCGTATTGAGGGCGATGTCGTGTTTCCGGGCTATTTCCTTGTAGCCGAGGTTGCTGATGAAACAGTCTTCCGCGATATGCCGGTAAAGGTCCGGCAACCCCTCGATGCTCGTCACGAGTTTATCGTGCATCTGCGACTCTATTATGGCTTCCTCGGGGCTCCGTGCCTCGTCCGGAACATTGCCCGCGACGTCTTCGGAGGCCGAAATGGACGTCGTCTCCACCTTCCCGGAGCGTAAACGGTCCCTGTCGGCATGGTCGAAGGCGGTATTGCGGGCTATGGTGAACATCCAGGTGGAGAATCTGCTCCCGAGACGGAACGTGCCGATCTGTTTGAAAGCCTTTTCGAAACTTTCCATGCAGATGTCCTCTATGTCTTCCCGTCCCTGCACGAACTTGGAAATATGGGCGGACACGCTGTGGTGGTAGCGTGACCACAGGGCGAAGAATGCGCTCTGGTCTCCGCCTGAGGCGGCCGTGATGAGTTGGTCGTCAGTGAGCTTCAAGCCAGTTTTTCCCATAATTGCAGCTTACGGTAAGTGGAATAGATAAAGTGATTACGCCCTCCATGGTTTCCTTGGCAAGCTTCATGACTGCATCACTCTCTTCCGGCGGGCAGTCAAACATCAGCTCGTCGTGGATCTGCAAGGCCAGGATGCTCCTGAGCCCTTCTTCGGACAGACGCCTGTCAACTTCGATCATGGCCATCTTGATGATATCTGCAGCCGTGCCCTGGATGGGAGCGTTGACGGCATTCCTGCGGGCGAGCGCCCTAAGCGTGGCATTGGAGGATTTAATGTCCGGCAGGTACCGCCTGCGTCCGAACAGAGTCTCCACATATCCCTTCGACGCGGCTTCTTCGGCTGTTTTGTCGATATAGGAACGGATGGTGGGGAAAGCCTCGAAATAATCGTCTATCAGGGCTGATGCCTCCTTTCTGGAAATACCGAGCCGCTGAGCGAGCCCGAAGGAGGAGATTCCGTAGATGATTCCGAAATTGGCCGTCTTGGCTATCCTGCGCTGTTCGGGGGTTACGTCTTCGGGGTCTATGCCATATATCTTTGCCGCCGTGAGGCTGTGGACGTCGGTCCCGGCGCGGAAAGCCCGGGTCATGTGGGCGTCGCCGGAAAGATGTGCCATGATCCTCAGTTCGATCTGCGAGTAATCGGCGGACACGATGACACCGTCACGGAATGACGGCACGAACGCCTTCCTGATTTCCTTGCCCTGTTCGGTACGGATTGGTATATTCTGCAGGTTGGGGTTGGATGAGCTGAGCCTTCCTGTAGCGGTAAGAGCTTGGTTGAAAGTAGTATGAATCTTTCCTGTTGAAGGGTTGATATAACTCGGGAGAGGATCTATGTATGTGGAGAGCAGTTTCTTTATTCCGCGGAAACGGAGGATTTGTTCCACTACGGGGTGCCTGTCAGATATGGCTGCCAGTGTCTCTTCGTCGGTGGGATATGCGCCCCTCGAAGTCTTTTTGGCCTTCGGGTCCAGGGCAAGCCGGCCAAACAGGAGTTCACCGACCTGCCTGGGGGAGGATACGTTAAATGAAGGATCTTCGGCTGTGCTGCGGATTTCCCTTTCAATTTGCGAGGCCTGCACGCGCAGGGAATCTGCGAATTCCTTCAGCACGGAAGGATTCACCTTGACTCCGGCGGCCTCCATCCTGGCGAGAACCGGAATCAGGGGCGCTTCGATAGATGAATACAAGACTTCGGCACCTGCCGCCTTGAGCCCGTCAAGCACGGGAGGATACAGCATCAATGCGGCTGCGGCAGTCTTTTCGCATGCATCCGGGGTAGCCGTATCCTCAGAAAACAGATCTGAAGGAGCCTGCTGCGTGTCAGAAATGTCGAGCCCGAGGATTGCCATGGCCAGATCTTCGGGGGAATGGCTTTTTTCCGGGTCGGTGACATAGTGCATGAGGCTTATGTCGGCAAAAACTCCTGAAAGACGTACCCCTTTTGGATAGAGAGCCTTCAAAATGGCTTTTATGTCAAAGCTACATTTTGTTATGTCTTTGTCCTCCAGTAGGTTACGGAGATGCTCCGGAGCTCCTGAGGCTGTAATCGGATTCCCGTGCGAGAGGGCGGCTATTGCAATGCAGCCGTCGGCGCCAAGGCATATCCCGGCTTTGCCGTCATCCTTTGCAGCATCATAAACTTTTGAAAAAGAAGATTTTGCAGTATTCAGGACTGAAGATTGTGCTTTGGATGTCCCGTCCTTTTTCCGTTCGGGAAGAAAGTGCCGCAGGGATTTGAATTCGTATTTCTCGAAAAGGTCGTACAGCAGGGGCTGGAAATCAGGATTGAATACAAGTCTGTCCGCAGATGTATCGACAGGGACATCAGTACGGATGGTCACAAGGTCGTGGCTCAGGCCAAGATGGGGAAGTGCAGCTTCAAACTGGGATTTCTGTCTGGGAGTGAGTTCGTCCAGATGGGCGAGGATATTTTCCACGGTCCCGTATTTCGAGAGCAGTTTTGTGGCACCGACTTCACCTATCCCGTTGACTCCGGGAACGTTGTCAGAGGCGTCACCGCAGAGCGCAAGCATCTCAATGACCTGGGAAGTGTCCGAAATCCCGTATTTTGCGCACACGGCGGCGCTGTCATACACTTCATCACCGTCCTTGCCTGGTTTGACCTGGAAGATATGCCCGCCTACAAGTTGTCCGTAGTCTTTGTCAGGAGTAACAAGAAAGACATCCATGCCTGGGGCGGCAAATTTTCTGGCAAGCGTGCCCGCCACGTCGTCGGCTTCGTATCCGGGTATGGTAAAAACCGGGATATTCATCGCCTGGCATAGTTCCGTAAGGGGTTCAAGTGCATCTATTATCAGCTGAGGCGTCTCCTTGCGGTTGGCTTTGTATTGGGGGTACATCCTGTTGCGGAAACTGCCTCCGGGAGGATCGAAAACCACGGCAAGGTGGGTCGGAGAGCAGCGCCTTACAAGTTCGAGGAGATACTTTGTGAAACCGAACAGTACAGACATGTCCGCGCCTTTTGAATTGATCATCGGACGGCGGATGAATGCATAGTACATTCTGAATATAAGTGCGTGTCCGTCAATTATATATAATCTGTCTGCGGGCTGGTTGGGCATATCGTGTAAGGCTAAATGCAAGGATCAAATATAACAACTTTCAGGAAAACAGGCCTTTATCACATCTTCTTTTCCGATACCTTCCGAAATGATGAATACGCCTTCCGGTGTGATTCCGGCGGCGATATCCGCAAGCGGGAGGCACTGCCGTATATCATGCGAAGAAACGATAAAGGAGATGCCCTTCTCAGAGGCAATGCGGCGGACTGCGGCGAGGACTGAGGATTTTCCGTCCGGGTCGAGGAAGGCTGTAGGTTCATCGAGAAGGATTGTCTTTCCGCCCCGTGCAAGCGCTCCCGCGATGCAGGCTTTCTGGAATTCTCCGTCGCTGAGGGACGATATATCCCTGTCTGCCAGGAGGTCTGTTCCTGTGGAAGCCATTGCTTCATGGATGGAATCAGTATCCATGCGATTGCCTGCAGGGGCATAACCGAGTGTTACGAATTGTCTGACGCTGAATCCTTTGACCTTTTGGAGCCTGGCCGGCATCATTGACACGGTGTCTGTCTCAAGACTGCCGTCCAGCGGTTTCAGGAGCCCCGCAAGGGTTTTGAGAATGGTGCTTTTTCCGGAACCGTTGCGGCCGCAGAGCAGCATGAAAGCCCCGTCCCCCAGGGTGAAATCTATGTTTTCAACCACGGGCCTGCCGTTATGGCCGACGGCTATATGCGAGCAACGTATCATTTGTTCTTCAGCAGGATAGCCATTATGATGGGAATGCCGATAAGGGCTGCGGAACTTCCTGCAGGCACAGGCGCCGGCATCAGTTGCGACAGGATATCTGCGCAGAGCGCGAGACAGCCGCCGCACAGCGCGGAAGCCGGAAGCACCGCCTTGTGCACGGAGGTTCGCAGCGCGGCCCGCGCGACATGTGGGCCCACTATGCCGATGAAGCCGACGGGGCCGCAAAAAGAAGTGACGGCGCCTGCCATTATGCAGCAGGATAGGATCGCAGTCGACCTTATATGGCCGGGAGAAACGCCTCCCGCGCGGGTGAATTCATCCCCGAACAGCATCATGTCCAGTTTCCCGTGAAGCGGATACGATACTGCAAATCCTGCGGTAAGCGCTGCTGCGAGGAGCCATGTTTCCTTCCATCCTGATGCCGAGAATGTTCCGAGGTTCCAGCTGTAATATATCTTGAGGCCTTCTTCGCCGGAAGAGTAGCTGATTATGGAGATTATGGCACCGAGGATGAAACTCAGCAGGACGCCGAATATCAACATTGTCCCGGCTGAGGAAGTCTTCCTGGAAAGGGCTACAAGAAGCAGGGAAGTGAATGCGGCTCCGGCTGCAGCGGCTCCGGCGATGGTGAAGTCTCCGGCAAGCACAGTCCCGCTGCCGGAGAGGGCCATCGTCGCAACTGCGGCTCCCAGTCCTGCTCCGGAACTGATTCCGAGTATGTGGGGATCGGCGAGGGGATTGCGGAAAACGGCCTGCATCAGGGCTCCGGACAGGGCCAGGGCCGCGCCGGCACACAGGGCCGTCAGCATCCTCGGGAGCCTTAGCCCGGTAAGCAGGATTCCGGACTGCACGCCATCAGGCATACCGCTCGCAAACAGGTCGGAAAAGGCCAGCGTCAATGCAAGTGTGATCCCCAGGGCAAACAGCGGGGCAGTCTTTCCCGGTGCATTCATTGTGCGGCTGTATCCTTTTTGTCCGACGGCTCTATCCTCAATGCCGGTATCGCCGCGGTCACGAACCCTATCAAAGACGCCGTCGCCAGTGAAAGTACGATGTCTTGGACCTTGAGTATCACGGGATAAGGCGTACCGGAGAAACTGCCCGGCATCTTGAGCATTCCGGTTTTCATCTGCAGGAACACGATGGCGATACCTATAACCGTCCCGGCAATGACACCAGCCATGGACACCCCCCATCCTTCAAACAGGAAAATCCTGCGTATCAAGCTTTTGCGTGCGCCGAAGCTGTTCATGGTGAAGATGTCGCCCTCCTTTTCGATTATCAGCATCGTCAGGCTGCCGAAAATGTTGAACGCCACGATTGCAAGGACGAAGGCGAGTATCATGTATATGGACAGTTTCTCGTATTTCATCATCCGGTACAGAGACGGATTCTGGGCATATCTGTCCTTGACGGCATATCCGGGGCCGAGCGAGGTCTCCAGACGCTTGCGCAGGGATTTCCTTTCAGCAGGGGAGGACTCATCCCTGAAGCGGATTTCGATGCCTGATACCATGTCATCTCCAAGAGACAGCAGTTCCCTCATGGTCTCAACCGGGACAGTGACAAGCTTTTCGTCAGCTTCGTTACCAAGACTGAAAATACCTGCAGGCCATACTTTTACGCTCCCTATCGATGAGCCAGGAGCCGTTATGGAAAAAGGCACGTCCTTTTTGGGGAAATACAATTCCACCGGAGGAAGGAATCTCGGGCTGATACCCATCCTGAATGCCAGGGCCTCTCCAAGGCATGCCATCGGTGCCCCGCTGCGATGAAGCGTGAATACCCCGTCGGTTATCCGGGAAGAAAGCTCAGATTCCTGTTCGAAAACGGAATCCACGCCTTTTACGGTTGCAATCGTGCCGTTGCCTTCGTAAGAAAGATATACGTCTTCGGCCACCACCGGACAGACGTTGGACACGCAGGCATCCTCCAGGGCGGGCCGGAGCGAGGCGGTATCTATCTTGAAGAATTTTCCTTCTGTCGCCTGGACGAGCAGATCGGGTTCAATGCTGCCCATTGCCTGCCTGACGAGCAGGTCGAATCCGTTATATACGGACAAAATGGCCACGAGGGCAGCGGTCCCTACTGCAAGACCGAAGGCGCTGATGCCGGAAATCACATTGATTATATTGTGTGATTTCCGGGCAGCGATGTATCTGCCGGCTATGAACAATTCCGGCTTCACTTGCTTATTTCTTCAGGAGAGAATCGATTTTCTCGACATAGTCGAGTGTCGTGTCGAGGCTGAAAACAAGCTCCGGTACTATCCGAAGCTGTTTTGCCACCATTCTGCCGAGTTCTCCGCGAAGTGCGCGGGAATTCTCATCAAGCAATGCCATCACGGCGTCTCCCTTGTCTGATGGGAATACGCTGACGAAGACCTTGGCGACACTCAGGTCGGGGCTGATGCGTACCTCGCTTACGGTAAGCATCGCTCCGCCGAAGGCAGCCATGCCTTTGCCACGTATAATTTCGGCCAGGTCCCGCTGAATCTCACGGGCCACCTTGAGCTGTCGTGTGGATGCCGGTTTCTCCATTATAATACGTTGATGATGAAGTAGTTCTTCTTGCCTTTCTGGGCAAGGATGTATTTGCCGTCGAGGATGTCATCGACGGTAACCTGCCTGTCCAGGTCTGACACTTTTTCCTTGTTGATGCTGACTCCGCCGCCCTGGACCGTTTTCCGCGCCTCTCCCTTCGAAGGGAATATGGCGGTCTTGACTGCAAGCATGTCCAGGATACCGCAGGGAAGTTCGTCCCTGGACACGTTGAAGGTTGGAACACCGCCGAATACGGCGAGGAAAGTCTTTTCGTCAAGGCTGCGGAGCTGTTCCGAAGTGGCGCCGCCGAAGAGCATAGCCGATGCTGCGACAGCGTTTTCATATTCTTTGCTGCCGTGAACCATGACCGTAATCTCTTTTGCCAGAAGCTTCTGGAGTTCCCTGCGGCCGGGATCTTCGCGGTGGGCGGCTATTGCGGCTTCAATCTCCTCCCTTTGGAGCATCGTGAATATCTTTATGTAACGCTCGGCATCTTCGTCGCTTACGTTCAGCCAGAACTGATAGAATTCGTACGGGCTGGTCTTTTCGGCATCAAGCCAGATATTACCCTTCTCAGTCTTTCCAAATTTGGTGCCGTCCGCCTTGCGGATGAGCGGGCATGTCATCGCGAAAGCCTCTCCGCCGTCGATCCTGCGGATGAGCTCGGTGCCTGTGGTGATATTGCCCCACTGGTCGGAGCCGCCGAGCTGCAGGAGGCAGCCCTTGTGCTTCCAGAGCCAATAGAAGTCGTAGCCCTGCATGAGCTGGTAGCTGAATTCGGTGAACGACATTCCCTCGCTGGACTCCCTGCTGAGACGTTTCTTGACGGAGTCCTTGGCCATCATGTAATTGACGGTTATGTGCTTCCCGATATCCCTAATGAAGTTTATGAAGGTATAGTCCTTCATCCAGTCATAGTTGTTCACCAGTTCCGCCCTGTTGTCAGCATCGGAATCGAAATCGAGGAACCGTGCCAGCTGGGCCTTGATGCATGCCACGTTATGGCCAAGTGTCGCCTCGTCGAGCAGGTTCCTCTCGGCCGATTTCATCGAAGGGTCTCCGATCATCCCGGTCGCACCGCCGACAAGGGCTATAGGCTTATGTCCGCACTGTTGGAAATGCTTGAGAATCATCACACTTACCAGGTGGCCAATATGCAGCGAATCCGCCGTCGGGTCAATCCCCACATAAGCCGAAGCCGGTCCTTCCATCAATTTCTCTTCCGTCCCGGGCATGATGTCCTGGATCATGCCCCTCCAGCGGAGTTCTTCTACGAAATTCTTAGTCATTATATGCTTGATTATTATTGTAAGACTTGCCTCAGAAGCTGTTTTGAAATGGTTATCCTTTTTCCTTATGCGTCTTTCCGGTCCACCT
>ERZ842401.5600-NODE-5600-length-13847-cov-18.737094_pt1 | contig 13847 bp, 1 predicted proteins | sample MGYA00521270_ERZ842401 | MGnify/ENA primary metagenome ERZ842401 (study PRJEB31892, sample SAMEA3878208) | bioreactor metagenome | biome: Moose rumen | place: Sweden | collected 2011-10 | study: EMG produced TPA metagenomics assembly of the PRJEB12797 data set... | reverse complement strand
ATCCCCAATCCCCAATCCCCAATCCCCAATCCCCAATCCCCAAAATTAATAAATATATTATTTTTAGTTTAATTAATTCATTTATTTTAGTTTATATTAATTATTAAATTTCAAATTTTATCAAATATAATTTAATTAATTTTAATACTTGAATCTATTACGCTTAGTTGGTTTTTTTTGCTTATTCTCTATTATGTTATTAATATTGTTTTTAACTCCAATTATTTCTTTTTCGACATCCTGGTTTTTAATTTGCTTTTCTTTGATATTGTTTTGAGGAACATTATCATCAAATTCTTCTTCCTCTTCTTTGATTAATTGATAAAAATTAAAGCATTGGCCAATAGTTAAATTAAATTCTTCAAAAAGATCAAATATTTTTTGAATTTTCTCTTCATCCCTATATTCACTATCCCATAATGATAAATTTTTTTTTAATTCAATGCTTAATTTTGAAGTAGGTAGTAATTCTTTTCCATTTTTAATTCTATATAAAACTCGAGAAATATATCTTCTAATTGCTCCAGCAAGTCCTTTAATATTATCTTTATTATCTTTATCTTTAGCTATATCTGTTATCTTATTTTTATGATTTTCATCAATAATTGCTTTATATTCATCGATTAAATCTTTGCTAAATAAATCAAAACATAATTGCTCAATAAAAAGGAAGATACTATAAATTTTGTTTATTTTGAATCCTTCAAAAATACCCTTTAAGCTTTGGTTATCTGTTTTTAGTTCTTGTGACCTATCAATTAGTTCAATTATTGTTTGATCTTCTTTATAATTATTTTCACTCAAATAAAAGATAAGTAATTGGACATAACCATAGAGTTTTTTATAATCATCTAAACCAATTATATTGTCTTTAAAATAGTTTCTAATTTGAGATTTTTCATTTTTTGTTAATTCTGCTGGATTTTCCAAAATTTTTTCGAATCTTTGCAAAAAGTCTTCTTTTCCTTCATTAAAACCTTCTCCCCAATATTTAATAAAATTCAAATTATTTTCATCTTCAAAAAGGCATTTACCTGGAAAAATTAATTTAGCAAGTTCTTCTTCTATTCTTTGGAAATCAAATTCAAATTGATTATAATTTAAATAATTAATTGACTTATCATCATTAAATATTTTTCTTTTTGTAAAAGTATTTACTAAATCATGAAATGATTTATATTCAGATTCGGGCACCGCCGAATGAATTAATAATATTTGATTATTGTTTGCTTCATAAATTGGAATTTTATTTTTTATATTTTCAAAATAAAATTGAAGATAAGGCTTATCTTTTGCATTCTCTAAAAAGTAATTTAAAAAGTCATTTTGTGCTTTAATGAAAAATTCATATCCAGCTGCAATATACATACCCTTACCTACTTCATTTTTATCATTTAAGAAATAAGCAAGATTATATTCTTCAGAAAAATCTTTAATTTCTTTTAAATTATTTGATTTATATTTAGTTGCATATTTATTTATGTTTTTCCAGGTATCAAAGAAAATTTTAAATATACTTTTTTCTGATTTATCTTTTGTTTGTGACTTTTGCTTGTATATATCTTCATCTTTCAATTTTCTATTATTTGCTTCATCTCTTGTATATTTAAAAGAATAATATTCAACCATTAAATTGCAAAGTTCATTATATTTTTCAAGATTATTAAGATAAAATAATATACCTTTATCATTTGCTTCAATAAATTTATAAAGAACAGGATATAATTGATTATTATTTTTATCTTCATTAAATTTATTCAAAAATTCATCTTTCTCAGATTTTTTATCAATAGAATAAACAAAATATTTAAGATAAGTATAATCAATATATTTTTTATCTGTCGGTGAATTTTTTTCTTCAATTAATTCTTTTATAATATCAAGTTCAGGATTATCGGAAAGCATTTCTATTATAAAATTGTACTCTAACTTTTGAAAATCTATGTTATTTAGTTCTTGATAACTTTTATTTACTTTTTTTGAATTAAAAAATATCTTTATTATATATATTTTAATAACTTTCATAAATTTATTATTTTTCTTATTTATTCGATTAATAATATTCTGAATTGATCCCATTCTTTGTAAATCCTTTTCATCTAAAGAAAAATTTACAAGTCTATTTAAATAGGCTTTTATGTAAGAAATGGAATATAATTTTGCTAAATTATTATTTTTCCTTTCATTAAGATTTAATCCGTCAAGAAATTCAACACATTTATTGAATATTTCAAAAGATAAATCAAATACAATTCCAGTATCATCATTTTTTATTTTATTTTTTATTGCATTAACTAATTTATCAAACAATTTAACATCTTCATCATTAATTTTATTTTTAATATATTCACTTAATTTACTTTTAGTTTTTGTAAAATATAACATAAATAAAAAGTCATAAAAATTAAGAATAATTTGCTCCAAAAATTCATTATTACAATTATTATTTATTATTTGCAATAAATTCTGGTTATCTAATATATTATTCATATTTTCTTTCATTTGAGTGGGTGTAGTTTCAAAATTAAGAATTATTTTCAATAATTGATTGCAATTTAAAATATATTCATTTTTACTTGTTATAATTTCAGTTATTTTCTTTTTGAATTCTTCATCGCTATTATTTTTAATAAATTCATTTTTGAAAACAATAGAAATTATATTATAATAAGAATTATTTTTTTCAAATATTTTTTCTAAATAATTGAAAAATTCCTTAAAGTTTTCTACTAAATTATTTTCGTCAGATTCTGAAAAATAATTTATAATTTTTTCTAAATTATCAGATGAACATTTATCATTTATGATTAAGCCATTTATTATTTCTATTATTTCTTGTAAAGTTAAAAGTTCTTTTGAATATAATTTCAAATTAAGATTAAATTTATTCATTTGATTTAATATTTCTTTATTCATATTTAAAATTTGAATAATATCATTTTTTCCTTCTCTTTTTATATATAATTCTTTGCTTGAAGTAATAATTTTTAAAATTGATTCAAAACCATTGAAAAGGGCTTTATTAACTCTAGAAGTATATTCTTGGCATTTTTCATCTCTACCATAATTAATCTTTTCATCTTTAATGAAATTTTCCATTAAGTCATAGATAGATTGTTCTTTATTTTCTCTTTTTATTTTATTTATATAATTTTTTATCATAATATAAGTTTTTAAAATATAAGTAATCTCAATGGAATAAGCTTCAACCCAATTTATAATATTTGCTATAGTTTCTAATTCTTCATTTACTTTTAAATTTTCTTCATTTTGCTTCACTATGAATTTTAGAATCAATTTTATTTCAGATAAATCAAATTTATCTTTTGGTAATAATTTTATATAATTTAATAAATTATTATAAATAAATATAGTATAATAATCTTCCAAAAATAAATCAACAAATTCATTTTTTATATAATTGTTTTCTGTTATTATGCTTTTTATTTTATCATTTTTATCTAAATCTATGAATAATATATTGTTCAAATTTTTTAATTGTATATTATATGATTCTTTTTCTTTTTGAATATTTTTATCTTCAATAAATTTCCTTAAATTACTCTCATTTATAAGGTATTTTTTTCTTATATCATTCCTACTTCTTTTAATTATTGATGTTATGATAGAATAAATACCTGGCAATTGCAATCCTAAAATAATATCAATTTTATTTGCTCCTAATCGTTCAATAATATTTATATTTTTTCTAATGTCTTCCTCTCTATCTTTTTGATTTATATTCTCTTTCTCTGATAGAAATTTAGTGAAATATATCTCTATAACTTTTTTAATCATATTTTCCTTTACCTCATTAACCTTATCTCCTTTTTCCAAATCTTTTTCTTTTTGAACATTATTTTCATCTTCTTCCTCATTTAAAAAATTTATTCTATTTTTATCTTTTCTTTTCGGTGCTTCTATAGATATTAAAGCTGATAAGAATTGATCTTTTTCTGCATGATAATAAAAATAATTAAAATAATCAACATATCTATCCCTTAAATATGCCTGAATACAAGATATAAAATCTATATCATATATAGCAACTAAATCTCTTTTTTTAAATGAATTACTTATTAAATTTTCATCCTTTTCCATTTGTTGAATTATAAGTTCATTTATTCTTTCTTTTAAATCTTTATTATTTTCTAATAATTTTATGATTTCTTTTGAATAATTTTTTTTATTTATACTCTTATATTCATATTCAATATTAAAATCCATATAAGATAAAGTTTCATAAATTTTATTATTTACTATTGAATTATATTGAATCCATTTTTTTATTAATTCAGCTCGGCTTAAATAAAGTATATCTTTTATAGTATTATCATTGCTTCCATTTAAATCATCAATAAAAATTTGATAAAATTCAGAAGTAAGTGAAATTGTTTCTTTATATTTACTTTTTTCTTCCATCATTTCTTTTCCTTCATCTTTGGGATTATCAGTATTATTAAATGTTCTATCTAAATAAACTATAAATACAAAAGCTTTCTTCATGTTTTCATTATCGTTCATAATCATTTCTTTTTCTTTATTTTCTATGATGAATTTTACATAATTAAGAAAATGCCTTTCATCTGGTAAAAATTTAATAATGCATAACTTTTTATTTTTATCATTAAAAAAACTTTCATTTAATTTATCTTCGAATTTATTTTCTGAAGTAAAAGAATTTATAGAAATAGTTGTTATATTATCTTTTCCGATTTTTCCTAAAATATCATTATCAATGTTACCAATTATATCTATATCTATATCACTAAAGAAATCACTAAAAGTATATATTACATTTTTGATATCTTTCATCTTCTTTAAAAATGAGGCAAAATTATTATGCTCCCCTTTATTATATTCTTCTAAAATTTTTTCTGCAATTCTAGGATATTTTTTATCAAAACCACTATATTTTTTGAAAAGTATTATATCTTGAGGTAATAATAAGCTAAGTTTTTCAATTACTTTATCAGCTAATTCATCTAGTTTAGATAGTTCATTATTATTGTTTATCTTGCCATTTTTATAATTTTTATAAATATATGCATTTATTTCTTCTTTATCTAAATTAATAAATATTTCTTTTAAATCATAATTTATTCCCAAAAATGATTTTTCAGGGTCATTATTTTGTGTCAATTCCAATAAAATATTATAAAGTTCTTTAGATTTATTTAAATATACTCCATCTAATAAATTCTCAAATGATATCCTATGCTTTTCAAATCTATTTAAAAAAGGAGGTTCCTCTTTTCTTATTTTATCATCTTCAACATTTACTATACATCTAAAATTATCGTTGACTAAGGAATAAGCATTTGTTGTATATCCCAATGCAATTCTTGCATAATTTTTTTTTCCTACTTCATTGAAATTTTGATTAAATAAATCATATAATGCAGGATACACTGTTCCTAAATTATTTAAAATTAAAACTTTTTCCTGTTCCATATTTAATTGAATTTTGCTTAAAATTTTTAAGATATATTCTTCACTTTTAACATCATCTTTAAATGGGCTTCCTTTATAATAATTATATTCCTTATTTTTCTCTTTTAATATTGTTGTTAATAAAAATTCACTTATTGATGGTTTTGAAATAAGTAAAAGATATCTACTTTTTAAATCTTCAATATTTTGACTAATAATTTCTTTGACATCATAATAATCCCCTATTTCAACATTGTCATCATAAAATCTATAATATTTCTTAATTCTTTTTAATGAAGTCTCATTTGTACTTTCAAATACTAAACCAGCGAAATTTCTTTCTATACTATTTTTTATGAAGTAATTTTTTTCATTCACACTAATAGAATTCGTATTTTCTTTGACTAAATTTCTTGCTACATTTTTAACTAAATGATAAAAATCTCTATTTCCATGAAACTCTTCAAATCCATTTGTGAATTGATTCATTAGAAATTTCTTATATTCAAAATATATATCACCAAGGCTTTCATAAACAGATTTATAAGTATTTGCAAGAGTTGGATTATATGACTCACCTATAGTATATGAGGTATATTTAACATCTTCCAATTCAGGATCAGGTATTGATAAGAATAATCCACGATTCATTTTTGAAGCATCTAAAGCCCAATTTGATATACCAACAAAAGCAACCTTATTATCACCTTCATTTTGATCATATTCTAATTCAGAATGAATTACTTTCAAAGGATTATTTGGAGAATGCTCAGCTAAACCCATTTCATCGAAATATATCATTGATATTACTTTTTGCTTTTCTTCTTTATTTTTTTTCTCTTGTTTTTCCTCTAGTTTTTTTAGGTTTTTTAATATATTTCTTGCCTTTTTGAATACACTTTTAACACCTTTAGAAGTACTTCCCATTGAGCCTTGATAGCTACTCATGATAATTTCAGGAAGATTTTTAAATAGTAATTTTTTTGAAGCCTTGCCTCTCATTGATTTATTAATTAATTGAACACTTAAAGATTTACTGCATCCTGGTTTGCCAACAATAAATATCGGTACTTTTGTATTTATAGTCACAAATAATGCAAATAAATTATCTAAAAGAGCTTTATTTTTAGCAATACCTTGCTCCAAATCAATGCTATCTGCTATAAATGATGCTTCTTTCCTAGGAATTTCCAAAAATTCGGCATAATTTTGATCATAATTTTGCAATATATTTTTTAAATTATTATTCAGCTTATTTCTGACATCATTTTCAGGAATACGTAAATAATAACAGATAAAAATTGATAATATAATTGAATAAATATGAATATCTTTATAACTCATTTTTGAATAAAAATTATAATGATCTTCCTCGGATTTATTTATATTAATTTCTTTTAGATTTTTTATGTCTGTTTCTTTTTTCTCTCTTAAATAATCATAAAAGAATTCAAAAAAGATATTAAATCTTCTAATTTCTCTTAAAGATACAGATGATACATCATTATTTTTTCTAATAAAGTTCTGAGATTCAACAATTAGATTTAAGGCTAATTTTTTAATCTCTTCAAAATCATTATCATTAAATCCATCTTTTTTATATTTTTGGTAATAATATGTTTGACTTTTTTCAATTATATTCTTAATATATTTTTTTTCATCTTTTTCTTCTACATGTCCAAAATCGAAAACAAAATTTAAAAGCGAATGAGGTAAGGGATTTACAGCATATATTAGTGAACTATAATTAGAAGAGTTTTTGACTTTTTCTATTTCTTTTTGGTCCTTTAAATTATTTTCAATTTCATTTTGAGCATTTGCTGCATTAAGCCCTGTTCTAATTTTTTTTTTCTTGTTATCAATTCTATATGGATTGCAGGCAGCAATGAATGATATATTTGATGGTAGTGAATTTCCCTGATAAGAATTTTTGCACAATATTTCACTTATTAAACCCATTGACTTACATGTATTTATTTCATCTAGAAATACCCATAATTTTTTTTCATAAAATATCCAATTATTTTTTTTATAATATTTTTCTCTCTGTTTTTCTTTTGCTTTTAATTTTTTGGCTTCTGGAATAACTATTTTTTTTAGAAATCTTATGATATCACTATCATTGGTACCAGCATGAATATTTAATATTTTCATTTTTTTTGAGTCTCCATCATTAAGCATTTCAGATAATTTTCTAATAAGAGATGTTTTACCACAACCTGTTTCACCCATCATTATTACTGGAATTTGTGCTCTAATTCTTAATAAAATTAAAGCTAGTTTAAAATAATTATCATCAGTGAATACATAATTATCAGCAATTTCAAATAATGTTTTTTTAAGATTTTCATCATTATATTCTTGAATTTCATTTTGATTTTCTTCATCTTCTTTTACTTCTTTTTCTTCTTTTTCTTCTTTTTCTTCTTTTTCTTCCTCTTCTTCTTCTTCATTCTCGTTTTCCTTATTATCTTCTAAATCTTGCTTATCGATATTATCATTATTTTTATTGTTATTTCCCTCATATCTTTCAAATGTGCTTTGTTTAATAGGTTCTCCAATTTCATTATTTACCAATAATATATTCTTTAATTTACTTAAAAAATATTTTTGCTCATTACCTTTATTAATAATAATTTGGCCTTGTAAGATCTTTTTATATCTTTCAAAGTCTGGCAAATTTTTTTTATTTTCTTTATTCCATATAATATCAAGACCTTCTCCATTTCCTTCTTGGAAAATTAATAATGTATTTTCAAGTTTTTTAAAAGAAACTAAATTATTTGGATTATCAACCTCTTTAGCTAAATCTTTGATAGCTTCCTCATTTTCCCTGTTTTCATCAAAATTTCTATTCATTTCTTTGAAACTTTTTGTTTGACTATTTACCAAGTTTATAAATCCACCTTCAATAAAATATTTTGTAAAATATATAAATTTTTCAATCACATAACTTTTAATATCTTTTGAACCAGCTTGATTATATACATCATCTTTTAAAAAATCATAAGAAAAGGTATAAGATTGAGAAAACTTTTTGAGTTGTGTGCCTAAAAGATTTATAAAAGAGGTAATTTGATAATAATTTGGAAATTTTATCTTCTCATTTATTTTATCAAAAATTAAATTTTGACATTCTTTTTGTTCTAATATCTCAGCATCTTTTATTTTATTGCCCTTAATTTTCTTCCAACTTTTAGGAGTAATTCCTTCAAAATAAATATCATGACTATTTAGTAAATCTTTATCATATTTCAACAATTTTAAATAATTAGCAACAATTTGTACATTTGAATTTATCTTTTCAGGTACAATCAAGGGAGCTAATTTTTCAATATATAATGTTTTTTTTTTAAATATATCTAAAATAGGAAATTTTTTCATATAAGGTATAAATCCATTTGGTATTTCTACCATTATAGGTATATTTTTAGGTAAATAAAAAATATCATCATTTTGTCCATATATTTTAGTAATTAATAATGAAAATAAAAATTCCATTGTTAAATCTATTTGCTCTGTATCATATAGGTCTAAATGAATATATGAATTTTTTATTCCTTTTTTATGGTTTAGTTTTTTCAAACGATTCAAAATATTTTTCCTTGTAAATACTCCTCCCAAAGGAAAATATATATATTCTTTTCCTGATTTTTCAATTTTCTTTTTTATATAAGTTGATTTTCCTACACCAGATTTATCTGAATTAATTATTTCAACATTTTTGTTTATATCATCCATATTTTGATTTTCTAAGTCATTTAATATATTTTTAAAGAATTTTTTTTTTAATGTATGAATATATTTTACTATATCTGCTTCAGTATTCATATAAGCAACTACTAAACAAGATTTCATTTTCTTTTCATTCTTTTCATATAAATCTTTAAATATAGATTGAAAAGTAATCTTTTCTTTAAACGGAAGTAATTCGATTCCTGCTATTATAAAGCATGAATGTAATTTACATAAAATAGCTCTATATAAAAATGCTGTCAATTCTTCACTTGTGGTTTCTTTATTACAAAATAAAATATATTGTGCATTTGGAATTGATTTTGTTAAATATTTATATATTTGTAAGACATTTTTTTGAAGATTAAGCGCTTGGAAACAGTAAATACCTTTATAATCATTATCATCATCTTTTTTGTCTATTTTATTACTTTTTTCATTTATTTCTTCTAAATCTATATTATTTTGTTGGAAAATATTTTTTAAATAACTATTAATATTCATATAAATATCTTTTTTATCATCGACTTTATAATTACTCATTTTATATTTTTCATCTATAGAATTATTTGAAATAAATTTTAAGAGAGGTAAAATATCATTATTTTTGTTATTATAAATCTTATCATATATTAAATTAGTTTGTCTTCCATAAATATATCGTATCAATTCCATATCTCTATATGCACTTAATTGTTTTTTTTTGAAATCAATAATAATATTTGTTAATTTATTTATAACTTCTTCAGAATTAGGAAAAGCAGAGCCATCTACTTTGAAATTTGCCCTATCATTGCTTAAAGTTATTACTACTTCTTTTTCTTTTATATATCCACAGGAGTATATTTCTTTAATAAGGTCATATATTTTAAATATAATATTGACATTTTCTATAAATATTTTGAATTTTTCAGAATTTTGATTTTCATCAGTAACTTTTTTTGTTAATAAAGCACGATCTCTTAATTCTTTTATAGTTGATAGTTTTATGTCTATTGTTTTACCCTTTTTCCCTTTTTCTTTTTCCTCTTCTTTTATTTTCTCAGAATAATGCCCCTTATAAAAATTATGTCTTATATTTTTTAAAGTAAATTCAGAATCCTCACAAATTGCAATTATTTTTTGTTTGGATGCAGCTGATTTATCAAATTTTTTTTGGAATAATTTATCTAAATCATTAAAAATGTTTACATATCTAGTGAAATAAAGTTGAATATCTTTAGATTTCTTAACATTCTCTTGAAAAGCTCTGAAAAAATCATCATCTTTCATTTCTTGAGTATATCCTAATTTCTCCTTAAATATAACACATTTTCTAAAATCATTAATGTCTTTAATATTTATAAGAGCATTATCATCATCTCCTGCAGCCTCTTGTAAAGTAGTGCAATCTTTTTCACTTTTTTCTAATAAGAAATCAATAGCATTAGGTTCTTCTCTTAAATTTAATAAAATATTTAAATAATTATCATATTTATAATTTTTATCATATAATATATCTATGTCAATATTATTCTTCCTTAAATTGTCAATATATTTCATTAAATCTACCGCATTATTTAATTTTTCCTGATTATTTTGTATTTCTTCAACTAGTTCCCATAAATTACCTTTTGATAATTTAGCTTTATCTATTATCACAGAAATTGCATTAGCAATTTTAATAATATCATCCTTTTTTGATAATAAAATGAAATCATCAATGATTCTGTCTTTTTTTTCTTTCGAAGCCTGTATTTTAAATATTGATAATATAGTATCAAATTCATCTAATATTTCTTCTTTGCTTTTTCCTTTTATAGTTTTTAGGCAAATTTGTAAAATTTTTTTTTCTAAAGTTTGAACATCGTCTTCAAAAATTTTTTTTATTTTTTCGAAATCTTTTTCTGTTTCGCTAATCCAGAATTGTTCATGACTATTTTTAAATTTGCTTTTATTATCATTGTAGATATTACAAAAGATAATACTTTTAATTTTTTTCGATCTTTCCAATGAATCGTGCTCATATTCATTAATCAATTCATCTATTTTATTTTTATTTTTTTCGTAATAATTAATTGGACCTGTACTCATTTTTTTTATATAATTTTTTATATCATCTATATTTTTTTTTTGACTTTCTCCAAAGAATCCAACGAAATCATCAAGGATAATTTTAAGAGAATTAGATTTTTTTTTAATTATAGAAATTAAATTATCATATTCTGATTTGATATTAGATGTTTCATTTTCATCATTTAAACAGATTGCTAATAATTTTTCTGAAAATGCTTTTTCTTTTTTTTCCTTTTCTTCTTTTTCTCCTTTTTCATTATAAAATGCATATATTTTATTCCAATCTATAGTTCCATCTTTCAATTTTAATATTTCGCGAAGATTTTTAGCTCTTTTTCTAGCACTTTCAATATAAAATATATATTGGAATTTTTCATTAAGAATAATACCTTCATCTAATAATCCCTTAAAAAATATAAATCTTTCATTATTTTCTATTTCTAAGAAATCGTCCTCATTTATAAATAAATTTCGTATTTTTTCCAAAAATCTAGCTTTTATTTTATCAGAACATTCTCGCATAATATCTAATAAAGCTTTAGCACTTAATTCTCCATCATTAACATAAAAATCAATAATATAATTTAATATTTCCTCATTTATTGAATTTCCTTTTTCTTTTAAGATTGTTAAATATATGTCATTTCTTAATTTTTCATTTAGCTTTTCTTGCATTAATTTTAAAAATCCAATAGTTCTTTCAGCTTCTCTTTTATCATTTTTAGAATAAATTATTAATAATAGTATAAGGTTTTTTAAATCTATTTTATCATCTTTATAATCATAATTATTAAATAAATCTATAAATTTATCCCTCATTTTTTCCAAACATAATGGATTTAATTCTATTATATCAGGATTCTGACTAATATTAAATAATTCGAATAATTTTTCAAAGTCACTTAAATTATTAATAAGTCCTACAACAGTCTCAATATACAAATTATAATAACTTTCAGTCTCTTTCAGTCTTTCGTCCCAATTAATCATTTTCCAATCTTCATAAAATTTAGAATCTAAATTTTTTATATTTAAATTAGATAGAATTTCAAAAGCTAAATCCATTTGGGGATTTTTATCGATTAGTGTTTTAATGAAATCCAAGATTTGTAAATTAGTCATTTCTCCATTTTTAGAAAGGCGCAGACCTGTTGCATAAATTGATTTATTAATATCTTTATGGTTTTCTTCTTTAAACATGTCTTTTTCAAATAAATCTTTAATACATTTTAAATTTTCCAAATTATTTCCTTCGAAATATGTTATGTATTTATCTATCAATGAGCCACTTATAAATATTGATACTGTTTTAGACATTACTTTTGCATCTTTTTGCTTTTCAAATAATTCTTTATATTTATGACATATTTCTCTCATATTATCTTCTTTTTTTGGAGTGATAAATAATCCGATATTAATTTTTGGATCTTTTTTCTTTTCAACTAGGTATAATTTTTCGAATTTGTCAAAATTTGATAAACATATATCTAGCAATTCTGATAATAAATTTACATATTTGAGTGAATTTGAAAGATCTTCATATGTATTTGATATTTCTATTAATTCTTCTACTTTTTTTTTTGCTAATTTTGCCCCTGTAAATAAATAGTTATATACTAATAGGGCTTTGTTTATATATTTTTTGCAAACAGGATTTTCATTCTCAACCTCTGATAAAAATTCATTTCTTACATATTCATAATAGAAATATAAAACAAAAGCGAATAATTTCATTCCGCATTGATCTTTTTCTTCTTCATTCTTACAATCTTTAAGAATTTTTTCTGGCTCCTTTTTATTAATTTTAATAAAATTCTGGGTAACCTTTAAATGCTTTTCGATTTCTTTTTTATCTGTTCCTTTCAATTTTTTTGGCTCAAAATTTAAAAAGTGTTTTATTTTAATTGCTGGGGATATACATTCAAGAAATATTAATATATAAAAATTGAATGTGAATTTTTCTTGAAATAATTTATTAGTAGATAAAACTAAATTTTCCCGCCTTTTATCCTTTTTCAACTTTACTTTCAGATCTTTTTCAAGATAATCTTTATAAATTTCAAATTGTTGTATATGTGAAAGCATTATTGATTTTGGAGGATTTATTCTTTTTATCGTTCCTATATCTGAAAATTTTACGTCGTATAAATAATTATCTCTATCAAATTCTGTTATAAGAGTTTTATAAGGGAATTTTTTTCCTCCACTTTCAAGCTCTATCTTTATCTCTAATTTATCTTTGCCTCTTTCTTTCAGTTTGGGAACGTAAATTTTAAATCTATATAAAGTTAAAATATATTTCTCTTTATTTATTTGCCTTGTTTCATTCTTTACATCTAATAATTCACCATACATATAATCTTTAGAAATGGAAACCTTGGAAGGTGATGTCTCAATATGGTTTTCAATGAAATAGACATAACTAGAGTCTTTTTGTTCTAAACTCGTCATTTTATATAAAATTAATCTTTTTAAATTGATAAATAATAAATAGATAAAATATTATGATTTATTTAATTATTTTTAATTTTACTTATTTTATATATATTATATATTTTTATTTTTAATTTAATTAATATTTGGGGATTGGGGATTGGGGATTGGGGATTGGGGATTGGGGATTG
>ERZ842401.5599-NODE-5599-length-13851-cov-3.526529_pt1 | contig 13851 bp, 10 predicted proteins | sample MGYA00521270_ERZ842401 | MGnify/ENA primary metagenome ERZ842401 (study PRJEB31892, sample SAMEA3878208) | bioreactor metagenome | biome: Moose rumen | place: Sweden | collected 2011-10 | study: EMG produced TPA metagenomics assembly of the PRJEB12797 data set... | reverse complement strand
ACTGAACATTTGATGAAGATAGGTGTTCCTATTCTTGGCACTAGGGCAGAAGATGTAGATGCAGCAGAAGATAGAGAATTGTTTGATAAGATATTAGAACAAACCAAAATTCCTAGAGCCGCTGGTGGTACTGTGTTTACAGCCGAAGAGGCTAAAGCTGTTGCAAATAGACTAGGATACCCAGTTTTGGTTCGACCTTCATATGTACTAGGCGGTCAGGGCATGCAGATAGCCTTTAATGATGAAGAAATCGAAAAGTTTATGGATATCATAAATCAGATAGCTCAGGATCATCCTATATTAGTAGATAAATATTTGCAGGGTAAAGAAATAGAAGTAGATGCTGTCTGTGACGGTGACAATATTTTAATTCCAGGTATTATGGAACATATTGAGCGAACAGGTATACATTCGGGAGACAGTATTTCAGTTTACCCAGCCCATACTATAAGTTCAGATATCAAGGATAAAATTGTTGATTATACTGAGCGTCTAGCCATGGCATTACATGTGCTTGGTATGATAAATATACAGTTTATCGCCATGGATGATGAGGTATATGTCATAGAAGTCAATCCAAGAAGTTCTAGAACCGTTCCATATATCAGCAAGGTTACAGGTATACCTATTGTAGATTTGGCAGCTAAGGTGATATTAGGTCATAAGCTTACGGATATGGGATATAATCCTGGCTTGCAGCCAGAGGCAGACTATATAGCTATAAAGATGCCTGTATTTTCATTTGAGAAACTTAGGGGTGCTGAAATCAGCCTTGGACCTGAAATGAAATCTACAGGTGAGTGCCTTGGAATAGCAAAGACCTTTAATGAAGCCTTGTATAAAGCTTTTCTTGGGGCTGGAGTGGAGCTTCCTAAGTATAAGCAAATGATTATTACTGTAAAGGATGCTGATAAGCCAGAGGCTTTAGAGGTTGCTAAACGATTTGAAAGGCTAGGCTATAAAATCTATGCTACTCGCTCAACAGCAAAATATTTGCAAGACGGTGGAGTAGATGCTCTTCGTGTTAACAAGATTACCCAAGAATCGCCAAATGTAATGGACCTTATCCTTGGTCATAAGATTGATTTGGTTATTGATACCCCTACTCAAGGCCATGGTGACAAGACAAGAGATGGATTTTTAATTAGAAGAAATGCTATTGAGACTGGTATAAATTGTATAACAGCAATGGATACGGCAGTTGCCTTAGCTACATCCCTTGAATCAAAGGTCAGTGAATATACATTAGTAGATGTAGCAAAAATCAGAAAAATTTGAAATTTTTGTGAATTAACTATGCTTACTTAACAGAGAAACCCTATAAAATATAGGGTTTCTCTTTTTGTTCACACAATTATAACATTTGGACATTATTGCAAGAATATTTTTGAGATGATATATTGAATTTAGTGATTATAACCAATGGAGGTCCTATAGTATGGAAAATAAGAAGCGAGGAAGTCTAAAAACTGTTCTTGTTGCTGTTATTTCATTGTCGGTTATTGTTACAGCTTTGGTAATTACTCTATTTACAATTTTTAATACTGTAAATAGTAATGAAGAACAAAGCGATGCTTATGCCGACAGATTGTTGGAAGATCAGCAGGATATGCTTAAGTTTGAGGTAGAAACTGTATTAAGCTATATTCAACGGGTATATGATCAACAACAGGCAGGAGTCTATACAGAGGCTGAAGCTAAAAAGATTGCTGCAGATTACGTTAGAGAATTACGCTACGATGGTGATTCTGGATATTTTTGGATTGACACATCAGATGGTGTGAATGTTGTCTTGCTTGGAAGAGACACTGAGGGGCAGAGCCGTATAGATTCGGTAGACCCAAATGGTGTTTATTACATTCAGGATATTATTAATGCAGGTTTACAGGATGGCGGCGGATTTGCTTATTTTAGCTTTGCAAAGCCTGATGAAACAGAACCTCTTCCAAAGATGAGTTATTCTGCATATTTTGAGCCCTATGATTGGGTAATAGGTACTGGTATCTGGATTGATCAGATTGATGCTATGAAGGCTGAGTATCAGGCAACAGCTCATGCAGCACTTATGAAGACAATAATCACTTCTGTTGTGGTTATGATTGTATTGATAGTTCTTGGTGCATTAACTGCATTCTATTTTGGAACTAAAATTACTCAACCTATTAAGCTGGCATCTAAGCAGATGGTTAGAATGGCTAATAGTGATTTCACAGAAAATGATGAGATTGCAAAGGTTAGATCACTCAAATCTAAAAATAACGAAATCGGTGAGATATCAGAGGCTCTTGATTTGATGCACAAGAATATCAGAGATTTGATGATAAGCATTTCCGATACTACTTCATATGTGGCATCTGCATCAGAGGAGCTTTCGGCTTCTGCATCGCAATCAGCTGAGGCTTCTGAGATGGTTGCAACTTCTTGTACAAATGTTGCAAACTCTTGCAGCACACAGATTACAGCTGTATCTGACGCTAGTAACGAGACAGATTCTTTCGTTACAAATATGGCTGAATTTAAAGAAGCAATTAATCGTTCATCAGAAATGATTAAAGCTACTAATGAAGCTGCTATAGCCGGAGCAGCCGATATGACTAACGCAACAGAGATGATGAATACTATCAAGGAGTCTGTTGAAAATACCGCTCAAGTAGTAGATGGATTGGGCGAGAGACTTAAGAGCATAGATGAATTTGTTGTAACGGTAGCAGAAATTGCTAGTCAGACAAATCTACTTTCATTGAATGCTAGTATTGAGGCAGCTAGAGCTGGTGAAATGGGTAAGGGCTTCGCTGTTGTTGCTAGTGAAATTTCTAAGCTGGCCGATCAGTCTAATCAGGCTGCCCAGAAGATTTCAGAATTAATTGGTGGCATTACAAGAAACTCTCAAGAGGCTGTTGTTTCAATGAGGGAAGGCGCTGAAAAGGTTGTAAGCGGAGCCGAGATTGTAGATGCAGCAGGAGGCACATTTAACAATATCGTAAACATGGTAAATTCTATTTCAGAGGAATCAAATACCATGAGCAATATTGTGGAACAGCTTTCTGGTGGTACTGATACTATCGCAAAGAATATTCATGATATTGAGCAAATGAGTATTTCAGTAGCTGATGAGACCTCTAATGTTTCTGCTGCTTCTCAGCAACAGACAGCTTCTTCTTATGAAGTAGCACAGGCATCCGATAAATTGGCTGGTAACGCTCAAGACTTGCAGGATGTTGTTGCTAAGTTCTCTCTATAAATTTAGGATTAAATTTAACCCGAAGACTTTTTATACAGGTCTTCGGGTTTTTTTACGTTTCTTTTACATGCGTTCTCTATAAATATAATCGTACAGATAAAAGGTTTAAAGATATGGAGGATGCGATGGATTTATTCTCAGTTTTGGATTTGTTGGGTGGGCTTGCACTATTTTTGTTTGGAATGCATACTATGTCCACATCACTTGAAAAAGTGGCAGGAGGTAAGCTAGAAGTTTATTTAAAAAGAATGACGTCTACACCCTTAAAAGGATTGGCACTTGGTACTATAATTACAATAATTATTCAATCTTCTTCAGCTGTGACTGTCATGTTGGTTGGATTTGTAAATTCAGGTATTATGACCTTAGGGCAATCTGTTGGTATCATAATGGGTTCTAATATTGGGACGACATTGACAGCCTGGATACTTAGCTTAGGTGGTATAGAATCAGAAAAAGTATTTATTAATTTGTTAAAGCCTAATAATTTTTCTCCAGTAATTGCGCTTTTGGGCATAATACTGCTGATGGCATCTAGTAAGCAGAAACACAAGGATATTGGTAGCATTTTTATAGGCTTTGCAGTGCTCATGTACGGAATGAATAACATGAGTGATGCTATGGCACCTCTTGCTTCAAATGAAGCGTTTACAAAAATTTTGACAAGTTTTGACATGCCGCTAATTGGAGTTTTGGTAGGATTAATCTTTACTGCTATAATTCAATCCTCATCCGCATCTGTCGGTGTTTTGCAGGCGCTTGCCATGACCGGTCAGATAAGCTTTGGAATGGCAATTCCGATAATTATGGGTCAAAATATTGGCACATGTGCCACGGCTTTGATTTCTACGGTAGGCACTAATAATAATGCAAAGAAGGTTTCCATTATACACATATTATTTAATGTGATTGGTACAATTATAGGCTTGTGCATTTATGGTATAATGAGATACGTGTTTGATTTGACTTTATTCGAAGAAAGTATATCTGCGATGAATATAGCCATAGTACATTCGATTTTTAATATTATGACTACGCTATTGTTGTTCCCATTTTCAAAACTTTTAGTGAGATTGGCAGATATAATAGCTAAAGACAAATTAGTAGACTCTGAGAGCTTTTATTATTACAGCGCCAAATAGATTAGGAGAATACAATGAAACTACGACCTCATCACTTACTTTGCATTCAAAAATTTACAGGTCATGGATATGATGAATCTTTTACAAAACATATAACACATCTAATTTCTGTACTTCCTAAGGGAATGGAAATAACCCTTCATGAAGGATGCGATGATTTATGCGTGGCATGTCCCTTTAATAAAAATGGTAGATGTGACTCTTTTGATAAAGTACATAAACTAGATACAGATGTGTTGCAGACATGTGATTTTTCATATGGTCAGACTGACGATTGGAAGTATTTTGCCAATTTAGCAAAACATAAGATTATTAAAACCGTTGCATTTGAGCATATTTGCAGCAAATGTCAGTGGTACGATTTGTGTCAGGCTACAAATGACGAAGATGCTTGGGTAAATAAAAATATTTAAAGTGAAGTGTTGCTTATGCAGCACTTTTTATTTGGATGTATTTCTTGCATCTTTTTTTGAAATTATTGTAAATCCCAATCAATATGATTATCATAGATGTATTGAACGTTATAGGAGAGAATGATGACATGAGACAGAATGGACGAAGACATCTTAGGAGAAGACAGCAAAAGCTGTATCGTATTGTTATTGGAGTTTTAGTAGTAGTTTTAGTTGCTGCAATTTCTATTGTATCAGTACACATTGTAAAGACTAATGCTGAAATTAAGGCTGAAGAGGAGGCAAGACAGCAATTAGAGCTAGAACAACAGGAGGCTGAGGAAGCAGCTGAAGAAAATGTGGATAGTGAGCCAGTTATTTCAGATGCACTACAGGCGGAATTGGATGCAGAAAATGACAGTGTGCATTTGGGTATAGATGTATCTAGGTATCAGGGAACTATTAATTGGTCTAAAGTCAAAGATGCTGGAATTGATTTTGCAATTGTTAGGATAGGATATAGAGATGAGGAGACTGGGCAAATTGTTGAGGATTCCAACGCTAGATACAATTTGCAGGAAGCTACCGCAGCTGGTATTCAGGCTGGGGCATATTTCTTTTCTACTGCTATTTCGGAGGATGAAGCTGTAGAAGAGGCAAACTTTACAATAGATATTTTACAAGGATATGCTATAACATACCCTGTTGCATTTAATTGTGAAGGATTTCAAAATTCTGACAGTAGAATGGCGTCTCTTTCTATTACTGATAGAACAAATATTGCTTGTAAATTTCTTGATACAGTCAGGGAGGCAGGATATATCCCAATGTTTTACGCAGCCAGAAATGAGCTACAGGATAGTGCAGCATGGGATACAGATATTATAGAAAACAACTATAAAGTTTGGGTGGCTCAATATGTATCAGATACTGCTGATATAGATACTCCAGACTATGATGGTAGCTATGGAATGTGGCAATATTCGGCTAGTGCCACTGTTGATGGTATTTCAAAACAAGTGGATGTGGACAAGGCTTATTTTGGATATGATAATACAGCCAGTCCAAAGGGAGAGGCTGCTACAGGAGCTACCGCTGATGTAGAGGCTCTTATGAATTTCAAAGAAGTAAATGAAACTGTTACTGCTAAGGATTCTACTAACTTACGCAATATTCCAAGTCAGGGGACTGATAGTAGCGTTTTATATACCCTTAAAAATGGAGATACTGCGACTAGAACAGGTATCAGCGATAGTGGTTGGTCAAGACTTAGTTATAATGGAAATACTTGTTATGCGGTATCCAACTATCTGACAACTGATTTGACAGTGAAGGAGACGGTTGCCCAGGAGACCACAGATACTAGCCAAACGGATGTCACTGATGTTCCTACAGGGACAGCTATAAAGACTCAATTTACAGCTTGCGATGATTTAGTTACAGCCAAGAGCATGACAAATTTGAGAACCTTGCCTAGCGTTACTAATAGTGATTCACAGGTGGTAAAGACTTTATATTATGGAGAGGTAGTGCATAGAACTGGCTACAATGCAGATTATGGTTGGTCTAGGGTAGAATATGAAGGACAGACATTATATTGTGTTAGCAGCTTTTTGACAGCCGCACCACAATAAATTGAGAGGGTACATATGCAAAGAAAATTATATTTTGAATGTGAATCTGGAATTAGTGGCGATATGACTGTAGCAGCTTTACTAGATTTGGGGGCTGATAGAGAGGTTTTGGATAAAGTATTATCTACAATCAAAGACCAATCCTTTCAAATAAAATATTCTAGGGTTAAAAAATCAGGCTTAGACTGCATGGATTTTGACGTGATATTAGACGATGAACATTCAGGACATGATCATGATATGGAATATTTATATGGACATACCCATGAAGGTCAGGAGCATAGTCGGGAGCATAATCATAGTCATAGTCACCATCATGATACTAATGATGATGGCATGCACCATCATTCTCATAGGTCGTATAAAGAGGTGATGGAGATTGTTGATGAATGTCAAATGACAGAGGGGGCTCACAAGCTTACAGAAAAAATATTTAGTATCTTAGCCGATGCAGAATCGAAGGCACATGGCATCCCAGTTGAAGAGGTACATTTTCACGAAGTTGGTGCGATTGATTCGATTGTCGATATAGTATCCATTGCTGTTTGTTTGGACAATCTAGGCTACACTAATGCTACGATTCCTTATTTGTGTGAAGGTAAGGGGACTGTCAGATGCCAACATGGAATTTTACCTGTGCCGGTTCCTGCAGTTAGCAATATTGCTATGGCTTATGATATTCCTATAAAATCTATAAACGTAGATGGAGAACTAGTCACTCCTACGGGGGCCGCTGTGGTTGCCGCTCTTAGAGATTCAAACAAACTTCCTGATACCTACACTATTAAAAGGATTGGTATGGGTGCAGGGAAAAGAGACTATGGATTGTCAGGAATCCTCAGAATTATGGAAATCGAAGATATAGGAGATTAGAAATGGATAGACCGATACTAAAAAATAAAATATATCTATATCTAACGGAATTTTTTGCAGGCATGTCGGTTATGGCAGTTGAGCTAGGAGCAAGCAGATTACTTGCTCCTTATTTTAGTTCATCTCAGATTGTCTGGACTATTATTATTGGTACAATCATGATAGCCATGGCCTTAGGAAATCTGTATGGAGGAAGAGCTGCTGATAAGGATCCTAATCCTGATAAGCTCTATAGAAGAATTATTATTGCAGCGATTTGGATTGCTGCCATTCCGGTAGTTGGAAAATATATAATTATTGGAATTTCTGCAATTCTAATTTTTACCGTAAATACGAATTTTCTTATCATAGCAGCATTTGTGGCATGTATGATTATATTTGTGTTTCCACTTTTTTTACTTGGAACAGTAACTCCATCATTGGTAAAATTTTCTGTTGATAGTTTAGATGATAGCGGAAGTGTGGTAGGGAAATTGAATGCCAGCAATACAATCGGTTCGATAATAGGTACTTTTGTGCCAACATTTATTAGCATTCCAGCTGTAGGGACAGCTATTACTTTTTTGATTTTCGCTGGTATATTGTTAGTTCTTTGCATTATATATTTTATAAGTTCAAAAATAAATTTTTCCAAGGCCAAGATAGTACCTGTTAGCATTGTTTTATTTTTAGTCTGCTGCATTCTTGGTCATGATTTAAGCTTTGCTTTTTGGCAGACTAACCTCACATATGAAGGGGAATCCATCTACAATTATTTACAGGTTAGCGAAAATGATGACAGAGTTGTGTTATCAACCAATGTGCTATTCGGTGTGCAATCTATCTATGAAAAGCAAGAAGGACTCACTGGCATGTACTATGATTATGCCATGGCGTCTTACTTTATGGCTGATGTACCACAGGATAGACCTGCAAAAATTTTAATTTTAGGAAATGGTTCAGGGACCTTTGCAACTCAATGTGAGCGTTATTTTGATGATGTTGAAATTACTGGTGTGGAGATAGACCAAAAGATTACTGATTTAGCTGTAGATTATTTTGAATTACCTAAGGATGTACCTGTGTATACTTATGATGGTAGAGCCTATCTTAATGCTATTAATGAAAAATTTGATGTGATAATGGTAGATGCTTATCAAGATATAACTATTCCATTTCAGATGTCTAGCATTGAGTTTTTTACCTTAGTTTCAGACCATCTCACAGATAATGGTGTGATGGTTGTAAATATGAATATGCGAAGTGATAAGGAAGGAAACATTAATCAGTATTTGGCAGATACAATAGGTGCAGTTTTTGAAAATATCTATACATGCGATGTGACTGGATGGTCAAACAGAATATTATACGCAAGCCACAATGATGATACGTTAAATAATTTATCATCGGCAACATTTAATTCAGATGAATTGGCAAACTTTTTAAGCTTAGTTTCAAAAAATATCATTTCTTATGAACCGGGACAGTTGATTATGACTGATGACAAGGCACCTGTGGAGCTCTTGGGTATGCGAGTAATCGATGAAATGATTAAGGATGAAGTGGCTTATTACAAAGAAATATATAAAAAAGAGGGTATAGAGGGGCTAATGGAGTCCCTCTAAGAGAAAACCTATTATTGAAATAGTTCCATGATTCTTTGGATGATACTTTTCTTTCTAGTTTTGTAGACGATATTTAGATTGGCGTATTTGCTTAATGGGTCGGATTTTGATTCTAGCTTGGTAAGGAAGATGCGCATCCATGCTATGTCCTCATCCTTACCTTGAAAATCATCAAAACTCAATTCGGCATTTTTTAAAGAAATAAACCTTTCTCTTATTTTTTTTAGTCTATTTAATGTGGATTCCCATTCTGTTATATAGTCCCATGCTTCTACGACACAGTGCTCCATTTTTGAAATGTAGGTATTGACACCTTCATCTTCATCAGATTTTAAATTCTCAGCAAGCATGAAATCGAAATATTTGTACTCGTCATAAAAATTTTTGTTTCTGACTTTGTTATTTTCCATGATGCAAAATCCTCTTTCTGTAAGTTTATTATTTGTCTGTTGTTGGGATGAGCCTCATAACTAACTACCTTTAATCATAAAGAATAATTGTGCTAATTTTGTGAAATAATTAAAATGATAAAAGGTGAATTGACGTGAATAAATTAAAGGACCTAGTTGAAAAATAGGTAATTATTAATTATGCTATATTAAAAAATATTGTACATATTATTTAGGAGCTAAAGATGGACGAAAGATTAGAAAGGCAGCTGGATTTTGCCCTTGAAATAGATAAAGAAAAAAATATTTTTAGACAGACCCATTTGTCTAATCATGGTAGAAATGAAAATGACGCAGCGCATGCTTGGCATATGGCAATAATGGCCTACATTTTAAAGGAATATTCCAATGAGCCAGTTGATATTGGTAAAGTTATGTTAATGTGCCTGATTCATGATATTGTAGAGATTGAAGCAGGTGATACCTACGCCTATGATGAGGAAAATAAAAAGACTCAAAAGGCAAGAGAAGATGCGGCTAAGGAGCATATATTTGGCAGGCTGCCAGCTGACCAGAGCAGGGAACTAATAGCTTTATTTGATGAGTTTGAAGCTTTTGAATCACCTGAATCAAAATTCGCCCACGCCATGGATAATTTGCAACCACTTATGTTAAATAATAGCAATGGTGGTAGCGATTGGAGAGAGCATGGAGTTAGCGCAAGTCAGGTGCATGGTAGACAGGATAAGACCGCTCTTGGTTCCAAGAAACTCTTTGAGGTGGTTGATTCAATCATACAGGCTAATGTTGATAAAGGAAATATTAAGGATGAATAATAGGCTTTTGGAGGTTTTATGAAAGCACTAATAGCAATGAGCGGTGGAGTCGATAGTAGTGTGGCGGCTCTTTTGATGAAGGAAAAAGGATATGAATGTATAGGTTGTACCATGAAGCTATATGCAAATGAGGATATAGCCGTTTGCAGAGAAAATACTTGTTGTTCATTGGATGATGTAGAAGATGCTAAATCAGTTGCTAGAAAGCTGGATATGCCACATCATACATTTAATTTTCAAGATAGATTTAGAGAAAAGGTTATTAATTATTTTATAGATAGTTACGAGCACGGTCAGACCCCCAATCCGTGTATTGAATGTAACAAGACCATGAAGTTTGATGAGTTGTATCGCAGAGCTGAAATACTTGGATGCGACAAGATAGTTACTGGGCACTATGTGCGAATACGTAAATGCGATAATGGATATCAGCTTTTGAAAGGGCTTGATGATAACAAGGATCAGAGCTATGTATTATATGCCATGACGCAGGATGAACTGGCACATACAGATTTTCCATTGGGAGAATTGTCAAAGGATGAGGTTAGGCATATTGCAGAAGAACACGATTTTATTAATGCAAATAAACCTGACAGTCAGGATATTTGCTTTGTACCTGATGGAGACTATGTAGGTGCACTGAAAAGATTTTCAGGTCATGATTATGAACCTGGTGATTTTGTTGATGCTGATGGAAATATCCTAGGTAAACATAAGGGAATAGTTGGATATACAATCGGACAAAGAAAGGGGCTTGGTATATCTGCAGAGTACCCACTTTATGTTACAGGACTTGATACTGACAATAATAAAGTAATACTTGGAAAGAATGAGGATCTTTTTAGTGTCAATGCAAAGGTTGTTAACATTAATTGGATTGATCCAACAGATGATAGAACAGAATTTAAATGTAAGGCCAAGGTAAGATACAGAATGAAAGAACAACCTTGCACAGTCAAGAAAATTGACGCAACTAAAGCATTAGTGACATTTGATGAACCGCAGAGAGCAATTACCCCAGGACAGGCAGCAGTATTTTATGATGGGGAAGTTGTGCTAGGCGGTGGAACAATAGTATTGGAGTAACGTAGTTAGCTAAATCAGGGAGACTTAAATGACAAGAAAAGATTTTTTAGAATTGGTATCTAGTAGAATTTTGTTTATGGATGGAGCAACAGGCACCGAGCTTCAAAAAAGGGGAATGCCTGCTGGAGTCTGCCCTGAGAAATGGATTATAGATAATCCTGAGGCAATCAAATCATTACAGAAATCATACTATGAGGCTGGATCTGATATTGTCCTCGCACCTACTTTTACAGCATCTAGGATTAAGCTTGCTGAATATGGTCTAGAGGATAATCTGGTGGAAATGAATAGACAGCTTGTAAGACTAACAAGACAGGTTGCTAGCAAGGATAAATATGTGGCAGCAGATTTGTCTATGACTGGAAAGCAGCTATATCCTCTAGGGGATTTGATGTTTGAAGACTTGGTGGATTGCTACAAGGAGCAGGTAAAGGCCATTATGTCAGAAGGAGTGGATTTGTTCGTTGTAGAGACAATGATGAGTCTACAGGAATGTCGTGCGGCTGTTTTGGCTATTAGAGAGACTGTAGAGGACATGCCTATAATAGTTTCTCTTACTTTTAATCCTGACGGTAAAACTCTTTATGGCACAAGCCCTGATACAGCCATGATTGTACTTCAGTCTATGGGTGTTGATTGCGTCGGCATGAATTGTAGTACAGGACCTGATGACATGATTCCTCTGGTAAAGCAGATGGCAAGTGTTTCTAATATACCTATTATTGTAAAACCTAATGCAGGCTTGCCTGAGCTGGAAAATGGCAAAACTGTTTATAAGATGGGGCCAGAAGAATTTACAAATGCATGTTTAAAATTATACGAAGCAGGAGCGTTTATATTTGGTGGATGCTGCGGCTCTACTCCAGAACACATAAAAAGTTTAGTAAACGCTTTAAAGGATAAGCCTCAACATGAGATTTCTAAAAAATCCCTTAGAGTTATCACATCAGAAAGGGCAAATACTTGGATTGATTTAGACGGTCCTTTTATGGTCATAGGAGAGCGAATTAATCCTACAGGAAAAAAGAAATTTCAAGAGAGTCTAAAGAAGGGCTCTATGGAAATGGTTGTGGATTTTGCTAGAGAGCAAGAAGAAAAAGGCGCCAACATTTTAGATGTAAATATGGGTATGAACGGCATCGATGAAAAGCAAATGATGATCGACAGTATCTATGAGGTGACCTCAGCTGTGGATTTACCTTTGTGCTTAGATACCAGTCATGTTGACATCATGGAGGCGGCTCTCAGGATTTATCCTGGTCGTGCCTTGATTAATTCTATATCAGCCGAAAAAGAAAAGATGGAACCCTTGCTTGCTTTGGCTAAAAAATATGGTGCCAGTTTTATAGTCTTGCCTTTGTCTGGAGCAGGTCTTCCAAAAGACATAGAAGAAAAAAAGACCCATATTAATACTGTTCTTAATGCGGCAGCCGACTTGGGTATTGATAAAGAGGCAGCTGTAGTAGATGTGCTGGTTCAAACTGTTGGAGCTGAAGGAACTGCTGGATTACAGTGCTTTGAAACGATTGAATACTGTAAAAAAGAACTGCATCTTCCAACTGTATGTGGGCTTTCAAATATTTCCTTTGGCATGCCTAATCGCCCGTTTGTTAATGCCACTTATTTAACTATAGCAGTAAGTAAGGGGCTGACTATGGCTATAGCCAACCCTAATCAGGATATGCTGATGTATCAGGCTGCAGCTGCTGATGCACTTATGAACAAGGAGGGGGCATTAGAAAAATACGCATCCCTTCCTGTACTCGAGACAGCAATTGGTCAAACTTCACCTGCGAAGGATAATCCAGCTAATGGTGGCAATTCATCTAGTCAAATAGATACTACAGATTTGAGCCCTATAGCTTTATGTGTTGTAAAAGGCAAAAAGGAAAAGATTGTTGAGGAAATTAAAAAAGCTTTAGATGAGGGGATAGAACCTCAGACCATTATTGAACAACACTTGATAAAGGGTATAAATGTAGTTGGTGATTTATACGACAAAAAGAAATATTTTCTTCCTCAACTTATAGCTGGCGCCAATGCCATGGAAATAGGTATGAAGGAGATTGAGCCATTGCTTGCAACTGAGTCAGGCGATGCCAAGGCTACAGTAGTAATAGCTACTGTAGAGGGTGATATCCACGATATTGGAAAGAATCTGTGCGCCCTTATGCTAAAAAACTATGGATTTAATGTTATCGATATGGGAAAGGATGTCCCTGCCGAAAAAATTATAGATAAAGCTGTAGAAGTAAACGCAGATGTTATAGGTCTTTCTGCGCTTATGACCACTACAATGATGCGCATGGATGATGTTGTAAAGCTTGCCAAAGAAAAGGGCTGCAGGGCTCAGATTATCATTGGTGGAGCTTGTATCACAGAGTCATTTAAAGACGAAATTAATGCTGATGGATATTCAGAGGATGCAGCTGGTTGCGTGAGATTAGTTCAACAGCTAATGAGGTAAATCTTTTGTAAATTCAGCAAATTACACGATTTAAAAAAAATATTGCGAAAATTAATAAATCGGTTGACATGAGCCCTAGGGTTTGTTATATTTATCAAGTCGCTTGAAGCGGTAAAAAAACGCTTTAAGCTCTGGGATCTTAGCTCAGCTGGGAGAGCATCTGCCTTACAAGCAGAGGGTCACAGGT
>ERZ842401.5598-NODE-5598-length-13852-cov-14.998985_pt1 | contig 13852 bp, 9 predicted proteins | sample MGYA00521270_ERZ842401 | MGnify/ENA primary metagenome ERZ842401 (study PRJEB31892, sample SAMEA3878208) | bioreactor metagenome | biome: Moose rumen | place: Sweden | collected 2011-10 | study: EMG produced TPA metagenomics assembly of the PRJEB12797 data set... | reverse complement strand
CGCGACCCCAACCTTGGCAAGGTTGTGCTCTACCAACTGAGCTATTTCCGCATTCTTAAAGCATCTCTCTCGATTGCGGATGCAAAGGTAATGCTTTTTTCGGAATTGACAAACTTTTCGACCTTTTTTTTAATAAAAAGTTTACTTTTATTGTTTCTATCCCTGTTTTTCTATACGTCTGCTTGTTCGCTACTCGCTATCGTAACACCACGGCGCAAAAGATTGACCTTGGAGACTATACAATAAAAGCCAACAACCATAAGCCCTCGCTTTCGCAACTCCTTAACATCTTTGGTAGACAAACGAATACGAAAGACACCTGATGATCCTAAAGAGGCGCACCCCCATTCATTCAACTGATTAGCATTGCCTTCCAATGTTGTCTCCGTATCCTTATAAATAGTTTTGATATTCCAATATTCAATGGAAGGGTCACTCTGGTCGTTTTCATAAATAAATTCCAACTGATCGCCTTCTTGCGCTTCTGCGAAATGATCTGCCTCAATCATAATATGATGTTGAAAGTTGCCAAAGAAGCACTCTCCCTCCCAGATGGGAGTCGGATTCCACACAGAAGTTCCTGGAGTAAGATAGATACGATTTATCGTCATGACACAAGAGTCTGCTGTCTGCAAGATAACGTCATCTATCTGGCTGGCATTCTGACCGTCAAAATAATAAACAAAGGTAGATATCCCTGGTTTACCATATGCCCTCATGTTGTTGGAAATCTTTAATTGAGTCGTGGTAGTAGTCGGTTCTGAGAACTCCACGCTGATAGATTCATATCCAGACCAGTCAACAGGCAGGTTGCGCTCACGCATTGAGCCCACAAGCCCTCCCCATGGTATGGCATGATAAGTAATAGAGCCGTCAGTATTCTTCTCAAATTTCTCATGAATATTCCAAGTACCATCAAACTTGGACGTGATTGTCAATCCATACTCATCTTTTTCAGAAACACATGCCATCAATAACAGACATGACACCACTACCCATATATTCCTCATATTAATTTGTCTTAGTGTAGTAATTACATTATATTTCAGTTGCGAAGATACACATAATATTTTAAATTGCAAAGGATTATATGAAAATTTCGTAAAAAGAGACCTAATCCATACGATTTCGGTAATCTTCATAGGTAAATTGGCGAAGAATCTCCAATTGCCCGTCGTTATGTAAGATACCAATTGACGGATGAGAAATGCCATTGAAAGTATTCGTCTTTACCGTAGTATAATGAAGCATATCCTCAAAAATAATTTCTTGTCCAATCTTCAATGGCTCTGGGAATTTCCACGCACGCATAAAGTCTCCTGCAAGGCAACTATTACCGCCTAAACGATAGACGCAGTCGCCATTATCCTCGTCTACATGCTCGGCTCCACGGACATCTGGGAAATATGGCATTTCCAAGCAGTCGGGCATGTGGCAAGTGAAACTTACATCAAGGATGGCGGTTTTTATTTCCTTATCCTCCACAATATCCACCACGTGAGCGACTAACGGACCAGTCTGCCATGCAAAGGCACTACCAGGCTCGAAGATTACTTTCAGGTTGGGATAACGTTGATGAAAACCACGCATCACTTTCACGAACAACTCTATATTGTAGTCTTTACGGGTCACCAAATGACCACCACCAAAATTAATCCATTTCAACTGGGAGAACCAAGGGGAGAATTTCTTCTCAATATGCAGGAGGGTACGCTCAAAGACATCTGCCCCACTCTCACAATGACAATGACAATGGAAACCCTCTATATCGGAGGGAAGTTGCGAGGGCAACTTATCGGCAGTAACCCCGAAACGGGTGCCTGGGGCACAGGGGTTATACAACAGAGTACCTACTTCCGAATATTCCGGATTAACACGCAACCCGATAGAGCATGAAGCGGCACGATGATGAAAACGCTCATATTGCGACAATGAATTAAAGGTCAAATGAGAGGAACAGGCTACTATCTCGTCTATCTCCTCATCGGTATAGGCTGGTGAGAAAGTATGTGCCTTACTACCAAACTCATGATAGGCAAGTTTTGCCTCTGACAAGGAACTTGCTGTGGTAGAACGGATATACTCCCGGAAAATCGGGAACGTTTTCCAAAGAGCAAAAGCCTTAAAGGCAAGAATAAATTCCGAATCCGTACGCTCTGCCACTTGTTGTATCAACGACAGATTCTGACGCAGTTTCTCCTCCTCTATAATATAAATAGGTGTCTTTAAATCCATTTTCTTGATGAAATATTAATTTTCGACTGCAAAGATAACTTTTTATTGCGGTTAAATTGCATTATTCCATTAAAATTATTAATTTTGCAGATGAATTGAGACTGATAGAAATGAAACTCATCGTAATGACACAACCCACGTTTTTCGTGGAAGAAGACAAAATATTGACATCACTCTTTGATGAGGGACTGGATTGCCTGCACCTGTATAAGCCAGACTCATCCCCAATGTACGCAGAGCGATTATTGACACTCCTGCCAGATGAATACTACTCGAAGATTGTTGTCCATGACCATTTCTATCTAAAGGAAGAATATAAACTGAGAGGTATTCATATCGATGATGCCAGCACCCCCATTCCCAATTCATACAAAGGGAAAATCAGTTGTACCTGTCGCAAGATAGAAAACCTAAAGGAAGCGAAACATCATATGGACTATGTTTTCTTGAAGAACATCTTCGACAGCCAGACATTTGCGGAAGAAAAATCTTCGTTCACGGCAAATGAACTGGAAGAAGCGGCAAAGCGTGGGCTGATTGATCGCCATGTGTACGCTTTAGGTGGTATGAACATTGACAACATACGGGTAGCAAAAGACCTTGGATTTGGTGGAGTTGTCATTAGCGGTGACCTCTGGAACCGCTTCAACATCCATCAGGAACTTGATTACAAGGCACTGATTACCCATTTTGAGAAACTAAGGAAAGTTATTGGATAAATAATCTAAAACAAATATGAGCACGAACAAAAACTACATGGTTTTTTCCGGTACTGCCACAAAGTACCTCGCAGAGAAAATCTGCCAAAGTTTAGGATGTCCGCTTGGAGAGTTACAGATTACGAACTTCTCCGATGGTGAGTTTGCCGTATCCTATGAGGAGTCTATCCGTGGACGTGACATTTTCCTCGTACAGAGCACCTTCCCGAATAGCGACAACTTGATGGAACTTTTACTAATGATTGACGCAGCAAAACGTGCCTCTGCACGTACCATCAATGCTGTTATTCCTTATTTCGGATGGGCACGTCAGGACCGTAAGGACAAACCCCGTGTCAGCATCGGTGCCAAACTGGTTGCAGATCTGCTTTCTGTGGCTGGTGTAGACCGTGTCATCACCATGGACTTGCATGCCGACCAGATCCAGGGATTCTTTGATGTTCCCGTTGACCATCTCTACGCTTCCAACGTCATCCTACCCTACCTGCAGAGCCTACAATTAGAGGATTTAGTAATTGCCTCGCCTGATGTAGGTGGCTCTAAGCGTGCCAATACATACGCCAAGTACTTAGGGTGCCCATTGGTACTATGCAATAAGACACGTGCTCGTGCTAACGTAGTTGCCTCCATGCAGATTATTGGTGATGTCAAGGACAAGAATGTTGTCATTATCGATGATATGGTGGATACCGCTGGTACCATTACCAAGGCTGCTGACATCATGAAAGAAGCCGGTGCAAAAACGGTTCGCGCCTGTGCCTCACATTGTGTGATGAGTGGTCCGGCAAGTGATCGTGTACAGGCTTCTGCCTTGGAGGAGATTGTCTTTACAGACTCTATCCCCTACACCCAGCGTTGTGCGAAAGTGAAGCAGTTGAGCGTTGCCGACCTGTTTGCTGAGACTATCCGTCGTGTCATCAACAATGAAAGTATCTCCAGTCAATACATTATTTAATATACATATACATAATGAATATCAAATCCATACTCATCATGACAGCAGCAGGCATCACGCTTGCTGCTTGTCAGTCTAATACGTACCAAATTAAAGGTACCGTAGAAGACGTTCAAGAGGATACTCTTTTCCTGACAACTGACCTGCAAGAAGGTACTCCGCGCGACACTATCGTGGTAAGAGACGGACGTTTTGAACTCAGTGGGAAGACAGATTCCACTTACTTCTGCCTTATCTACAGCAAGAACGAGGAAGCATTGAACATTCCACTATTCATCGAACCGGGTACTATCAAGGTCATCCTGTCGAAAACTCCAGGAGGCTCTCGTGTAGGCGGAACTATTATCAATGATGAGTGGCAGCGCATGACTGACTCAACGATGGTGATTGGTAAGGAGATTAATAATATTGCAGAGAAAGTGTATGCCCATGAGGAGGCAACACAAGAAGAGCAACAAAAGGCAATGGCGCAGATTGAGAAACTAAACCAACGTTTCGGTGGTGTGGTGGCTGATTTCACGGAGCGTAACATCAAGAACGAATTAGGCTTTTTTCTGCTGACCATGTATCCAGAAGAGATTATTCCTAACAAAGAGCGCCTACGCCTGATTCAGATGATGCCGATGGAGATGCGTCAGCGAGAGGCTATCAAAGAGATGGAGCAACAGATTGGCAACGCTTCTAAGACGGAAGAAGGCGCAATCATTCAGGATTTCACCATGCCATCTATTGAGGGGGCTCCGATGAATATCATGAGCGAGGTAAAGAAAAACCGCATTACCGTCCTCGATTTCTGGGCAAGTTGGTGTGGACCCTGTCGCCAAGAGACACCACTGATGGTGGAGATATACAAGAAATACAAAGACAAGGGATTGGGTTTCGTAGGTATCTCATTGGATGAGGATGCAGATGCTTGGAAACAGGCAACAGATCAGTTAGGCATTGTATGGCCTCAGATGAGCGACCTCAAAGGATGGGAGAATGCCGCTGCTCAGATATTCAGCATCACCAGCATCCCCCACACTATCGTCGTCGACCAGAAAGGGAAAATCCTCCGCCGTGGGCTACGTGGTGAGCAGTTAGAACAATTTATTGGCGAACAACTCAAATAAGCACTTTAAAAGTGACTATATTTATCTGAACAGACAATTCTATTTTCAATTAAAAACAGAAATATTATGACTACAGGAAATGTGCGACCAGAGTCAATGGAGAGAATTACTACTCCCGCTTTGGCACAGAAATTTATTGAGGAACAGATTAAGAATCTGCGTGCTCAGATTGGAGAAAAGAAGGTGTTGCTGGCACTTTCAGGTGGTGTAGACTCATCAGTGGTGGCTGCCCTACTTATTAAGGCTGTGGGTAAGCAACTGGTATCTGTACATGTGAATCACGGACTTTTACGAAAAGGAGAACCTGAGCAGGTGGTACGTGTGTTCCGTGATGAGATGAACGCAAATTTAGTATATGTAGATGCTACAGACAGGTTCTTGGACAAGTTGGCTGGTGTGGCTGATCCAGAACAAAAGCGTAAGATAATTGGTGCTGAGTTTATCCGTGTATTTGAGGAGGAAGCACGTAAACTGGAGGGTATCAGTTTCCTGGCACAGGGGACCATCTATCCCGATATCGTGGAATCCGGTCCCGTGAAGTCGCACCACAATGTAGGTGGTCTGCCCGAGGACATGCAGTTTGAACTGGTGGAGCCTATTAAACTACTATTCAAGGATGAGGTTCGCGTAGTAGGTAAGGAACTTGGTCTCCCTGACAACATGGTGTTCCGTCAGCCATTCCCTGGTCCTGGACTGGGTGTTCGTTGCACAGGTGCAATTACTCGTGACCGCTTGGAGGCCTTACGTGAGAGTGATGCTATTCTGCGCGAGGAATTTGCCAAGAATGGCTTAGAGGGCAAAGTATGGCAGTATTTCACCGTTGTACCCGACTATAAGTCAACAGGTGTTAAAGACAATAAACGAAGTTGGGACTGGCCTGTGATTATCCGTGCCGTGAACACACGCGATGCCATGACAGCCTCTATCGAGGAGATTCCTTACTCTCTCTTACACCACATCACAAAGCGTATTGTCACAGAGGTTCATGGAGTGAACCGTGTGCTATATGACCTCACACCGAAACCTACGGGCACCATCGAGTGGGAGTAAATATCAAAACGGATATCCTATAGCGAAATGGAGAGTCTGGTTATTCTTGAAACCATCGGTGTTAAAGAAACCAGACTTTCCTGTTTCATAGGGAACATGAAGTCCAATTCCCCAATCGAGACGGAGGATGAGAAAATCCAAGTCATAACGAATACCGATACCTGTACCAACAGCGAGTTCACGAATACAGTTCTTAAAACGAAAACGCCCCTTAGATGCAATTGCCTCCTCTTCCTCATTATCACCATGGTCATTGGAAGGTGTCCACACATTACCCGTATCCAAAAACATGGCACCATATAGATTGCCAAAAAGACGACGACGATACTCCAAGTTCGCCACAAACTTGATACTGCCATTACGCATAAGATAATCTATCGCTTTGTCGCCAAAAGACTCGATGCTACCTGGTCCGACCCCACGGACGGAAAAAGCACGGATACTGTTAGCACCTCCGACATAGAACATCTCGGAATTGGGAATAGCGTCTGAATTGCCATAGATCCATGTATATCCTGCATTGACATGACCTACCAACTGAGATGCGCTGTTGAGTGTCCATGTCTTGGTGAAGTCTGTCTCTATTTTCAAGAACTGTGAATACGGATTCCTAAAGAGGGTTTTGTCCTTCTCATTCCATTTCTTGCCGCCAATCATGTAAGCAAGAGATAACAGATTGCCTGACTCTGCAATAGTGATTTCCCAACGAATGGGATGCAATTTGCCTGCAGGGCTGGTATAGGTATAGGTGTAACGCATCTCGGGCACAAAGTAGTCCTGCATCGTAGCGGCAAGATAAGGATTCGTCTTTACCAACTCATCATAGGCTTCCGTATGACTATTCATAAATTGATACTTTAGCGTTAGTGGCGAGAACTCATGACGACTCTGTGCAGAGGTCTGCCACTTATAGGTCCACTCACCACTAACCACATGCATCTTATAGTAACTGGGGCGATAGATGACATCTGTAGACACCTTGGCAAGCGTAAGGGGGGTAGAGTAGAAACGATGACGACGGATGCGACGACCGTCTTTATCGCGACGCACACGGTTACCACCAAAGAATGGAGCGATAATACGAGGAAACTCGATGCTGGCATCGGCACCATACTCATAATTATTCATCGAAGTACCACCAGTTGTCGACCACTCATAAGAGCCATGCAGGTTGACATCTATCTTCTCACCACCACGGAATGCATTACGTCGTGTAACACCCAGTTTCAATTCTGGTCCCACTCGCCCAATAGTACGGGCATTGAAATTCGTCTCTATATAAAAGTCCCATGGTTTGTCGAACACACAGTCAAGGGTCAAGTCCAAGGTATCACAGATCGCTGTGGTATCACGAGGAGTAAACACGAAATTAGTAGATGAGAAAAGTCCCATGGCATTAAGTTTATTGGCTGACTGCACATAGTTATCATAACTATAGAGTTGACGAGGACGCAGTTTCATATCTGCCATCAGGACACGGGTGCGGATAGGCGGTTTCTTGCCTGAGAAGCGAACTGTAAAATAGCGACGATGGAGAGAGTCAGTCAACTGCTCCATGAATGTCTTTCGCATATTGATGTTCACCCGTCCGATATACCACTTATGAAGCGCCTGAATAGGAACATCCTTTGCCAGTTGGAAACGTAACTGCGCCTTGCCATCAACAGCAAAGGTGTCTGCGAGATAAGAGGCATAGCCCGACTGATAATAGTAAAAGCCATTATTACGCAACAACTGACTCACACGACTGCGCTCCGCATCCAGATTGGAGACGACAAAAGGATCACCCTTGTGGATTTTCGCCTCGTCTAACGTCTCCTGTATCAGGCTGTCTGCGTCAGCAGGAAAGCCAAAATAACCGACACTGTCAAGACAATAGAGCCTACCAGGATTCACCGTATAGCCGATTTTAGCAGTCTGAGGATTCTTTTGTGGGAGGACCTCATAGTCTACCTGTCCGTTAAAGTAACCATGGTTACGCAACACGGAACGTGCTACAGAACTACGCAGTTCGGGATTCACCCACGACATCAGAACTGGCTGTTTTCCAAATGACTTTGTCATCCATTTGGCAAAACCAGAGTCTTTTCCACTATAATGGTTCCACACCGACAAGCCGAAAGAAAACGGCATCCGATAATAACTACTTCCAAAGATGGCTCCATTGGGGGCTGTGGCAAGAGCCGCCTCTACTTCCTCTTGGGTCTGGGTAAAATTATCGTTCGCCTCATAATTCTCATAGGCTATTTTGACAAGACCAGTGAAAAGTTTGTCGTCCTCAGGGATATTCTTCGTCATCGAACAAGAGGAGAGCAGTACACCTATTGTAAGATATAGAATACTATTTCTTTTCATTGCTTTCAGTTTTTAGGGTATCGGTAGAAGTCTGAGTACTCGGAACTGCTGGAGCAGACAAGGGTCTCTGAGTCCGTTGAGGAGTTGTATCCTTAAAACGGAAAATATCCCAGAAGTTCTGCAAAGAACGGCGCCAGGTGAAACCACCACCATATTTCTGCGTATAGCCGTCCAGCCAGTCATAACTATTGTTCTGGTAATATAATGTGATAAACTTATTAGCCGTCTGATCGAGGCGGTACTCCAGTGACACATTATCGAAGAAGGAGTTGTTACGTTGTTGCAGTTCCGCACCTGTAGACACCTTACCACCAACAGCAATCTTCAGACGATTGTTCATAAACCGCTTGGCAAACTTGAACGAGTAGTCTGTATGCATGGCACCTGAGGCATCTGTCGAATTGTCCATGCCAAACGAAAGGTCAAGGGTGCGCAGGGCATTACCCGTAATCTGACTGATCTCGGAATTAAGGAATGAACTGAGTGCGGAGTTCATGGAGAAAGAGCCTGTGTTGCCATCAGCAAGATACATTCCTGTTGTAAGCATCGTCACGGCAAGTTTACCACGCTGTTCCACACCCATCGCCTGTAACTCACTATGCAATTGCATATCCTCTGGCGCATCCAGTGTAAACTCCAATCCCATATCACTCAGTGTCTTCGTTATGACTACGCCACAGTCGAACTCGACACTGCGCCCTACTCCGCTGCTGTTAGACACAGTGGCACGGGTACGCTCTGTCGCCGTGATATTTAGCGTAGGATTCATAGGCTCTCCCGTAAATTCTATATATGAACCGTCTTGTATCGTGAACGTCTTCAATGGGATGATAGGCAATGAGTATTTCATCTCTCCATTCGACAACGTATAACGCCCACGCAGTTGCAGACTCTCTGCAGGAGAATATTGCATGCGCAGTGTCCCACCACCCATCAGGTCGATATAGTTAGAGTGATCAGTATTCAGATATGCCATGATATGAGCACCTTTCGAAACTTCAACCGTCATGTCCATACTGAAACCGTTTAGGGAAGGACGCTCGACTACCACTTGCGCAGTATCACTAAAGTCTGTGAACTTGACAAGTTCCTCTAACTGATTATCTGTAGAAAGTGGGGTGTCACGTAGCACATAACTCATATCCGTAGAGCCTAAGACATTCAGTCTACCCCGCATCTTCAAGTTGTCCAGTGTCCCTTGCATATTACCAAAAATATCCACGAATGCCTTACCGTAAGCAATACTATTAGGATTATCTTTCGCTCCAAAAATCTGATAGTCCTTGGCACGCATGCGGAGATTTACCAAAATACGGTCGAGATTCGAGAAATTAATACTACCCATCAAAATCAGAGGATTCTCATTATAGGAATAGAGGGAGAAGTTCTCCAACAGCAGGTTTGAGCCTACAATACGCACGGGGTCGTTATCAAAGTGTAGGCGCATACCGTAAGGAATACTGACAAGATAAGATGAGTCAAGGTAAACCTCACCATTCACCTGCGGAGTCTCCAGTGCACCCTGAATGGTCAACTCTCCCTCACCGAAACCTTCCAGACCGACTATCTGATCGGGGACAAAACCATTGACAATCTCTAAGGGGAAGCGGGTCAATTGTAATTTAGCATCGAGTGAGCCATCCCCTTCATTATAATAGGTACCATTCAACAAGCCTACCTCTACGTCATCTCGCAACAGACGTACTTCCAAGGCATGAGCATCATTCTCTTTCTGCAGATAAACCAACTCCGTGCTCACATTACCTATCGGACTTTTCTCATATGTCATATCTTGAACCGCCATATCACTCACCATTGAGAAACGACCTGTCTCATGCTGCACTACATGGTAGTCACCATTCAGAATTCCTGTCATTCGTGGGACATATGGAAGGACAGAGGTTATCTCACCTAAATTAAAACGGTTCAGACTGACTGTAATATCTTGCAAAGCATTAGGATCACTCTCTTCTGAATAGATTTTCACACCAGTGCCATCATCGGCTATCAAATCTATCCTCGCCTTCACCTTATGGTCACCTCCTAAGAACACAAAATTGTCATTATTCAGTGTAAACTCCTTATAACCTATTGTCGGACGTTCTGGCACCAGATGCATATAAATACCGCTATCCACCATCTCAGCCTGTGCCCCAATACGTGCACCTAATTTGTTTTCGGAGTCATAATAGCGAACACCCATCGTGGCACCACGCTCTTGTAGGACACCATCAAAGAGGGCATTAAACACAAATTGTGGATTTCGTTTGTTATTACGTATCTGCCCACCAAAACTCAAATGCTCCTTACGCTGGGTCAGCCTGAAATTAATAGTGTCCAGACGAGTACCATCATATACTAAAGAATGTATATGTCCGTTGCCATTGACTCCTGCCTCTGGTGAGGTTGTCATGTCAAAAAGCAAGTCCTTGAAATCGATATTCTGCCCACTCTTTAGAAGGGCGGCAATGGGGTTGTCTTTCTTACTCTCCACATGCAGTTTCATGGTGGGAAGAAGACGACGAAGGGCTGGCTGGTCGATAATCTTCTTATCATATTGTGCCATTGCGGAGTCGGTCAGCATTGTCAATTGCTTCATCACACGCTCATAATGTCCGCTGGCATCCACCTTCACAATAAAATCACCAGCCTGAATACGGGCATAAGTAGTATCGACACGAAGATTAACCAATAATCCTAAGTCTTCTGGGCGGTAAACTTTCGAGGAGTCACGGATGGTCAGGTCTGTAAAGAATCCACTTGCATAATGGGTCTTATCAAGGTCGGAACTAACATCCACGTGACCGCAAAGACCAATAGTCAATGGCTTGTCAACTAAGCGAAGGCGATAAAGATCCAACAGAGCCATATCTGTAGTGATGGTACCATCTAACTTTTTCTTGCTCATCAAAGCATCCAAAGCAACGGTACCATTGAACAATTCGTTATCACCTGTTACACTGGCAATAGCACGACCACTCTTGATCTCTGCTGTTGCTGTCATATTCTTCAGGTTATATGAACCATATCCTAACTGATGGATTGTCGCATTAGCCTGCATGGTAGTTCGTGGCGAGAAGATGTCTGTCCCCTGCCCTTTCGCAACAATGTCTGCAGAGACGGTATAGATGGAGTCATGAGGCATGAAGTGATGTACATTCAGACCACGGATATTGACTTTGGCATCATAGCGCATGGCATCAGCATTAAAATTGCCCTTAGCCTTCACGGTTCCCTTTCCTTCCCGCATGACAACATCCGCATAATATTGGGATCCGTCGGCACGAACGAGTCCATCGGCAGTAATACCATGAGGAATACGGTAGTTACGCTGTATGTCTCTGGGCAACATCCCTGTCACAAAACCAAGGTCTTCTGTCCTTGCCTTAAACTGCACCTTAGCACGAAGACGCTTGGGATCGGTCAGATTGGCGACGAATCCTGTTGCCGTAGTATGGAAAGCAGTGGGCAGCGACACGTCCAGTCCATCGAACTCCATATAGTCCATATTACCATTTGCCGAGCCTTTCACACTAATCGGGTAGTTTGGCCAGCGTTGCTGGAACGTCTGGGGCATTCCTCCTAAAAAGCGCATCAAGTCTTGTTTACCCACCTGGGCATTCAGCCGCATACGCAACTTCCCCGGGTCTATCTTATCCATCAACGACAGCGGCATATCCAGTTCCATGGCAATGTCTGAGTCGGGAGTTTTCAAATGGAACTGAGGCAGTCTGATACTACCATCTTTCATGGCGACAACACCTGTCAGGTCGGTCACCTGAAGTCCACTCTTCTCCTTCAAATGGGTAGAGCGCATCACAAGACGTGCCTCCGGGTCATGGTAATAGATGGAGTCCACAGCAAGGTCGATATGGGTAAGGTCGATGTGGTTATAGTCCAACCCCTCAATACGTGGTTCATAATTCTGGTCGTATTGCAGACGTCCATTATTCCAATCCAATGAGGCTATCTGGTAGGTCTGTGTCCCAAGGTCAATATTTCCTTCTTTGGCTAACAGGTGTCCAAAATGGGCTTTCACACTCATGGTGTCACCTGGCATGTGGAAGGCGACATCGGAACGGGAAATGACAATACTGTCGGCAAAGATTTTCCATCGGCTGTCTGAGGTCGTTGTATCCTCTGGCACACTATCATTCAAGCCGATGTCAATATCGGCTTCTTCCAGACGTGCCCCATTGACCTCGATGGTCTGTTTATCAATATCTATACCCTTGCTATACAAAGACAGGCGCTTAAGCCGCCCCTTCACCCGTGCCGCATCCACAAACTGGACAGTATTGAACTGGGCGTTATTGACTTCCAATTCGTTGATGATGACCTTGCTCTTAAACAAGGGCAACAACTGCACGTCAACCACTATCCGCTCTACATCGGCGATAGTGTCTGGCTGCTGGATGACGTGAAAGCCGTCAATACTTAAATCAAGGGGAAAGGACAAGTCAACATGGTCGACACCAATCTGCATTCCGGTTTTCTCTGATGCAATAGCCGCCACCTTATCTACCATCCAGTTTTGCACAGGAGGGAGATAAAGCAGCATTGTCAGAATCAAAAACAGCAGAACAGGGCTTAACAGAATACCCAATATCCACCAGAATGCTTTCTTCATGCGCAGTTATTTTGCAAAAACATTTGCAAAGTAAACAAAAATATCGGAAATACGAAACTATTTCCCCAGAAATTTAATATTTTGCCATAGATTATCTGCCGGCAATGGTGACTCAACCGTAATCTTCTCCTTAGAAACAGGATGAATAAATTCAATACGACGTGCCAATAAGGAAATACCACCATCTGGATTACTACGCTTTGCCCCATACTTTAAATCACCCTTGATAGGACAATCAATAGTGGACAACTGACAACGTATCTGGTGGTGACGACCTGTCAATAGATTTATCTCCAACAGATAATAATGGTCGGAATAGCCTATCAACCGATAATGTAATAAACATTTCTTAGAGCCAGGAACTTCATGGTAATAAGCGTAACTCTTGTTCTGTTTCTCGTTTCTAACCATCCAATGCTCTAAAGTCGCCTCTTCCTCCTCAGGTTTCTCTTGGACTAATGCCCAGTAGGTCTTATGTATCTCACCATTTCTGAACATATCATTCAAGCGACGTAATGCTTTCGAGGTACGAGCGAACATCACCAATCCACTTACAGGGCGGTCCAAACGGTGCACCACACCCAAAAACACAAGTCCTGGTTTGGCATATTTCTCCTTGATATACGCCTTCACTTCCTCTGACAGTGGAGTATCACCAGTCTTATCACCCTGCACGATCTCACCACTCTTCTTGTAGACGATAATAATGTGATTGTCTTCGTAAACTACTTGCATAACGAGTGCAAAGATACTGTTTTATTTTCAAAGAAAAAAGAGTTAATAAAGAATAATTCCT
>ERZ842401.5597-NODE-5597-length-13853-cov-4.521597_pt1 | contig 13853 bp, 10 predicted proteins | sample MGYA00521270_ERZ842401 | MGnify/ENA primary metagenome ERZ842401 (study PRJEB31892, sample SAMEA3878208) | bioreactor metagenome | biome: Moose rumen | place: Sweden | collected 2011-10 | study: EMG produced TPA metagenomics assembly of the PRJEB12797 data set... | reverse complement strand
ACACGACGCTCTTCCGATCTGATGGAGATTCGAAATTTGGATATATCCCCAAAAAACGCGACAAATGCATAAGAAAAACAAGATGAAAATTGGCTATGGCAGAAGGAAAACGTGCTTCATCGAACCACTGAAGTGAATGTTCAATATAATGATAAAGCGGTTCGTTACGCTTCTCCTCACGCAATGCAGCAGAAAGAAACTCCGCAAGGAAAAGTATGATTGTCGTTTTTATAGGAGAATAAGGGACATTGGTATATTTATAATAAAAATGTACATCGGAAGGTCGCGGCAGACGGGCAACCGGACGAATGTCCGCTTGAAACTCAATCATCGAAAGAGGTTGCCAGAAAGCTAAAGAGGATAAGGCACGATGATTACGCGACTGTTTAGTCACCAACGACAGATACCCATAAGAAGACGTAAAAACATCAACTATCTGAGACGTATCGTTGTAACGTACAGAACGAAGCGCTATTCCACGTATTGATTCCATAGTACAAAGATAACACCCATGAAAGAAAAAATAAAAAATATTAGGCATTTATTTTGTACTTTACATACTTATTCCTACCTTTGCACCCGCAAATTAGCAGCAGATGCTATTTTGCTTGACAGAAATGTCGTAGGCTGGTCCCTTCGTCTATCGGTTAGGACGAGAGATTTTCATTCTCTAAAGAGGAGTTCGACTCTCCTAGGGACTACCAAATAAGGGCAAGAGACGTGAGTCAGACCCTTAATTTTTGGAGAAGGGTGCGAGGTCATAAGCCATACCACATCGAACTCCGCAAAAAACAATTATCAACCTAAAAACATTTAAGAAATGGCAAATCACAAATCATGTCTGAAGAGAATTCGTCAGAATGAAAAGCGCAGAGCACACAACCGCTACTACGCAAAGACAATGCGCACAGCCTTGAAGAACTTCCGTAACACTAAGTCTAAGGCTGAAGCAGAGAAGCAGTTCCCAACACTCCAGAAGATGCTCGACAAACTTGCAAAGCAGAATATCATCCACTGGAAGAAAGCTGCAAACTTGAAGTCAGGTGCTACAAAATTGATTGCAAAATTATCATAAACAGACTATTTATTTTGCAAAATTACAATAGAGTGAGTCAACGAATCCGTTGCTCACTTTTTTTTGCAAAAAACAAAAAATACGGTCAAAAAAAACAAAAGAGTTTTCATTTTTTTTTATTTCCACGTAATTAACCACATGTGGCAAAACCGTTAGCGTAACCAAAATACACGCGGCAAGCAACGAACCACCAATAAATCCAAGGTGCTTTAAAGCAGGAGAATCTGCAAACATAAGCGAATAAAATGCAACAACGGTGGTAATATTTCCTGTGGTTAGTGGTGCCGAAATCTCCCTCATATTTAGCGACATATTGCCACCAGTATGATAAAAATGAGTGATAAAGTGTAAAGGATAATTCAACGCAATACCAGTAAACACGGCACTAATACCCACCGAAATAAGCGAAATTTCACCAAAAATTAGTTTTGCTGCCGACAACGCAGCCGCAAACGAAAAAGCAAGCGTTAATGCTGTAATTGTTAAGTTTTTAACACTTCTAATAGAAAACCACAATACAACAAGGATAAGCAATGTAGAAACAATAGATGTTGCGATGGTATCTTTTTTTATACGCTCGGCATTACAAACAGCAACTACTGGCGGACCGAAAAGCCTAATTTCAGTATCTGGATACTTTCCAATGGTAATTTTTATTGCATCGTTAAGAGCAGAAATTATCTCAGCATTATTGCCACTCTCGCTCATTCCAACAGGAGAATTAAAAAACACAACACCACGTTTATATTGATTATCAAACACATAACCATTATCAATGGAATAATTTGATGTTGGATTTATTTTTTTTAAACCAACCAAAATTGGCGTAAAAATATTAAGCGGATCGTTGTTAGCAACTTGTTTTATAAAAGACGGCACTGGTTGTTGCAACAATTTTTTTGTGGCAGTTAAAATAGAATCGGAATTTACAAGGCAAGAATCAATTCTACTAAACGACATACTATCAACAAAATAAGCGATATTTTCTTGTACAAAACTCGCCAAATATCCAACTTGGTTTTGATCTACCTTGGAAGACAAATCGTTGAAATAATGCTTTTTATCGTTTTGTTTGGCTGTTTTTACAAAAAAATCCATAGATTTTTTTATACTTTGTATATCAAAAGTAGAATCTTTTGAACTAAAATAAACAAAAATTCTTGAATTGCCAGATGCTTGAGAAATAGCACCAGAAACCTTAGAATATTGATTACCTTGTGGCAAAAAATCAGATATATCCTCGCTAAACTTTAGATTGAAAGCCAAGTAGATACAAACTAAAAACACTACACCAAAAACAATCAACAAAAGCCTTTGGCGTGTTGAAAAAAAATTATATAATTTTATAAAAAACTTATCAACCATAAATTCAGCACTTTCTTATAAGCCAACGTATCAACATTGACGGATAGCCATAAAAAATCGCTGCAAAAGTAAAAAAAGTATTTAAAATGCTAATACGTGTAAAGTCTTTAAACGGTCTAAAACCCGACACACGTTGTTCTTTAGAAGGATAAAACACATTGATACTTACTGGTTTAATGGGTATTCCACGCCACGCACACCTTACAAGAATTTCTAATTCGGTTTCATAGCGAGATGTAAAAATTTTCATATTTCCCATTTTATACACTGGATAAAGCCTATATCCTGTTTGAGTGTCGCTTAGTCGATGTAACGTATGTATTGCAAACCAAAAGTTAGAAAATTTGTTAGCAAAACTGCTACTACTCTTTATATCCTTACCTTCGAGTGTGCGCGCACCAATAACAAGCGCATCGGGATTTTTCTCAATTTCTTGCGCAAACTTCCACAAATCTTCTGCCTTGTGCTGTCCATCGCTATCCATTGTTACAACATACTTAAAGCCAAGTTGTAACGCTTTTTCAAAACCTGCTTTCAACGCTTTACCTTTTCCAAGATTTTTTGGTTGACTTACTATGGTTATTTTATCAGAAAAACAGCGTAAAACCTCATCAGTGTTGTCTGGCGAGCCGTCGTTTACCACTATAACATCGCTGCAATAACATAATACAGATTTTAGTACAGATGGTAAAAATTGCGCGTTGTTGTATGTTGGTATTACTACACAAATACCCAACTGTTTTAATTTCTGTATTGTTTGCAAATCGTTATTCATATATTTTTTATTTTAGCAGAAAAAAAGTTCCTAAAACTATCAAAGTCAACCCCATCCAACGTGTAACAGGTACACTTTCGTGAAAAACAAATATTGCAGCAAGCATACCAAACACATAACTAAAACTTATAAGCGGATAGGCAATGGAAAATTCATAATGTTTTATAATATAAAACCATAAAAGGGAGGCTGCACCCATCGATAATCCCGAAAAAAGCAAATTCCAATTGGTGAGTAACACGGTAAAAAAACTCAACGAAAATTCAAACTTAGGCATTTTAACCATTGCCAATTTTAAGAAAACTTGTCCCATAGCAAGACAAGCGCATTGTGAAAGCGAAAGTGTTAAAAGTTTCAACATTTTTTCAATAAAATAAAAGAATGGTTTTTGTTATTACAATGCCTATACAGCAAAATATTTTGTGGATTTACCAACTCATTACCAGCAGTCAACACAGAAAAAATCTTTTCTGCCTTAAAACACTCTACTGCCGCATAAAAAGCATAAGCCGAAGCAGTATAACATTCGCCAAAAATATGCGAAACTTTCAAAATGGGACAACTAACACCAAGTTGACAAAGGTTTTGTAAATAAACTTCATCGTTAGCAGGCATACCGTCCATGCCAGAAACAATAGCCGTAAGTTCATTTTTTTTAATTCCGCTTTCTGTTAGAGTTTTTTCAAAAGCATCAATCAAATCTTTATTATTTGAACAATAAACCATGTTAACCGATGCCACCTTGCAATGTGCTTCGCTATTTTTAACGCAACTCAAAACTCCGCCAGCGGCAGAACTTGCTGCAAATCCCGACATTGCACCACCCAAATAACCTTGTTTTTCGAGAATAGTAAAATAATCTGGCGTTACTTCATCAAATCCGCCAACAAATGCACTTTTTATTTCTGAACCAGATATTTGTAAAAACGCATCCAACATTGCAGACTCAAAACTCAAACTTTTTTGGCAATATGTACTATTATAACCATTACATTTAAGATGTATAGCAACTGCCGAACTTGCGGTATTATGCGTGCTTTGCATAAAATAACTCGGTTTGAGAAATTCTTCTCCACTATAAATCAACTGTTTAAGAAACGCCTCGGTATTTTCAACAGCACCAAGCCCCGTTCCCGTAATAACAGCATCAACACCTTGCAACCCAGACATTTCAACGGCTGTTTGCGAAACAAGCATTGCCCTTCTTAACAAATTGCCATTTCTTCGCAAAACTGATGACGAAAAATATTTTTTGTAATCAGGATCACAAAGTTCTACAAGTTTTTTTCCTTCAAAACATTTGGGTTCAATAGTCCAATTATCAGACAATGGATTTTGCACCGAAATTTGACAAAACGAATTTACATAAACCTCTGGCATTTGCAACAACTAAATTTTAGAAAAAATAAGCGAAGTATCATTACCACCAAATCCAAAACTATTGGTCATTATGTTTTCGCAATAAATATCCATTGGTTCAATGGCAGGCATAAGACCCAACGCAGAATCAATACTTTTGAAACGCAAATTAGCAGGCAAGAAATTGTTTTGTAAACACAAAATAGAAATAACAGCTTCGATGCCACCCGCCGCACTTGTTGCATGACCTGTAAATGCTTTGGTAGAAGAAAATGAAGGAACATCGTTTCCAAAAATACGTTTTAAAGCAACACACTCAGTAAGGTCGTTGTTACCCGTGCCAGTTCCGTGAGCATTAACACAACTAATTTCAGAATGTTTCAAATGTGCCAATTTTAGTGCTTTAGACATAGCAAGATAAGGACCTTGAGCATTTTCAGATGTCGCCGTTTGATGATAGGCATCACAAGCGTTTCCATAACCGCTCAATCTGCATAGCGGCTCTGCGCCCCTTGCTATGGCTACATCGCTATTTTCTAACACCACATATCCTGCACCTTCACCAAGATTTAGCCCAGCACGAGAAATATCAAACGGCCGACAAGGATTGCTATCAAGGATTTTTAAACTATTGAATCCATTAAGATGATATAACGACAAACTTTCGCACCCACCACACACTGCAATATCAGCCTTTCCATGTTTTATAAGTTCCGCGCCAAATATAATAGCGTTGGCTGCCGATGAACAAGCGGTGGAAATACTTGTTACAAAACTAAAAATACCTATGTTTGACGCTATAAAATCAGAACTATCGCCAATGTCGTGTGGATAGAGATAACTATTTTTTGTATTATCGTTTAAAAAATGGTCGTAAAACTGCTCCATTCTATCCATACCACCAACAGTAGTACCCGATACAAACGCAATTTTATATTTTTTACAATCTACTATATCTGCTTGCGCAACTGCCTGACGAGCAGCAATAAGACCAATTAGTGGAGTACGAACTGAAATAGTGTTTTGAGGTAACCCAGCACAACGCAACAACTCGTCGTAATCCATATCAATCTCCCCAACGGGCAAATTGTGCATTGTTTTAAGATGCTTAATTTTACCTATGCCCGAACGAGAATGTTTTAAAGATTCCAACGTAGCCTTACAATCGCCTCCTATGGACGAAATTATTCCTACTCCTGTGGCCCAAACTTGCATATTTCTACGCTCAAAATGCTATTTTGTACGATTTTCAGCTATAAAATTGGCCATAATTTTAATAGAACCAAACACATTTTTTGCTTCAGATGCATCCTTTAATTTAATGCCGTAGTTTTTTTCCATCAAAACAATTAATTCTAAAGCATCAATACTATCAAGCCCAAGTCCATCGCCAAAAAGAGGATCGTTTTCGTTGATGTCTGATGGCTGCAAATCGTTGAGATTAAGTGTTTCTATTATTTCTTGTTTTAATTGCTGTATCAATTCGTCCATTAGTTATAGTCTTTAAGATTAAAATAAACAATGCGCAAAATTAAAAATTTATTTTGCTCAACATCACATTTAGCAAAATAAAAATATTTGCATGTTAATTATAGTTTGAATATTTTTGTAAATAGATAACGAAAAAACGGTTTTGGCAACACAAAATCTAAATGTTTACACAAAGAAAATGGAAATAGCACTTTTAATAGCCGTACTAATATTATCTGCACTCAATATAGCATTGCTTTTTTTAAACAAAAACAAAAGCAATGATGACAAAATATCTCAAATACAAGAAGATATGCAACGCATTGAGGAGATATTACAATCAGAACTCAAGCAAATGCGTAACGAAAATCGCATTTCAGAACGCGAAAATCGTCAAGAAATCTTTGTCAACATCAATTACATGGGCGAAAACCTATCAAAATCAATGGATAGGTTGGCGGCTTCACAACGCACACAACTCGACATTTTTTCTTCTCGTCTAAAAGACCTTGCCAAACTTTTTTCTGAACAGCAGGCTCAAAACCGCCAAATTATGGAAACAACGTTAAACCAACTTAGAAAAGAAAACGTTGAAAAACTTGACGAAATCCGTACCATTGTTGACGACAAATTAAAATCCACACTCGAGGAACGATTCGACAAATCATTCAAGTTAATAAGTGAACGGCTCGAACTCGTACACAAGGGACTTGGCGAAATGCAGTCGTTGGCATCTGGCGTTGGCGACCTTAAAAAAGTACTTACCAACGTAAAAACCCGTGGCAATCTTGGCGAAATTCAACTTGGCAATATTCTCTCTCAAATATTATCGCCAGAACAATACATCGTTAATGCGCAAATAAACAAAATGACATCCGAACGGGTTGAATATGCAATAAAACTTCCTGGACAAACGCCCAAGAACGGAAGTTTACTTCTACCAATTGACAGCAAATTCCCCACAGAAAGCTATCAACGGCTACTCAACGCCTATGACACAGGACAAAATATAGAAGAAGAAGGCAGAAATTTTGAAATTGTAGTAAAAAAAAATGCCGAAGACATAAAACAAAAATACATACTTCCCCCCTACACCACCGATTTTGCAATTATGTTTGTGCCAACAGAAGGTCTATATGCCGAAATTTTAAGGCGAACAGGGCTTTTTGAAACTCTACGACGCGAATATAAAATAACAGTTGCAGGCCCAGCAAACCTTGCAGCATTTTTATCAAGTCTTCAAATGGGTTTTAGAACACTTGCAATAGAAAAACGCTCTGGCGAGGTATGGCAATTGCTTTCTACTGTTAAAACAGATTTTTCAAAATTTGGAGATATACTCGACAAAACCAAGAAAAAACTAATAGAAGCCACCAACGTTATAGACCAAGCAGGAGTGCGTACACGTGCCATAGAACGACACCTTGGCAGCATAGACAGCGTAGGCACAAGCAATATTGGAGAAATTGAAAACTAAAAATAAAATCGTTGCATTAAAAAATTCTCCCCAAAAAACAACCAACTTTAAATAAATAATTTTAAGCATCGGCAAAATATTTGTATAAAACAATAAAAACAATACCTTTGATGCCAAATTATAAATTGTGAACGAAAAAATTTTTGAAATATTGATGCAGTTGTTTGCGTTGGTTACCGACCGTAAAGATGGTGTTAAGGAACAATCGCGACTGGTAGTAGAAGCATATTTGCGTGGCAAACTAAGCATCAACTTAGCCCAAAAATACCTTAAGATATTCGACAAATACCTTGACGAATACCTTGTTGACAATACCAAGAGCGATGAACTTAAACGGCTTTCGTCGTCAAGCGTAAAAATATTAAAAATATGCAACCGTATAAACGAAGAACTTCATCTTAAAGAAAAGTTTATTGTACTTATACAACTGATAGAATACACCCTTATTGATGGGCACATGTCTCAAGTAGAGCAAGAATACATCCACACCGTAGGCGAAAGTTTCAATATAAGCAAAACCGAATACACCAACATAATTGCTTTTATAAAAAACGATATAGAATCGGCCGCTGACAAAAATAATTTTCTCTACATAGACTCAAACCAAGACTGCTCTGTAAAACATATCTACGACCACGGTATGGAAGGACATATACGAGTACTTTATGTACACAGTATCAACACATTTTTCTTTATATATAGTGGTTTTAGAGATTTAACACTCAACGGCAGAACCATTACTCCTGCCCAAACCATTATGATGAACAACGGTGCAATAATACGCGGAGCAAGAATAAACACAATATACCAAAATGCCGTTGCCAATATGTTTTTTAGCAACAACATAAGCGAAAAAACAACATTTTCTGGTCAAAGTAGATCATACAACTATAAGAACTCCACCAACGGACTCAAACCATTCAGTTTTTCGGTAGAATCTGGCACAATGGTTGGAATAATGGGTGGCAGTGGCACTGGAAAATCTACATTGCTCAACGTTTTAACTGGCAAATACAAGATGAACACTGGCCACATTTTTATCAACGGACACGAAATAAAAAGTGGACAAAAACTCCCCGAAGGCATAGTAGGATTAGTTCCACAAGACGACCTTCTAATAGAAGAACTCACTGTGTTTCAAAACTTGTATTACAACGCGTGCCTATGCCTTGGCAACCTAAAATATGACGAGGTAGAAAAACAAGTTGACAAACTTTTAGCAGACCTTGGTCTCTCCGATATAAAAAACTTGCGAGTTGGCAATAGTATCAACACCGTAATCTCTGGCGGACAACGAAAACGACTCAACATAGCACTTGAACTTATCCGCGAGCCAGCAGTATTGTTTGTTGACGAACCAACATCAGGTCTATCAAGCACAGATAGCGAAACCGTTATGCAACTACTTAAACAGCAAGCAATTAACGGAAAAATTATAATAGTAAACATACACCAACCATCGTCAGATATATTTAAACTTTTTGACAAACTTTGGGTAATGGACAAAGGTGGATATGTTATCTACAACGGCAATCCAATAGAAGCTGTAAGTTACTTTAAGCTAATGATTGACTACGCCGATGCAGGACAAAACGAATGTCCCGAATGTGGAAACGTCAACCCCGACCAAATGTTGCAAATAATAGAAGCCAAAATTGTTAACGAACATGGAGACTTTACCGAAACAAGAAAAGTTACCCCCGAACAATGGTATGAATTATACAAAAAAAACTTTACACAAAATTACACCGAATCCCAAAAACAAGAAAAAACACCATTACCAAAGGTAAAATACAAAATTGCAGGATTACCACGACAATTTAAAGTATTTTTAAAACGCAACGTATTAGCCAAACTCACTAACAAACAATACCTTGCCATAACATTTATAGAATCGCCACTACTTGCATTTATACTCGGTTTTTTTACAAAATACATCAACGACGAAGGTCAATACATTTTTGCCGACAACAAAAACCTACCAGTATTTTTATTCATGATAGTGGTGGTGGCACTATTCACAGGTCTAACATCATCGGCAGAAGAAATAATACGAGATAGAAAAATTCTCGAACGAGAAAAACTACTCAATCTAAATTGGCTAAGTTATATTAACGGCAAAGTACTTACAATGTTTCTTATTTCTGCAATACAGACAATAAGTTTTATAATAGTAGCCAACAAAATACTCGAAATCAAAGGTATGACCACAAGTTATTGGTTTGTAATGTTTACAACAGCTTGCACTGCCAATATGATAGGTCTAAATATATCAGCATTACTCAACAGCGTAATATCAATATACATACTTATACCATTTATTCTTGTACCACAATTACTTTTGGGTGGTGCAATGATAGACTTCGACGATCTACACAAAAGCGTTAGCGACAAAATCAATGTACCATTTATCGGCGACCTTATGGTATCACGTTGGAGTTACGAAGCATTGGCCGTTGATCAGTTTGCCAATAACAAATATGAACGCGAGTTTTTCTACCTTGATATGGAAAAAAGTCGCGACATATACCTATCAACATATCTAATGTCGGAACTCGACAACATTACTTCCAAATGCATAAAACTAAAAAAACAACCTGATAGTTATCAAGAATACGTTGAAAATCTAAAATTATTAAAAAACGAAACTGAATACATCAACTACCGCAACCCAGACATACATTTTGAACACACAGAAGATTTTATACCAGAAAAATTTAACGATACAATAGGTAATTTTTTGCAACTTTTTTTACGCGCGCAAAAAGAATACTATTCCGAAGCAGCCAACGAAATAAATATGATGCGAGAACAACTTCTAAAACACCTCGAAGATTCGCTTGGCAAAGATGGACTATACGAATTTCAACAAGACTATTACAACGACAAACTCGCAGAAATAGTACTCAACAAACGTGCATTAAAAAAAATATATCATGCACCAAACAACCGTTTAATACAAAAGAAAGACCCAATATTTATGGAACCAGTATCGGACATCGGACGAGCACATTTTTACGCACCAGTAAAAATAATACACAACCATAGGTTTCCTACATATCAATTCAACATGACAATATTATGGTTGCTAAGTTTCCTTATGTATTTGACACTATTAATAAACAATGGCGCAGGACGAAAATTGACAAGTACCAAACATAGGCATAAAAAAAATAGACAAATTTTTTAACTATGAAAGCCATATTAACATTGCTTATTATTACAACAATAACAAGTGCAACAGCACAAATAAAATTCGAAGACTATTTTACAGATAATACACTAAGATTAAACTACATAATAGCAGGAAACAAAGATAGTTGCGAGATTTTTTTCAATAGTTTTAAACAACAAGGACAATGGGGTGGTCGTACAAATAAACTCGACACTACCCAAAACTATGGTGAATACCTATTGGAAGTATATTGTCAAAAAGATGGTAAAAAAATATATTGTCATCAATACAAAACCTTATTTCATGAATGGCAAACCACACCACAAGCCGCAGTAGAAAAACATGCCTATCGCGAATGTGCAATAATGCCAACGCCAAAACAAAAAGCAACAATAACAATAAGCAAACGCAATAAAAACCTACAATTTGTTCAAAAATTAAAAATAATATTCGACCCACAAAGCTACTTCACAAACATTGACAATCCCACATCTTACAATATTGAAAAAATAATAACAAACGGTAACCCAAAGCAAAAAATTGACATAGTTTTTCTCCCCGAAGGTTACACACAAGACCAACTATCAACATTTTTAAATACAGTAAAATCATTTACAAACAAACTTTTTAGCGTAGAGCCATACAAAAGCAACAAATCAAAATTCAATGTTTCTGCCATACTTGCTCCATCAAACGAAAGCGGCTGCGACCAACCAAGTATCGGAGTATGGAAAAACACGCTATTAGATTTTTCTTTTTCCACCTTTGATATGGAAAGATACCTTGCCACCGAAAACTATTGGGCAGTGTGCGACTTAGCATCGTTAGTTCCATACGACCAAATAATAATACTTTGCAACACAAAAAAATACGGAGGCGGTGGCATTTACAACTTTTATAGTGCATTTGCTGCTGCAAACAAATACTCGCCCGACATTTTGATACACGAATTTGGACACGCTTTTGCTGGACTTGGCGACGAATACGAAGGCGATGTAACCTATCAAGATTTTCAACAACAAAAAATCGAACCCATATCACCAAACCTTACAACATTAACCAACTTTCATTCAAAATGGGCAAATTTAATAGACAAAAATACACCTATACCAACGCCAATTAATTTTGGAACACCCCAAACATTAGGAGCATTTGTAGGCGGCGGCTATGCTAAAGATGGAGTATTTCGCCCACAAAAAAACTGCATAATGCACGATTTAGAAACCAAGGAATATTGCAAAGTATGTTTTAAAACTATATTAGAAACAATCAATCTACTAAGCCAATAGTTAAAATATAAACAATAAAAAATCCGCCTGCGTTACAAGCGGATTTTTTTATTTATTTGATATTTCTAACATTCAAAAGTTAGTTTCTTCTTCTGTCATTGTTATTATTGTTGCGACGCTCGTTATTGTTGCGACGCTCGCCATTGTTACGATCGTTGTTGCTACGATTATTATTTGAACGTGTATTGCTTCGTGGCTGAGGTTCTACATAACCTTCTGGTTTTGGAAGAAGTACTCGACGCGAAAGTTTCAACTTTCCAGTTTTTTTGTCAATATCAAGACATTTAACCTCCACTTCATCACCTTCTTTCAATACATCAGAAACATTTTCAATACGTTTCCAATCTATTTCCGAAACGTGAAGCAAACCTTCTTTTCCAGGAAGAATTTCTAAGAACGCGCCAAATTCAACCACCGATTTAACCACACCTTTGTAAACCTCACCAACTTCTGGCTCTGTTACAATAGATTTTATTTTTGCAATGGCAGCCTTCATATCTTCGCTATTAGATGCCGAAACGCTAACCACTCCGCAACCATCCACTTCATCAATAACGATAACAGAATTGGTAGCAGCCTGAATTTCCTGAATATTTTTTCCGCCAGGTCCTATAACAGCACCGATATAATCTTTTCCAATTGTAAATTTCTCAATCCTTGGAACAAAAGGTTTATAATCCTCACGTGGTTTGTCAATAGTCTGAAGCATTATACCCAAAATATGAGCTCGTCCTTCATTGGCTTGTTTAAGTGCCTTAGAAAGTATATCATAACTCAAACCGTCGACCTTTATATCCATCTGGCAAGCAGTTATACCATCAGGAGTACCAGCCACCTTAAAGTCCATATCACCAAGGTGATCCTCATCGCCAAGAATATCAGAAAGAACAGCAAATTTATCAGATTCAGTATCAGTTATCAAGCCCATTGCAATACCAGATACAGGTTTCTTTATCTTTACACCAGCATCCATCAACGCAAGGCAACCACCACACACCGTGGCCATTGACGAAGACCCATTAGATTCCAATATGTCGCTCACAACTCTAACAGTATATGGATTTTCGGTTTCGGGCGGCATTACTTTCATCAACGCACGATGAGCAAGATTTCCATGACCAATTTCACGACGCGAAACACCTCTACTTGCACGTGCCTCACCTGTTGCAAAAGGCGGGAAATTATAATGTAATAAAAACGACTTACGGCTCTGATCAAGAACATCATCAATTATCTGTTCATCGAGTTTTGTACCCAATGTTACAGAAGAAAGCGACTGGGTTTCTCCACGCGTAAATATTGCCGAGCCATGCACTGCTGGTAGATAATCAACCTCACACCAAATAGGACGAATTTCATTAGTTTTACGTCCGTCAAGGCGTTTACCCTCATCAAGTATCAAACGGCGTACAGCAGTACGTAAACTATCGTTAAAATAACGATCTATAAGTATTTGTTTTTCTTCAAGTTCTTCTTCTGTTAAACCAAGACTTTCGATAAAATCTTGTTCAATTTTATCAAAAGCTTCTGCTCTCTCATGTTTTGCCAAAGCAAGTTTGGCTGTATCGTAAATTTTTTGATACAACTCACTGTCAATCTTAGCTTTTAGTTCAGCATCAGATATTTCAGGTTCATACTCACGTTTGGTAACGTTCATTTCTTTAGCCAACTCCACTTGCAATGCACACATTGGTTTAATGGCATCGTGGGCAAACTTTATAGCGTCAAGCATTTCTTGTTCCGACACTTCGTTCATCTCACCTTCCACCATCATAATGTTTTCTTGTGTAGCACCCACCATAATTTCGATGTCAGCTTTTTTGTTTTGCTCAAAATAAGTCTTATAAGAAGTCTCTAATTCTTTTTTA
>ERZ842401.5596-NODE-5596-length-13853-cov-11.258806_pt1 | contig 13853 bp, 12 predicted proteins | sample MGYA00521270_ERZ842401 | MGnify/ENA primary metagenome ERZ842401 (study PRJEB31892, sample SAMEA3878208) | bioreactor metagenome | biome: Moose rumen | place: Sweden | collected 2011-10 | study: EMG produced TPA metagenomics assembly of the PRJEB12797 data set... | reverse complement strand
GGGGCTTCTTGACTTTCTAGATCACATTGAGCTTGACCGCAGCCTGGAAAACCCCGAGGGTGAAGAAAAAAAAGATGCAGTTACCCTAATCACTTTGCACAACACAAAGGGGCTTGAGTACAAGAAGGTAATTATTACCGGCATGGAAAGTGGTATTTTCCCCCGTCAAGACAAAACTGGAGCAGACATGGAAGAAGAGCGTCGCCTTTTTTATGTTGGAATTACCCGGGCCCGTGATGAACTGTATTTTACCTCTTGCGCTTCCCGTCGCCTTTACGGAAGAACTTCCTTTATGCTGCCTTCTCCCTTTCTTAGCGAACTTGGCAAAAATAACTTTCGTGTCTTAGGCCAGGAGCCTGCTGCCTTTGTTTCTTATGATAATGACCCCATAGCTAAAAAGTACTGCAAGGGGGCCTGCCTGTACCATGATGAATGGGGACAGGGCTATATTGTGGAAGCCTTTTATTCTGAAGAAAACAATTATGTTATTGGCGTTAAATTTGACGGTAGTAGTGGTATAAAAAGATTTTTACCAAAGTTTCAAAGTAAAGACTTGCTTATTGTTTCGTGATAGTTAAAGCCTATGGAATAGTCGCAATTTTTGCAAAAGTGATGTATAATAGACTTGTTCTGAAACTGAAGTTTCCGAACAGGTTTAATGTGTTGAGTTTTTTTGAAGGCGGTATGAAAAATGCGTATGCAGTTTTGGAAAAAGAACTCAAGTCGTTGCCAGAATCATATTTGGAAGATGTTGAACGCTATGTCCAGTTCTTGCAATATAAAATTGCCGCTCTTTCAAACTCGGATTCTGAAAATCTCCCTCGCGTCAAGCTCGGGCTCGGAAAAGGATTGTTCAAAGTTCCAGATGACATCCATTTTGGAGACGATGACATTCGTGAGATGTTTGAGGAATATGTATAAAAATTTTACTGTATACGCTTTATTATTCGGACAAAGCACCTCGACTACACAAAGACCCGTTTCACCGCAAACAGTGTCATCGACTTATAGCCGCCCAATACCACAAACTGACGCACAGGTTTGCGACATTTGCTTGCGAGATTGGCGTTTTTTTTGTTATGAAATCTTTTTAAAAGATTTTTCAAATTTAGTTTTCATTTCTGCATCTTCAGCATTAAAGAAAGGAAGCCCAACAAGTATATAACCGCTTTCTTTTTCCATAACAATATGCTCTAAGCCGTATTGTTCAGAAATTTCTTCTAGGAATTTTTCTTTCCAGCCGTCGTTGTCCTCCCCCGCAAGATGCTTGCCTTTTGGCTCAATAAAAACCTGATAATATGCATTGCATCCTTTTTCTTTTCCGTGCAAAAGCAAAAGAAAATCTGGCTGGAATCCGCGGCCTCTTTCAAAATCAAAAATCTTGTAGACTTCTTCGTTTCTTAAAAGCTGAAAAGAGTCGTATTTTTCTTTTAGATTGCTTTCGTGATTTTTAATGAATTCTATCAGATTTCGTTCTTCGCCTGTTCCCCAGAATGAGTCGAGCATGTACCAGTCCGTGTTTTTAAGTTCATTTTCGAGCTGCCTGTTTTCCTGTGTTTCAGAGTTTGTGTCATCCATCAAAATCATCTTTTCTTTTGTAAAACTGATTTTTCCTTTTTCTTCATCAAAAGTAAAAAGGTCGGAAAATTTAACAAGATGAAAATCGCTTCCCTTAAAAGGTCTGTCGTAGCTTTCCATTTCTTTTTGGATGTGATTAACAAGAAAATCTTCGCATAAAGACAAAAGTTTTTTGTTTGGAATCTCTTCAAAGTCCACGTCGCTTGTAATAGAGATTTTTACATCCTTAATAAAGTCAAAAAAATCTTCACTGCTTTCTACAGAAAACCTCTTTCTTAAATTTTCAAAATTAAAATAGCTTTGTGGATTTGTGTTGAGCCTATGAAATGCTTTTTGCCGAATATGAAGCGGAATTTCAGAAAAAGTTTTTGTGGTCGTAGAAAAAGCTCCAGACTCTGCCACATACAGTTCATCTTCGCTTTTTGAAAAATCCACAGACTGCACTTCTGAATAAATGTTTGTAGGAATTCTTTTTTCAAACGCAGGGAGATTTATAAAATCCTCGGGAAGAGTTTTTAACCGACGTTCAGGATTTTCTTCCTGCTCATTCACAAAAAGATACATTCCGTTTAGAGTTTGCTTTTTGTCATCTTTTACGCGGAAAATTTTCTGCGTTCTTTTTTCCTGAATAAGTCCACGGTTTTTTAGCTCGGCTGAAAGCTCGCTGATGTAGCGGTGGTCCTCGTCAGAATGAAAATAAAATTCTTCCAAAACGCGAAGTTCATTCTGTAAGTCATCGTCAAATTTGCGGCGGTTATTGGGCTTGTCTTTGTATGCAAACGGACAGTAACGCACCCCGCGGCCAATCAACTGAACTTCGCTTGTTGTGCTGCTTCCGGCTTTTTTTGCATGAAAGTCCATGTCGCGACCTTCATAAAGACGCACAATATCGTAAAGGTTCAAGACATCCCAGCCCTCTGTTAATCGCTGAACGGTAAAAATTGCGCGGATATGGTTGCTTGAATCTTCAAGGCTATTTAATAGACGGTCTTGCTCAAAATCTGTCTTTTCTGTTTTTGTTTTATTTGTTTTTGAGTTTGTGATTATGATATTGCGTTCTTGAAAATTTTCTTTGACATACGATGCAACCGCCTCAAAAGAAATTTCTTTTTCATTCATGTAGGCAAGAATTCGCTCAAAAATGCGACCGTCTAAAGAATAAGATTTTTCTGCATTATCAGTTTCCAAAGTTTTTACTTTTGCAAGTTTTTTTACAAAATTAAAGTCGCTTGCCTTTGCATTTTTGCAAAGTTCCAAAAACTCTTGATAATCCGCCTTGGATTCTTCTATCGTTTTGCTTCTGAACAAAATCACCGGCTTAAAATTTGCAATTCCATGTTTTGTTGCAATAACATAACGGTACCAGTTCAAAAGAAGAGCCTGCAAAATCCGCTCGCGCAATTCAAGGTTGCTTCGCACAAGGCGGATGTGTTTTGTGCAGCCCGCCTCGACAAAATCTTTAAGCTCAAATTTTGAAATTATTTTGTCTTCATATTTTTGTCTTACTTCGTCGCTGTTTGGAATTGTTGCGGTAAATTCCAAAAGAGCATTTTTGTTCACACCGATAGATTTTCCGTCTTTTTGTAGGATGCATTGCCGGACAGTGTGTTCCCAAGACCGCTCAATGTCATCTTCTTTTGCATTTTCTTTAAGCTCGCCTGCAAATGAAATGTCATCAAAATCTTTTTGGGTTGCGGTTGCGGCTGATTTTTTCTTTGCCGTGCTTGCGTTAAGGTGATGGGCTTCATCGCCAAATAAAACTAAATCTCGTTTCTGCAAATCTGAAAGCAAAAGGGCGTTCTCGCTTTCCCTGTAAATGTCGTTGTGGAGTTTTTGAATTGTCGTAAACTTAATCTGAATGTCATCGGTGGAATCAGAAAACATTTCCACTTCGCGGATATTCACACGACTTCCATCTATTACGATATTTTCCGCAAAAAGATATTTGTTATGATTTGAATCTATAAAGTTTGCCTGAGTTTTTCCGAGAATTGCGTTCTGATTTACAAAGAAAATGAAATTCCTGTAGCCCTGCTTGTAGTAATACAAAATTAGGGCTGCCATGACGAGAGTTTTTCCGCTTCCAGTGGCCATATTGAACATAAGATGGTTTGGTGGAAGGGTTTCGCCTTTTGAGATTTTTTTCTGTCGCAATCGTTCATTAATCAAAAAGTTTTCTAAAGCAACACGCTGCCAGTCATAAAGAGGGTAGCGGAGATTATTTGTAATATATTCTGGGATGGCAAAAGATTCTTCGTCCAAAACTTCTTTCTGATTTTCTATTTTATCACAGAGCATTATTCACCATCCTTTTTTAGCTGATAGAAGTCTTCTGTGATGGCAATGTCATCTTTTGTAAGACCTGAGTTTTTGTCGTGGCGGTCATCGGCGTTTACATACAGCTGATTCAAGTCAAGCATGCGGCAAAACATTTCTTTTTGATTTTTTAGACTCAACTGCTTGAATCGCTCGCTTTGTATTTCTTTGCGGAATTCTTTTACGCGGACATTGTAGTGCAGGAAATATTTTGCACAGAGCTCGTCGAATAATGCCGTAAGCTCTTCAAGAGATTTGCAGGACGCAATCTGTTCCAATGCCTTTTCGTTTTTCTTTGCTAGTTCAAGATAGACGAATGATCCGCCACCTTGCCAATTATTCTTTTTTGAAATACCACTCTGTTCTCCTTCTTCAACCTTTAGTAATCTTCTTAACGATATATCAATATGCTTATCGAGTTGTTCACATATAATGAATTGACGTTGCATTTTTAATGCGACAGCAGCAGTCGTTCCCGTTCCCCCGAAGAAATCAAGGACTATATCTTTTTCTGAGGTATGAGCTTTAATTATTCTTTCGATGAGTTTTTCTGACTTTTGTCCTTTTACCTCATCGTCTTTGTTAAGCATTTTTGAAACAGTTTCTCCCGAAAAAGAAACGATTGCAATACTATTTAAATCATCATATTCATTTCCGTTCCATACATCTTCGATAGGATACTGTTCTGCTTTAGAATCTGCTATTGATTTAAATTCTGACTTCGGTATGTAATATTTATTGAAATTCAAAGAATCAGAATTTTTTGAATAAAAAAGAATTGTATCATGATTTCTAATCCAATTATTATCAATTGTTTTATATCCAGATAACCAGCCTATTCTCCATATAATTTCTCTTTGGAAATTATCCTCTCCAAAAATATTATCAAGTAGTATTTTTGCATAATGAACTTGATGATAATCTAATTGAACATAAATTGCTCCATCTGGTGAAAGTAATTCTTTTGCAATTTCCAGTCTATCCTTCATAAAAGTTAGCCATGAACTTCTGTTATAATTATCATTATATGAGAAAGTATCGCTTCCTGTATTATATGGCGGGTCTATATAAATCAGCTTCACCTTGCCTGCAAATTCCTTTTTAAGAGAATGAAGTGCAAGCAGATTGTTTCCCTTTATAATCAGATTGTCAGTTATGGTATCTTCTGGAAGTCCTCGCTTTGTATTCAATTCTGCATCACGATTAACTTTTATGCATTTTTCAGCCTTACCTTTTTCATATCTTTTTGCATTGCAAAATGCTTTCGGACTAAAAAGAGAATCAATTTCATCTTGTGCCAACACTTCGTTGTAAAAGACTTCGCGACGTTTGCTTTGTTTCTCTTCGTATTCACCTTTCTTCTCGTTATACTCATAATAGGTGTCTAAGCCATCTTCTTTTCTCTGACCACCCTCAAGCACACAGTCTTTAAACGGAAAATTCAGCACAACTTCGCTTCTGTCTAAAAGGGAAGAGTCGCCCATGTAAAGCCCGATTTTCTGCCCAAGGTATTTTGAATAGGAATTGCAGGCTGTAGAGTATTCCAAAAAATCCTTGAAATCTCTTGTGTTGAATACAAAACTGTCTAAAACCGGTGTAAAGAACGCCTTTTTTGCCTGTGGATTTTTTAGGAGCGGCTCCAAAAGCTTTATGTCTCCGCGGTCTGCAAAGTCTTTTATTACATTGATTTTTAAGTTTTGGTTTTCGTCAACAAATTCTTTAATGGCTGAAAGAAGCTTTTCAATTTTTGTTTTTAAGGCGTTTGTCTCTGGGGTGTCGATATATGGCATTTTTTTTGGCTCCAAATCCGCCTAATTGGCGGTGTTATATTACATATTGTCGGTAAAAACTGCCTAAAAGTGTATCTTTTTGTTATTTTAGAGTGTCTAAAAGTATCTGCATGGTTGCAAATTAAATGTTAAAAAATAACAAATAGGCACTGTATTCTTAATAAATGGATATAAAAGAGTTAAAAGCGATTTATACAACAAATTTAAAGGCTTTAAGAACTCAGAAAAAATTTAGTCAGGCAGAAATTTCTGAGAAAGTTCATATTACAGAAAAATTTTACAGCGACCTAGAAACCGGCCGCAAATGGGGCAGTTTTGAAACTATCGTAGATTTGGCAAATGCTTTTGGAGTAGAGCCTTACGAGCTTTTCCTTCCAGCTGGAAGCGTAATCAGCCATAACGAACGCCGCACAAAAGATTTAATGAAGCGCCTGCGAACGAATTTCAGCGAGCTTGTAGATACAATGGAAGAGTTTTTGCGGGATTAAAGCCAAGCGCTTTTGCCTCTGTTTTTGATATGGTTTTACATCATCACTTCGTATCGTTTTTTGCCCAAAATTCACCGAAAAGCTCGTTGCCATTCTTGCTAAGTTCTATCCGTGTTTTCTGCCGGATTATCGACTCCGCTTCTTGCGAAAATGAGACATTTTTGTCAAATGCAATAAAGACCTGTTTTGTCTGTTTTTCATACAGTTGAATGATTTTTGAAATTCTATTGTTTTCCATATTTGCAAACAAATATGAATCGTGAACTAGAGCGGGAATATTTGTCAAATTCAACATTGCAAGGTCAAAAAGAATTCTATCTCGTTCTTTTGTACCTGTTCCGTCGTCCAGCAAGGTTTCATATTTATAGCTACTTCCGCTTAACAATTCAAGTTTTGGCGACAATTTATCATTTTCTATAAACAAGCAAAATTCTTTAATTTTTGCGTTAATTTTTTCTTCAATTTCTCTAAGAATATCCTGCTCGCCTTCTGCAAGGGCTGTATTTGCCGCCGATTTTTCTGCTTTTAATTTTTCCCTTGTTTCATAGTTCGATTTTTGGATTTCTGCATTCTTGATTTTTTCGCTGATTTTTCCTATCTGCTCATACTTTTCTCGAGAGAGTGATATTGGAAAACCTGCATCGCGTATATTTTCTTCAATCTTTGCAATCTGAGATTCAAGTATTTTTTGCTGTGCTATAAGATTTTCTATTTCTTCAGTAAATTCATTCTCTAAGATTTTGCTGATTTTCTCATGGAAAGTTTCTATTTTTTCAAGCTCTTCTATATTGGCATTGGGGAAGAATCGTGTAAGTTTTTCAAATGTGGATTTCTGGAAAGTTTTCGTATCTGGTGAATTTTGTTTTTGCAGGTAATCAATTTTTCGGGCGATGGTTCCTCGTTTTATGTTCAAAGAAACAAGCGTGTTTTTGAGTTTTGCAATTTCGTCTGTCTGTTCAAGCTGTTTTTGAGTCAGTTCAATATCTGCCTGCTTTTCTATTGTTTCAAGTTCATCCCGCAATTCAAGCAATTCTTTTTCTTTTGCCTTAACATCTTTTTTATATTTTACACTTCCGTCAATGTGGTTGAATTTTTCGGCAGATTTAAATGCGCTCAATGAATCCGTTGAATTTTTGGCGGATTTTCTAAGCTGCCCGATTTTATCATATAAGTTAAACAGTATTTCTAGTTTTGCGATTGAATCAGTCACCGAATCGTGTCCTGTACTGTCTAAGATTGCTGCTTGCTCGTTTTTCTTCCCTGCAACTCTAAAGAAAAGACGAACGAGGTTTCTAAAAGAATACTTTTCTTTTTCTTCTATTTTGTAGTATTTTGCAAGTTCTTTCGTATATTCTTCTATGGTAAGAATTTTTAGAGGCCCATAATTTTCGTTGCAGACAATTACTTCATTAGGATTCCCAGTGCTTCTTGTGTAATAGTGCATTCCGTCAGAAAATTTGAAGGCAAATTTTATTGTGTGAAGACCAATATGCTCTGCATTTTGAGAACTTTGATACGTGTTGCCGCCAAAGCAAAAGTCTATAATCATAAGCAGCGTTGATTTCCCGACAGAATTGTCCGATTCACTTCCGCCTTTTATTACGTTCAATCCGTTTTCAAAATGAATCGGCGGGCGCGGCTTTCCATTGGAAATAAATTTGTCGCAAGAAAGTTCAACTAACATATTCTATCTCCCAAGCTTCATTTATTTTGATTCTTTTAAGCGCAAAAAGTGCTTCCAAAGTTTCTATGAACTCAGAAATAGAGTCAAAATTTGATTTTGTTTTGGCAAAAAGTTCTTTTGTGTTCATATCTTCTCTTTCCACACATTCAAGAAGAATCGGCATTTTGCTTAATATGGACTGTTCATAAGAAAAAAGTTTGTCAGGCAGTGGCATTTTCCACCTCTCTAAAAACATCACATCTTTGAACAAGTGAAGCAATAACAGCCTCACAAGAGGCAAGACGGCAATTTGTTAAGTTTTTTAGTTTTGATGAAAGACTCTCAAAAATTTCTGATTTTAAAAGGCCTTGTTTTTCAAGTTTTAAGAATAAGGTTTTTATCTGACTTGCAAAAAGTTCATAGTCAAAAAGATTTTGTTTTGCAAGTTCTTTGGACTCTTCTGTAATAAATCTGTAATAGGCTTGAACATAGGCATTTATTTTTTGCTCTAAAAGATAATCTGATTTATCAAATTTATTTGTTAGAGGAACAGGGGTAAAATTCAATTCTGCAAGTTCTTCTTTGGTAAGGTTTGAAATTTTTGAAAGAATGGCAATCACTTCATTTTGAATTTGCTCGCTATATGCAATGTCTTGAATGTTATTTGATTTTTCAAGACTTGCTTTCAAAGCCTTCATTTTTTGCATTTCATTTTCGGTTTGCCCTGCAAGATATTTTTGCGCGCAGCTCGGGCAAAGCGCAATCAGATTATGTATGTTATCTGATTTTATGGTTTTGTCTATTATCGCAGGCGTAAAAATAAATTGGATGTTTCCGTCTTTGGTTACGGAAAGTTTTTTTCTACATTCTGGTATAGCGCAGTAGCCGCCTGTTTCAAGATAGAGTTGAGATTTTATGGCATCGGAAAAATTTGTGCCAATCGTTTTATTAAAATTCTTAGTCTTACTTGCTTTGTCGTTTTTTTTGTTGATTATAGAATGTAGAAGCTCTTCAAAACAATCCGTAAGTACTTCAGAAAAATTGTTGTCCGTAATTTCTGGGATAAAAGAGGCAAAGTCTTTTACGATTCTTGGAATATTATCGTCATTACACTCATTTAAAAATGCTTGAAATTTTGGTTTATCTTTGGTTCTGATTATTTTATTTACAAGTTGCTCTGGTAGTGTACGGCTTCCATTAAGATAACTTGCGGCTGTCTTTTCCTTAAATTCCAAGCTTTTATCATTTTCATCATCTTCTATATCGCAAAAATTTCCAAGAATGCCACTCAAAAAAGTATGAGCATTTTCTTTTTCATCGTCTAAGGCAAAAGAGAAATATGGACGCAGCTTGTTTATAAAAATCGACAGAGTAAGTTTTTCAGAATGTATCTGTTTGTATCCATCTGTTTCCATTTGTGGAATCACCAAGTTCACTCTCCTTTATCTTTACCTACGAAAGATTTGCAGAAGTTTTCCACAAATCTTTCTGCCTTCGTTGGAGGTAATTATATCACAGAACTGCATTTTTTTGTAGTAAGTGACGGAGGTGCTAAAAATGGCACAGATTGAACAGGAGTTTATCAGCTCCACAAACAAGGTAAGTGTTTCAATTCAGAAATCTACCTTTTCTGACAATGAAACATTTTTCGGTCGGGTTTCACGCAATACAGTGAATATTGACAACTTAATCAGCTCTATTTGTGAAAAAGTTCCGGCTTATGACAAATATGAACTGAAGCGATTTGCAAAAGATTTAAAAGCAGAAGTACAGGCAAGTCTTGCAAGCGGAAAATCTGTAAATCTCTTGGATTTAGGAACTCTTTATATTGCCCTTTCTAGCGGTATGAAAGTTGCGCCTAAAACTGCAAGTGAAATTTCTGCTTTGACGGTTAAATTTTCTCCTTCAAAAACGCTCACTGAAAGCGTAAGCAAAATAGAAATAGACAAAATCGTCTATGTAAATTCTGCCCCTCTCATAAGCAGTCTGGAATGTTTGTGGGAAGGTGTTCCCGAGCAGACTGTAATGACTGGCAAGATTGTAAGAATTACTGGTAACAAGCTCAAAATCGAGGGTGAAAATGGCGGTATTTTCTTTTGCGAACTTGATTCAGATGGAAATCCTAATGCTGATGAAACAAAGTGGATAAAAGCTGTGGCAACAAGAAACCTTCCAAAAACACTGGAATTGTATGTTCCTTCTAATCTGGAAACAGAAAAGAAATATGCAGTTGCTGTAAAAACCCGTCCTACTACAGACGGAGTGTATTCAATTGGCTTCAGCAGTGCATTAAGCGTTGTTGAATAACAAAACTCGGCTTAGATGGCTTGCTCTGACCCGAGTGAGCCGTCTGATTTAATCAAATCATAACTATTTATTAAGAGGTGAAAATATGAAAATTAACAATGCAAAAAACATTATTGACGACGGCTTCAATGCCGAACTGGTTGAAGCTGCTGTATTTACAGGACAGCTTGAAATCCCGCTTATCAAAAAGCCTAAAGAATTCATCATTCCAAAAAGCATGATTCCATTCAGCGAGCGGAATAAATCTGAAAACTTTGAAGAGTTCGTCTGTTTCTACGAGCATGACATCCGATTCCGTGACATTCTGACTAGCACAAAAGAACAGATTGCTTCGCTCAAAAAGTTCAAAGGAGTTATCTCACCTGACTGCAGTCTGTATTACGATATGCCCCTGGTTTTGCAGATGACAAACACTTATCTGAACCGTCAGATAGGTCATTATCTGCAAACACAAGGCATCTATGTAATCCCGAATGTTCGCTGGGGAGATGAACGGACATACATGCGAATTATTCCAGATGAACTTCCATTCGCCTTTTTAGGACTTGAAAAACACGGAATCTATTCAATCGGAACTTACGGCTGCTGTAAGACAACTGAATACAAGCATCATTTGCGTGAAGGTTTGCGAAATTTCATCAAAGAAATTGAACCGGAAATCATTCTTGTTTACGGAGCAATGCCAGACTCGATTTTTGAAGAATTCAAAAAGGATATTCAGTTTGTTCATTTTGATGACTGGACTAAAACACAGCATTTACGTGGAGGCAAATAGAATGGGTAGCGGTGTAAGCGGGAGATATTACACAAGCTATGGAAGCCGTGCCATTCATCATGAAGGAATAATTCATTCTTTTGAAGGTGAATATACTATGAAGAATGGAAATCCAGTCCGACTAAAAAAAGGCGGGCATGGGCAGGCGGCTATAGATGTAATGGACGCAAATGGTATAAAATACGAGGTGAATAAGACATATTCCAACGGTGTGCGTGTGGGAAATATTCCAGATGCAAAACAAAAAATAAAACAGGCAGGCAATAATCATTCTTGGTTTCCAAAAAATTGGACAGACAAAACAGTTATTGCTGCTTCGGAGTATGTATTATCTCTAAAGAAAAATTCAGGTGCTAAGGCAGGCCAGCAAATAACTGGTACATATAAAGGCGTAAAAGTTATTGCGTGGGTTGGAAAGAATGGGATAGATACGATTTATCCTGATGCAAAAAGTCAGCCAACTAAAAGGAGGAAGACAAAATGATAAAAGAAGAATTTGAAAAGATTGTAGCTGTTTTGGAAGAAACTGACATAAATAATTATGCGGTTATAGAACCTCTCTGGGAAAAAGAAATTGAACTTTTCACAAGAGATATTCATGGTACAATTAATTTTCTAAAAAATGATTGTACTGCAAATCAGTTTTCTTGGATGAGTGAAGTCTGGGATGAAATTGCAGAGAAAACTAAAAGCTGGGAATTTATAGACTGCATAAAAGAAATAGCAAAGAAATTTCCCGAAGAATGTGAAAAATTTAACATTGCAGGTTCTATTGAATCAGCAGAAGGTTATTTGTAGAAGACTACGGGCTGGGTGGGCGGGGTAAAATAATAAACAGCGACAGCTGCTTTCCTATCGGGTTTTAGGGCGTTAGCCCTAGGCGAAGGGGTAGCACGCAACGAAGTGCGGGCGTAGGGGAAGACTTTCCCCTCCTCTATATATTTAAACTTCCAACTTTACGAGGCTATCCGCAAGGGTGTTCCTTTGGCGAAATTGTCTGAAATCACTTACGTAAAAGAGTTCTTCTTGCAGCAAATGAAAGAGCTGGTTGATTTGGAAGAAGAGATGCTTAAGAACCCAGGACGCGTTCCGGCTGATGAATTGCTCATTCAGGCAAAGAAGGACGGATTCAGCGACAAGTATTTGTCAAAGATTTTGAAGGTTTCTGAAAAGGCTATCCGAGACAGAAGAGGCGAACTTGGAATTAAGGAAGCGTGGCTTCGAGTTCCTGTTAGCGGCGTGGAAAATGCTTGCTACTATTATTCAACCTACAACGCAAAAGACACCAGCACTGCAACCACTAACCCTAAAAAGATTATGATTTTGGGCGGTGGTCCAAACAGAATCGGGCAGGGAATTGAGTTTGACTACTGCTGCTGTCATGCGGCAATGCAGCTGAAAGAAATGGGCTACGAGACAATCATCGTAAACTGCAACCCTGAGACTGTTTCCACCGATTATGATACTTCCGATAAATTGTACTTTGAGCCAGTTACAACAGAAGACGTTCTTCAGATTTACGAAAAGGAAAAGCCATTCGGAGTTATCGTTCAGTTTGGTGGACAGACTCCACTTAACATTGCCCGCGAACTTCAGGAAAACGGCGTAAACATCCTCGGTACATCAATCGACTCAATCGACATCGCCGAAGACCGCGACCTCTTCCGCCACATGATGGAAAAGCTTGAAATCCCAATGCCGGAAAGCGGAATGGCAATTGACTTTAATGAAGCTAAGGCTTGCGCAGACAAAATCGGTTACCCAATCATGATTCGTCCTTCATTCGTTCTTGGCGGCCGCGGTATGGAAGTAATTTACGATGAAGCGACTTTGAAAGAGTATGTTGAAAAGGCTGTTGGCGTAACACCTGATCGTCCGCTTTTGATAGACCGCTTTTTGAAGAATGCGCTTGAGTGCGAGGCTGATGCTTTGGCAGATTCTAACCATGTGTATATTCCGGCTGTGATGGAGCATGTTGAATTGGCTGGTATTCACTCGGGGGATAGTGCTTGTGTAATTCCTCCGGTTTCAATTCCGCAGAATAATTTGGACACCATCAAGGAATACACGAAGAAGATTGCAGAGAACCTCCATGTTTGCGGATTGATGAACATGCAGTACGCTATTGAGGACGGAAAGGTCTATGTGATTGAGGCGAACCCACGCGCGAGCCGAACCGTTCCGCTCGTTTCAAAGGTTTGTGACACACAGATGGCTCGTCTTGCAACAAGAATGATGCTTGGTGAATCACTTGAATCACTCGGCCTCAAAGACAAGAAGATTCCTTACTACGGAGCAAAAGAGGCGGTTCTTCCTTGGGCAAGATTCCCTGGAGTTGACCCAATCTTAGGCCCTGAAATGCGTTCAACTGGTGAGGTTCTGGGCTTGGCTGAGACTTTCCCGCTCGCATTCTACAAGAGCCAGGAAGCCGCAGGAAGCGAACTTCCACACGCGCCTGCCGCTTGGGAGAACAAGAAAGTCTTGATTTCGCTTAGCAACAAGGAAGGGCAGAAGGAGCAGGTGCTTACAATCGGTAAGACTTTGAAAGACCTTGGCTTCACTTTGGTTGGAACTCAGGGCACTGCAGACTTCTACAACGCAAATAACATCAAATGCGATGTTGTGAATAAGATTGGCGGCGGTCGCCCGGACGTTGTGGACTTGATTATGAACAAGGAAGTTTGCCTCGTAATCAACACACCTAAGGCTAAGAGAAACTACGCCGAAGACCGCAAGACAATCCGCAAGACTTGTTTGAAGTATAAGGTAAGCTATATCACGACTATTGCCGGGGCACTTGCTGCTGTTAAGGGAATTGAAGCTGTATAGAACGGCAACGGTGGTGAGGGCGGAGTTAAGTCTCTGCAAGAATACCATGGCATGATTAAGTAATGTCAAACGGATTGAAAACGGCTAACACCGTTTCTATCTGCGTT
>ERZ842401.5595-NODE-5595-length-13854-cov-6.891007_pt1 | contig 13854 bp, 6 predicted proteins | sample MGYA00521270_ERZ842401 | MGnify/ENA primary metagenome ERZ842401 (study PRJEB31892, sample SAMEA3878208) | bioreactor metagenome | biome: Moose rumen | place: Sweden | collected 2011-10 | study: EMG produced TPA metagenomics assembly of the PRJEB12797 data set... | reverse complement strand
GAAGTAGGCGCCAAACACCTTACCGTCCTTGTCGATAGCCACATAGCCGCTGATGCCGCCCCAGAGACCCATACCTTTCAGCGAGGCCACGAGAATGTTCTTGCCATCAATCTGACACTCGTAGAGCTTCTGTCCGTCCTGTTCCTTCTCGCTCTTCACCACCTCACTGTACTTGGCCTCAGCCTCAGCACCGTCGAGGTTGCGGATATTGAGCGAATAGAGAATCTGTTTCTTCACATCGAGGGCAACGTTAGCGTCCTGCATGGGCTTCAGTGCCTGATAGACGAATGCCAACAGGAAAGCCACGATGACCACGAGTATCGCGCTATATATTATAATGTACGCGTTAGAGTTTGTATTCAGTTTCATTTGGTACCTCCTCTCTTTAATCGTTTCGAGATATTGCGCTCCACGATGAAATGGTCGATAGTTGGAGCAAACATATTACCAAAGAAGATGGCAAGCATCATACCCTCAGGATAGCCGGCATTCATCACACGGATGATGATGGCCATCGCACCAATCAGGAAACCGTAGATATACTGTCCACAGGAAGTGCGACAAGAGGTGACAGGGTCGGTAGCCATAAACACAGCACCGAAGGCGAAGCCACCCAGAATGAAGTGATGCCACCACGTCATCGACTGACCGGTCTGCTCGAAGATGCATGCCATGACAGCTCCACCAACAAAGACGCTCAGCATGGTGCGCCAAGAAGCGATGCCCGTCCACAACAGGATAACCGCTCCAATGGCGATGGCGATGAGCGATGTCTCACCGATAGAACCGGGGATAAAGCCACAAATCATGTCGCAGATAGAAGCGTCAGGATTGATACCCTGAGCCATCTGTCCAAGTGGAGTAGCAGCGGTGAATCCGTCGGGCAAGGTGTTGCCCAGTCCGAAGATAGAATCTTGAGCCACCCAGACTGTATCACCCGTCATCTTTGAAGGATAGGCGAAAAACAGGAACATACGGGCAGCGATAGCCGGGTTGAAGATGTTCATTCCCGTACCACCGAATATCTCCTTACAGAAGATGACGGAGAAGGCACAGGCCAGAGCCAGCATCCATAGCGGACAACCGATGGGGACAATCAGTGGGATGATGATACCGCTGACGAGGTAACCCTCCTGGATTTCCTCTCCTTTCCATTGCGCCCAGGCAAACTCGATGCCCAGACCAACGATATAGCTCACCAGAATCTTAGGCAGTACGGCGAGGAAGCCGTAGCAGAAAATCTCGAAGAACGATGCCGTTGCCAGTGTACCAGCGGCAGCGTAGTTCTGATAGCCTATATTATACATACCAAACAGCATGGCGGGCATCAAGGCGATAACCACCATACTCATAATACGCTTCGAGTCGATGGCGTCGTGAATATTCACCCCGCCAGCCTTCGTTGTGTCGTTAGGCACGTAAAGGAAGGTCTCAAAGCCGTCGAACACCGAACGGAAAGCATGCAGCTTGCCACCCTCCTCGAAGTTCGGCTTAACCTTATTGAGATAATTTCTTAATGCTTTCATATTCGTTATGCGTTTTCTTTACGTAAAATGTTAAGTCCTTCACGGACAATACGTTGCAGCTCAAGCTTCGAGCTATCCACGAACTCTGCCAAAGCAAAGTCCTCAGGCGACACCTCGTAGATACCCAAGGCCTCCTGACGGTCGATGTCGCCAGCAATAATCGCCTTGATGAGGTATTCGCTGTAGATGTCCATCGGCAACACCTTGTCGTACTCACCACTCATAATCATGTGGCGCTCGCCACCCTTTACACGAGCATCGAGGGCATACTCTTTCTTGCCACAGAGCCAAGAGAAGTAGCTGCGGTTCACGGAGAACTGCTTGAAACGGGGAAGAATCCAACCCAGCATCTCGTCGGCATCGTCACCCTCGGGAATCACGGTAATCTCAGAGGTGTGGGCACCCAGGAAACCGTCCTTCGTGGTAGGACGACCCGTCAGCACATTGCCATTGATGATGCGTACGCTCTTCGAGGCGTCGTAGCTGTTGCTCAGAAGCGTAGAGAGCTCCTCGCCTACCAGCATATCAACATATGCAGGGTTCTTAATCTCGCTGCCGCACAGGGCTACCGTGCGACGCAGGTCAACCTTACCTGTATTCAGCAGACGTCCGATAAACAGCACAACGGTAGGGTCGCCAATGGTCCAAACCACCTCACCCTTGTTCACTGGGTCGATGTGGTTCACCTGAACACCAACATTGCCGGCAGGGCACTTGCCGTCGAACACGTTTACCTCTACGTTCTGGTAATTCTCGAAGCTGGAGTGAACGCCACACCCCAGATAGGTCTTGGCAATCTTCGAGAGGGCGGTAAGCCCCGTCTGGAAGTCCTGCTCCTGTCCCTTCACCTCGAAATCGAAGCTGGCAGCCAGGGGCTTGTCACGCAGGGCAGACACAAAAATTGCCTTAGGCTGAACACTGGGATTAGTGGATACAGCATAAGGCAACTGGTTGATGTAGCCAAACAGACCTGCTTCCAACAATGCGTTAATCACTTGCTCACCCGTCAGCGTGCCAACCTCCTTCTTGCCGAAGTCAACGAACTCCTGCTTCTCGTCGGCATCCACACGTATGCAGAGCACTTTTCTACGTTCGCCACGCACCACCTCGCGGACTGTACCGCTCACGGGTGAGGCAAACTTAACCTCAGGATACTGCTTGTTGACGAACAGCGCATCCCCGGCTTTGACCTTATCGCCCTCCTTGACAACAACCTTTGGAGTGACTCCCTCGAAATCATCGGGCACGAGTGCGAACTTGCCGTTTGATTTCAGCTGGATTTTCTTCTCCTCGGCCTTGCCTTGAAGGTGGATGTCCAAGCCTTTCTTTAGCTTAATAACATTTGCCATTTATAAAATAATGAATTTGAATAGTTTTCTCTCAATGAATGCTGCAAAATTAATAAAAAAATAGCATATAAGATGCAAAAAATGAATGAAATATTCACGCTTCACAACTTTTTGATGTAATTTTGTAGCAAATTTCTCGCAGAACGAAAAGTTTTGCCATGTCGAACTGTCAGTTTTGAAGATTCTAAAACGCATATCAAACATCATAGTATGGACTGTGCTAAGTCTATACCTCTTGACGTTTATCGCCTCGAATCTCACCGTCGTACAGGAATACATGGGCAGGCGGGCGGCAAGATTCCTGTCGCAGAAACTGGGCACCAGCGTCAGCATCGGACGTATGGACGTGGGATTGCTGAACCACCTGACGCTGGACGACGTACAGATTAAAGACCAGCAGGGGAAAGACATGCTGTTCTGTAGCCGACTGTCTGCCCGCCTGTTGCTGCTACCACTGACAGAAGGGAAAATAGCGCTGGCCAAAGCCCAGATATTCGGCACTCACATTCGACTCTACCAGAAGACGGCCAATGACCCGCTAAACTGTCAGTTCGTCATCGACTCGCTGGCATCCAAGGACACAACCAGCACCAACCCGCTGAATCTGAGCATCAACTCGCTCATCATACGACACACCAGCGTGAGCTATGATTGTTTGAATGAATCAACCACACCGAAACAACTGAATCCCAAACACTTATGGTTAAAGGACATTAGTGCACATATCATCCTGAAAGCACTGACGGAAGACACGCTGAACGTCAATGTCAAGCGACTGGCACTACAAGAAAGTTCGGGTCTGAAACTGGACCGCCTGTCGTTCCGCTTCGAGGGGGGAAGAAACAGAAGCACCCTGAAGGACTTCAAGGTCAAGATGCCCGGAACCAACATCCTACTGGGCGACATCAATGCCACATACAGGTTCCGTGGCGACCACTTCGTCACCCCGGCTTTGAAATACCAGGGCAGCATCAAGCCTTCAACCATCACGCTGGCCGACCTGACCTGTCTGCTTCCCTCGCTCAAGACATTCCATAGCACCCTGTCGATAAATGCCGATTTCAACGGGGAAGGCGAGTCGTTGCAGGTGGAGAGGCTGAGCATCGGCTCAACGACGGGCGACATCGGGGTGAGCATGAGGGGATGGGCCAAAGGACTCCGACAGGAAGTGCCCCAATGGCTTGCCGACATCGACCATCTGGACCTGTCAGCCAAAGCCATCAACTTCATCTCAGAGAACCTGAAAGGCCAGCGCACCGAGGTTCCTGCCATCGTCAGCCGCATGGGTAACATCCACCTGAAAGGAACAACAGCAGGAGAAGGGTTGCGTAACATCACGACCCAGAACCAGCTGAACACCGATGCGGGCAACATCACCGTCAGCATGAAGATGGACGAGCAGCGCCGCTTCAAAGGCGACATCAATACCGATGGAATGGACCTGAAACGACTGTTGGACGACCCGTTGTTCGGACAGATAGCCACCCACATCGAGCTGGAAGGGCAACTGCCTGAGAACAACGATGTGACTATCAGTGCCGACGGCATCGTCAACCAGTTCGAATACAAGGGCTATCGCTATCAGAACATCAAGATTGACGGCCTGTACAGCAAAAACGACATCCACGGCACAGCGAGCATTGACGACCCCAACGTGATGCTCAACGTGGAAGGACAGGTGGAGAAAAAAGGGAAACAGAACGAGGTGCTGCTGACTGTCATGATGGACCATCTTTCCCCCAAGAACATCAACCTGACCGACAAATGGGATGACGCGCTCTTCTCAGGCACCGTGACGGCAAACTTTTCAGCCAGCAGCGTGAACGACGCTGTGGGAAGCATCGACCTGCACGATTTGACCCTCAGCTCGCCTACGGAGCATTACACGCTGAATCAGTTCCACTTTGAGTCAAACTACACGGAAGAGGTACACCACATGACACTGGAAAGCGACTTCGGAAACATTGAAATCACTGGCGACTTCGACTATGAGACGCTGCCTCAGAGCTTCACCAACTTCCTGGCGGCCAAGTTGCCTACCCTACCCGGCATTCCCAAGGTGAACCCGCACACGAAGAACAACTTTGTCATTTCTGCCAACATCCATAAGTCCGACTGGCTGGAACACCTATTGCAAATACCCGTACGACTGAAAGAACCCCTGGTCTTGCAAGGCATGGTCAACGACCCCATGCACAACATCGAGCTGGAGTGCGAGCTGCCGGAATTCTACTATAAGGAGAGCGGATATGCCAACGGACTCTTCAACCTGACATCGCCAGGCGACACGCTGCAATACCAGCTCAGCTTGACCAAGCTGATGAACGACGGGGAATTCCTCGACCTGAAAGCCGTCGGCAACGTTCAGAACAACAGCCTCTTCACCTCCTTCACATGGGACAACCGTAGCGAGAACGCCATGAACGGCCAGCTGAACGCCACCGTGAGCTTCAACACCACGTTGGACAACAAGCAGACCGTCGACATCAGCATCGAGCCCTCACTCATGCGCATCAACAACCAGCAGTGGAATATCGAGCCGTCGTTCATCAGCTACATGAAGAACAATGTGGCGGTCAGCAACTTCTCCATCCATAACGACAACCAGTTCCTGACACTCAACGGAACAGCCTCGGACAATCCCCAGGACTCGGTGAGCATCCAGATGAAAGACATCGACATCAGCTACGTGCTCAACCTGGTAGACTTCGATGCCGTAGCATTCGACGGATATGCCACTGGCGGAGGCATCGTCAGAGGTGTGTTTGGCGACTTGGAAGCCGATGCCAAACTGACGGTCCGTGACTTCAAGTTCGAACACGGACGCATGGGCACGCTGGAGGCAAACGTCAACTGGAACAAAGAAAAGGAACAGATTGACATCCAAGCCATTGCCGACGATGGCAAAGATGCTATGACGTATATCGACGGATACGTTTCTCCCAAGCAAAACTATATCGACCTGGGCATTCGGGCAGAAGGCACCCACCTGGATTTTGCACAGTCGTTCACCAGCAGTTTCATGAACAGCGTCACGGGTCACGGCAAGGGAATGGTCAGACTGGCAGGACCGCTTGACGCCATCAACCTGACGGGCGAGCTGGTACTGAACGGAATGGTGCATGTCACCACCTTGGGCTGCGACTACGAGCTCCGTAACGACACCATCCGCATGGTTCCCAACGAGATAACGTTCCAGAACTGCCATATCTACGACATCAACAACCACGAAGGCCTGCTGACGGGAGGCATCCACCACAAGGAACTGACCCAGATGACCTACGACATCTACGTGCTGGCCAAAAACCTGCTGGCATACGACTTCAAGGACTTTGGCGACGACACGTTCTATGGCACAGTCTATGCCGACGGCAACGTGGCGATACACGGTCGCGACGGAAGTGTGACCATCGAGGCTGACGTCACCCCACTCCAGAATACGGTCTTCGTCTATAACGCAGCATCCCCCGATGCCGTCAACAACCAGGAGTTCATCGAATGGAATACTGCCGACCATCAAAACACCAGCAATTCCAAGAGAGACCCAGAAGAGGAAGGCGACGACTTCCGCTCCGACCTGACCATGAGACTGAAGATTAACGCCACACCCCGAGCGGCCATCCGTCTGCTCATGGACCCACGCACCAACGACTACATCACCCTCCGCGGCGACGGTGAACTGTCTACCACCTATTATAATAAAGGTGGATTCCAGATGTTCGGCACCTACCGTGTTACGGAAGGCACCTACGGGCTGACCATCCAAAACATCATCAAGAAGAACTTCATCTTCAAGGAAGGCAGCACGGTAGTCTTTGGCGGCGACCCCTACAACGCCTCGCTCAACATGCAGGCCCAGCACACGGTGAACGGCGTCAGCCTCTCCGACCTCAACGTAGGACGCAGCTTCTCCAACACCGTCCGCGTCAACTGTCTCATGAATATCACGGGACAGCCCCGAGCCCCCATCATCGACTTCGACCTTGACATCCCCAACGTGAATACCGACGAGAAACAGATGGTGCGCTCCATCATCAACAGCGAAGACGAGATGAACCAGCAGGTCATCTATCTGCTGGCCGTAGGACGCTTCTATCCGCAGGGAGCCAACAACGCCAACGAGGACGCCACCGGGCGGAGCAAGACGTCGCTGGCCATGCAGAGCCTCCTGTCGGGCACCATCAGCGGACAAATCAACAACATGCTCGGACAGGTCATCAAGAGCAACAACTGGAATTTCGGTGCCAACATATCGACAGGCGACGAAGGCTGGAACAATGCCGAATACGAAGGCCTCATCAGCGGCAGACTCCTGAACAACCGCCTGCTCATCAACGGACAGTTCGGCTATCGCGACAATGCCACAACAGCCAACCCGTCGTTCATCGGCGACTTCGACATCCGCTACCTGCTGCTGCCCAACGGCAATCTGGCCCTGAAGGTGTATAACCAGACCAACGACCGCTACTTCACCAAGTCATCGCTGAACACACAGGGGCTGGGCATCATCCTGAAAAAGGACTTCGACGGCATCCGCGATTTGTTCGGCATCAAGAAGAAACTCAAGAAAACAGAATGAAACAGAAAAGACTATGGATGCTCGCCGCCATCCTTACCATTTGCGGCGGATGGGTCTTCGCGGCCTGTTCCAACAACGACAACAATGCTGCCCCCGACACGTCGGCACTCTACCAGTGGCAGGCAGGAAAGACAGTGACGGCCAATGCCATAGCAGCTTTTGGCGGAATAGACAAATGCTTCGCGGCAGAGCCTATCCCCGATGGTGTCTGGGCACGCATGCAGGGCAAGACCTACAAGCAGAATCCTTATATCAAGCGCGAAGACCTGCGTCATGTGCGAGCCCTCCACTGGGACTACGACCGTCAGATACACGTCGGCGAGATGGTGTGCAACAAGCTGATTGCCGACCGTGTGGCCCGCATCCTGCGCCAGCTCTACGATGCCAAGTACCCCATCCAGCGCATGCTGCTGCCCGATGTCTACAATGCCGACGATGAGACCCAGATGCGCGACAACAACTCGTCGTGCTTCTGCTATCGCGCCGTTGCCGGTACCACCAAGCTGTCGAAGCATGCTCGTGGACTGGCCGTCGACATCAACACCCTCTACAACCCCTACTACAAAGACCGCACCGACGGCACCCGCTTCATTCAGCCCGCCACCGCCGCGAAATACTGCGACCGCTCGTGGAACTTCCCCTATAAGATAGACCACGACGACCTCTGCTTCCAGCTCTTCACCCAGGCAGGCTTCGAGTGGGGCGGCGACTGGAAAACCTGCAAGGACTTCCAGCATTTCGAACTCATAGAGTAATCAAAAAATATTATTCATAGTGCCTGATTCTAACATCTATTCCGTCATCCTTCAGTAGTTCTGGAATTCTGCTTACATCAGTATTTCCATAGTGATAGGGGAACAACACCTTGGGTTTTACCATCTTTGCCGCATTAATGAGTTGGTCTGGTGTCATCGTAAAGGGTTGGTTACAAGGAAGGAAAGCAATATCAATGTCCTTGATGGCCGCCATTTCTGGGATGTCCTCTGTATCGCCAGCAATGTAGATACGCAGTCCGTCAATGGTTAGGATAAAGCCGTTATCTCTGCCTTTAGGGTGAAACTTCTTATTGGCTTCCGTCGTATTGTAGGCTGGTACTGCCTCGACGGTGAAGCCTTCTGCAATCTCGTAAGTATCACCATTAGCCATGATATGACCATAGCCCTGCATATCGCCACAACGCTTGTTAGTAATCAGTTGCGTGGTTTCCTTTGTCAGCACCTTGATAGCCTCTTGGTCGAAGTGGTCAGCATGTTCGTGAGTCACAAAGAGGTAATCAGCCTTGGGCATAGCGGAATAGTCTACAGTCCTGTCTCGCAATTTCAGCACAGGATCAATCTCGATTTCCTTGCCGTCATACTCAATTCTGATACTGGCGTGCATCAGGGCGTGGAACTTGATAGTCTTTCCGCTCTTGGTCTGAAACACATCAACCTCGTAAGTGTCAGTTGTCACGGGTCGGCCACCGTCTTTCCAGGCGATGATACCACCCAGGAGATTCACCACCTTGTAGCCCTCAGATGCCAACTTATCAGCAGCATTGGCAGAGCGCTTGCCGCTTCTGCAATACACGGCAATGGTCTTGTCTTGGGGTAGCACTTTCGTCTTTTCCATAAAGTCGTCCTGCTTCACGTCAATGTTCAGGGCATTCTCGATATGCCCCTCCTTGAACTCGTCAGCGGTTCTCACGTCGAGCAGCACCACATCGGGCTTGGTTATCAACTCGGCAAATCCTTCAGAATCTGCATTCTCGTAATTCTGTGAGCAGCAGCCCGTCGTCAGTCCAAATGCTGCCAGCAAACATGTAATCATCTTTTTCATCATCCTAATAATTTCCAAAATCAGCTACAAAGATACGATTAAGTGAGCAAAAAGCAAAACAAATTTTGCTTTTTCGAACCAAAGTACCTGGGAGCAATGCTTTTTCATTCCATTTATCTCTATCATCAACTCGAAATAAGCGCTCTGTCCCTTTCCTACCCTGTTCGAGTTACATCTTGTCGAACTCAGACTTGAGCCATTCAAATCGGGCATTCAGCCATTCTTTCGATGGCTGTACCTTGATTATTATAGCCGCCACAGATGTCATAGCTTACAGTATTGGCAAGTGTACACGGGGCTCCGTGTGCACTTCTCTCCATAATAGCATTAGTTTTGTTAAAGATAGACTTTACATAACCATCTTCATCATATTTGACCAACATTTCTCTTGCTCCTTGTCCCTGAACTGAAACAAGCAGAGCACGCGAAAGTTGTATTCCCATGACTTATAACGGTAAATTCGGCAAAAAAAAGAACTTGATGACGTAGAATTAGGGATTTTCTTACTGAATAGCGGGAGTTTCAATGCTTATTTCTTTCGTTTGCGTTAGCTCAAACGACCGCTTGCGTTAGCTCAAACGATTGTTCGCGTACGCGCAAAAACTGGCGGATGATTTTGCAGTAAGGGGCATAGTTGGGGCACGGTTGGGGCGCAGTTTTAGACAACTATGCCCCTGCTCAAATGCTTTATTTTAAAGGTTTTTTCGCTATTAGGGGCGGAGGGGGCTATGTTTTAACATTTCTATGTATATATTATTGCCCTATCCAACCTTAAAAAATATATTTAGAACTGCAGCCTTAGGAACTTTCGTTCGAAAAAACAAAAGAAAAACCAGCTTTTCTTTGGTATTTTGCTCACTTATTCGTACCTTTAAACTTCGTTTTTAGGTACTCTCGCTCGAAAATATCCAAATAAATTTGGTATTTTGCTCACTTATTCGTACCTTTGCACCCGCTTTTACCCCAAACGGGGAAATAGGAGCCGGGACAGGCGCTGACTCCTATCAACAATTAACCCTTTAAAGATGGTCTGGTAAACGTCTGTTCAGACCCCGCCCCGACACACAAAACGAGGGGCACAAACAAATTTATTATTATGTCAGAATTAACTAAGAACGTCCAGCCATTACAGGACTTCAACTGGGAAGAGTATGAGAATGGCACAGTGGCTAACGTCAGCAAGGAAGAGCTTGACAAGGCTTATGATGAGACGCTGAACAAAGTAAGCGAGCATCAGGTTGTTGACGGAACAGTCATCAGCGTGGACAAGAAAGAGGTTGTCGTAAACATCGGCTACAAGAGCGACGGTATCATCCCCGCTTCTGAGTTCCGTTACAACCCCGACCTGAAGGCCGGCGATGTTGTAGAGGTTTACGTAGAGAACGCTGAGGACAAGAAGGGTCAGCTCGTGCTGTCGCACAAGAAGGCTCGCATGTCGAAGAGCTGGGAGCGTGTGAACGCTGCACTCGAGGCTCAGGAGGTAATCACCGGTTACATCAAGTGCCGCACAAAGGGTGGTATGATTGTAGACGTATTTGGCATCGAGGCTTTCCTGCCCGGTTCGCAAATCGACGTTCATCCCATACGCGACTACGACCAGTTCGTAGGCAAGACGATGGAGTTCAAGGTGGTGAAGATCAATCAGGAGTTCCGCAACGTTGTGGTTAGCCACAAGGCTCTCATTGAGCAGGAGCTCGAGGCTCAGAAGCAGGAGATTATCTCTAAGCTCGAGAAGGGTCAGATTCTGGAAGGTACCGTTAAGAACATCACCTCGTACGGCGTATTCGTCGACCTGGGCGGTGTAGACGGACTCATCCACATCACCGATCTGAGCTGGGGTCGCATTGATGATCCCAAGAAGATTGTGGAGCTCGACCAGAAGATCAATGTCGTCATTCTCGACTTCGACGAAGAGAAGAAGCGCATTGCCCTCGGCCTGAAGCAGCTCACTCCTCATCCCTGGGATGCTCTGGATGCTGAGCTCAAGGTGGGCGACCACATCAAGGGCAAGGTTGTCGTTATCGCCGACTACGGTGCATTCGTCGAGGTTCAGCCCGGCGTTGAAGGCCTTATCCACGTCAGTGAGATGTCGTGGAGCCAGCACCTGCGCAGCGCTCAGGAGTTCCTGAAGGTAGGCGACGAGGTAGAGGCCGTCATCCTGACCCTCGACCGCGAGGAGCGCAAGATGTCGCTCGGCATCAAGCAGCTGAAGGAAGACCCATGGGAGGCTATCGAAGTGAAGTACCCCGTTGGCTCGAAGCACACGGCAAAGGTTCGCAACTTCACCAACTTCGGTGTGTTTGTTGAGCTTGAGGAAGGTGTCGACGGTCTGATCCATATCAGCGACCTGAGCTGGACGAAGAAGGTGAAGCATCCTTCTGAGTTCACGAAGGTTGGCGAGATGATCGACGTTGTTGTGCTCGACATCGACAAGGAGAACCGCCGCCTGTCGCTTGGTCACAAGCAGCTGGAGGACAATCCTTGGGATGTGTTTGAGGACAAGTACACCGTTGGTAGCGTTCACACTGGCAAGATTACCGAGATGCTCGAGAAGGGTGCCGTTGTTCAGCTCGACGAGAACGTTGAGGGCTTCGCTACGCCCAAGCACCTGCAGAAGGAAGACGGCACACAGGCTCAGGCCGGTGAGGAGCTGCCCTTCAAGGTCATCGAGTTCAACAAGGACTCTAAGCGCATCATCCTCTCTCACAGCCGCACCTTCGAGGACGCTCAGCGCGACGAGAAGCGTGCTGCCCGCAAGGCTGCTGCTCCCCGTGCCAAGAAGGAAGAGGCTGCCAAGATTGAGAACGTTGCTGCAAGCACCACGCTTGGCGACATCGACGTGCTGGCTCAGCTGAAGGCTCAGATGGAGAAGGGTGAATAATCCGGCCATCTTTTAGAACCATTCCACAAGGCTACGCTTTCCACAAGGGGAGCGTAGCCTTTTTTTTAGTGCGCTATTATTTGCACAATTCACGAAAAGTTCGTATTTTTGCATGAGAACAAGTGAACAACCTAAAACAATCAACATGAGAAATTGTCTGATCATCCTTCTTTCGATGCTCTGCTGCCATGTGTCGACGGCATATAGTCAGGAAAAAGTAGACAGCGACTCTATCATCCGCCACCTTCAAAGCCAGCTGCAGGAGATGCAACTACGCGATGTGGTGCTGCGCGAGCAACTGGAAAGCAGCACTCAAACACTGCGCAACGACTCTCTGAAGAAGAGCCGTCTGAAATCGCGCATCGATTCCCTGCGTGCCATCACCGTCGGGGCTCCCCTTGTCATCAACAGCGACACACTGCTGAAACTCTACGCACGCAAAGGCGGCATGTTGCCCGAAGACCGCATTGCCTATGCACGTGAGGAAATCATCAACCACGGCAAGCGGCTGACATTCTTCAATGACTCATGCTACGTCTACGAGGGCGAGTTCTTTTCTGACATCATGGTGGGCAACGATGTTGTCATGAGCATCGGCGATGAGGACGGACTGTGGGAGAATCTCAGCCGTCAGGAGCTGGCCGCCCGCTATAAGGACGTGATAGAGAAGGCGATTGCCGAGCTGCACGACAAATATGGCCTTCAACAGAAGTTGAAAGGCATCCTCAACGTGGTGCTCATCTTTGTCGGACAGTGGCTGCTTGTGAAACTGACGCTGTGGCTCTATCGCCGCTGGCGCTTCCGCCTGCTGAGGTCGATGCTTAAGAGGGCCAAGAACATCAACTTCAAGGACTATGAAGTGCTGAACGTACACCGACAGGGCATCATCTTCCAGTTCATGATGCGCGCAGCATTGGCATTTGTCATCTTCCTGCAGCTGTTGTTCAGCATACCGCTCATGTTCTCAGCCTTTCCGGAGACGAAGAACTTTACATATACCATTTTCGGCTATATCTGGAATCCGCTGAAGAACATTCTCGGAGCTTTCATTGGCTATTTGCCCAATCTGTTCCAGATCATTGTCATCATCGTATGCTTCCACTACCTGGTGAAAGGCATCAGATACATCATGAACGAGATTGGCAACGGCAATCTGAAGTTCAACGGCTTCTATGCTGACTGGGCACAGCCCACGTTTGTCATTATGCGCATACTGCTCTACTCCTTTATGTTCGTTATGATCTGGCCCCTTCTGCCCAACAGCAATTCTGAAGTGTTCCAGGGAGTGTCGGTATTCATTGGCGTGCTGGTCTCGCTGGGATCCTCGTCAGTGGTGGGCAACGTCATTGCCGGCATGGTGATGACCTATATGCGGCCATTCCGCATCGGCGACCTCATACGCTATGGCGACACTGAAGGATTCGTCATCGAGAAAACGGTGCTTGTCACGCGTATCCGTACACGCAAGAACGATGTGATCACGATTCCCAACTCGAATCTGCTCACTTCGCAAACCTCCAACTACACTGTAGCAGCCCAGAACTTCGGCATCATTGTCCATACGAAGGTGACCATCGGCTACGACATGCATTGGAAGGACATACGCCAGCTGTTGCTCGACGCGGCCAAGGCCACGCCCGGCATAGAGAAAAACCCTGCCCCGTTCGTGATGGTGACCGCTCTCGACGACTTCTATGTGGA
>ERZ842401.5594-NODE-5594-length-13856-cov-58.393522_pt1 | contig 13856 bp, 13 predicted proteins | sample MGYA00521270_ERZ842401 | MGnify/ENA primary metagenome ERZ842401 (study PRJEB31892, sample SAMEA3878208) | bioreactor metagenome | biome: Moose rumen | place: Sweden | collected 2011-10 | study: EMG produced TPA metagenomics assembly of the PRJEB12797 data set... | reverse complement strand
GGCTGCAAAGGTACGAACTTTCTGCCACACGGCAAAATATATTCCGCTATCTCGCGTTATATCAATATGGAAACGCCTGTATTGAACGCACACAACAAGGAGGAGTATCCGCCGATGCATACGGCGGAGCACATACTGAACCAGACCATGGTGCGCATGTTTGGCTGCCCACGGTCGCGCAATGCGCATATAGAAAGGAAGAAGAGCAAGTGCGACTATCTGCTCGACGCCTGCCCCACCGAGGAACAGGTGCAGGAGATAGAGCGCTGCGTCAACGAGGTGATAGCGCAGCATCTGTCCGTGAGCTATGAGTTTGTGAAGAGGGGAGAGGTACCACCCGAGGTGGACCTCGGCAAGCTGCCCGACGACACCGGCGAGACCATCCGTCTGGTTCGCATCGGCGACTACGACCTCTGCGCCTGCGTAGGCACCCATGTGCAGAACACTTTCGAGATTGCCACCTTCAAGATCATCTCCCACGACTGGAACCCCGACACCAAGGTATGGCGTATGCGCTTCAAACTTGTAGAATAAACAAAAAAAAATGGCCGCATCGGGAAAAGTGTGTAAATTTGCAAACTGATATAAAGTGTGTGAATATGAAACGTTTTATACTTGTATTTGCTTTGGCAGCGTCTCTATGGTTCTCCTCATGTGACTACTGGGGCGATTTTTCATTTGAGATAGAAAACCATACCGGCCATTCTGTAGCTGTTTCATATTATGAGCAGTTACAGTCGACGGAGGACATACTGCCTACATATGAGCACGGTGAGGATTATGAATGGGTGCATCTTGCAGACACGCCAACATACATAAATATCAAGCCAGACTCAACATACTGTGTATGGTATGACATTGGACAGGTAGGGAAGGATTGGCCAACAGAGGAAGATACGCCAGAGAGATACCATATTGTTCCACTTTGGGACCGTATAGAATACGTAATGGTGGGAACTGACACACTCGATGCTTCAGAGTATTCAAAAGATAAATGGGATGTCAGGAATCAATGTGTTTATGTTTTGAAGATTAAATAGCCCGTCTCTTTTGCCAATAATGAGAGATAATAAAATAGCCGCGGGAATGCCCGTGGCTATTTGTTTTATCCCTTAAGGGCTTTTGCCTTATGCTTTCAGCAGGAAGCCGAGGTCGTCTGTTAGGCCGTACTCTTTGGTGTTCTCCATTTTGGTCTTGAAGACCTTCATCTTATTGGGCTTGCCGATGAGGGAGAGCTTGCCGTCTTCGAGCAGCAGGGCCGTGGCTTCGCGGATGGCGGCGACGGTGGCCTTGGGGTTGACTATGATGTACTCTTTCAGTCGGTCGTCGCGGGTCTCGCCGCCGTGCTTGGGGTCGAAGAAGTCGGTGTAGTGCGGGTTAATCTGGAACGGGACGAGGCCCATGCAGTCGAACGAGTCGGGCATGACGATGGGCATGTCGTTGGTGGTGCATAGGGTGGGACCTGCCACGTTACTGCCGGCGCTCCAGCCCATGTAGGGCATGCCGTCGAAGGCGCGCTGGCGGATGGCCTGCATGAGGCCCGTGCGTTGCAACTCGCGCACCAGGTGGAAGGTGTTGCCACCGCCCACGGCCACGCAGTCGGTGTCATAGACGGCGTTGACGGGCAGTGCCTTGTGGTGCACGCTGGTCAGCTTCACGCCGAACTCCTTGTACACTGCGGCTACCTTGGCCTCGTAGGCGTCGTAGCTCTTGGTCAGCCCGTTGGGGGCCAGGCTCACGCCGGCGTAGGGCACGAAGAGCACTTTTTTCACATTGTGCCGGCGGCAGAAGTCGGCGATCATATCCTTGCACCAGCCGAGGTAAGCCTCGCCACGCATGGTGCTGTTGCTGATAAGGAGAAGGTTTCTTTTATCCATAAATTGTATATTCATTGGTTGGTATTAACATCAGTTCCATTTCTGACCGATGTCCCAGTGGTGGGCGGTCTTGACTTCGTAGATGGTAGCGGCGAGGTTGAACTCGTCGACGATGAGCGGCACAGCTTCGGGGTACTGGTGTATCCAGTTGCCGACGGCGATGGTGAAGATCTCGGTGTCGGGGTTGTAAAAGATGCGGCTTCCACCTTGGTAGTCGGCTCCTCGTTGCGGTCTTCGATGCCTTTAACCTCTTTGAGTGTCACCTTGACAGCGGCGGCCACTATGCGTTGCAATTCTTCTTCGGTTACAGTCATAGTCATTCATAAAGGTGGATGTTTACTAAAATGGCGTATAGCAATATTACGCGTCGATGGTGGCGTAGGTGGCGTTCTGCTCGATGAAGGCGCGGCGGGGCGGCACGTCGTCGCCCATGAGGAGCGAGAAGATGCGGTCGGCACTGGCTGCGTTCTCGATGGTCACCTGTCGCAGCTGGCGTCCTTCGGGATCCATGGTAGTGTCGCGCAACTGGTCGCTGTTCATCTCGCCCAGACCTTTGTAGCGCTGCACGTGGATGCCTTTGTCGCCGAACTCCATGAGGGCACGCTCGCGGTCGTCCTCGGTCCAGCAGTAGACCTGTTTGTTGCCTTTCTTGACGAGGTATAGTGGGGGAGTGGCGAGGTAGACATAGCCGTTCTCGATGAGCTCGGGCATGTAGCGGAAGAAGAAGGTGAGCATCAGCGTGTCGATGTGGGCTCCGTCGACATCGGCATCGGTCATGACGATGACTTTGTGGTAGCGCAGCTTGCTGAGGTTGAGGGCCTGTGGGTCGTCGGGTGTGCCTACGGTGACACCCAGGGCGGTGTAGATGTCGCGGATGGCCTCGCTCTCGAAGGCGCGGTGGCGCATCACCTTCTCCACGTTGAGTATCTTGCCTCGTAGCGGCAGGATGGCTTGGAAACGGCGGTCGCGTCCTTGCTTGGCGCTACCGCCTGCCGAGTCGCCCTCGACGAAGAATATCTCGCACTCGGCGGGGTCGTTGCTCTGGCAGTCGGCCAGCTTGCCGGGCATGCCGGCGCTGCTGAAGACGTTGCTGCGTTGCACCATCTCGCGGGCCTTGCGGGCGGCCTGGCGTGCGCGGGCGGCCAGGATCACCTTGTCCACGATGGTGTGGGCCTCGTTGGGGTGCTCCTCCAGGTAGTTCTCCAGCATCTCGCTCACGGCCTCGTCCACGGCACCGCGCACCTCGGCGTTGCCCAGCTTGGTCTTGGTCTGTCCTTCGAACTGCGGCTCGGCGACCTTGACCGAGATGATGGCCGTGAGGCCCTCGCGGAAGTCGTCGCCGGTGATATCTACCTTGGCTTTCTGAAGCATACCGCTGCGGTCGGCGTAGTTTTTCAGTGTACGTGTCAGACCGCTGCGGAAGCCGGCCAGGTGGGTGCCGCCCTCGTGGGTGTTGATGTTGTTGACGTAAGAATGCAGGTTCTCGCTGTAGCCGGTGTTGTACTGCATGGCAATCTCGATGGGGATACCTTTGCGCTCGCCTTCAATGTAGATAGCCTCCGGCATCAGCTTCTCGCGGTTCTCGTCTAGGTAGGCTATGAAGTCGCGCAACCCCTGTTCACTAAAGAAGTGATCCTCGCGGCTGGGCTTTTCCAGCGTGGCGGCGTCCTGGATGGTGGAATCCTCCGGCAGACGCCAGTCGCAGATGTTGATTTCGATGCCCTTGTTCAGGTAGGCCAGCTCTCGCATGCGGTCCAGCAGCGTGTCGTACTTGTATTCGGTGACGGTGAATATGGTGTCGTCGGGATGGAAGGTGATCTTCGTGCCGCGCTTGTCGGTGGCGCCTACCTCCTTGACGGCATAGAGGGGCTTGCCCTTGCTGTATTCCTGCTGGTAGACCTTGCCGTCGCGGTAGACGTTGACGATCATGTGGTCGCTCAAGGCGTTGACGCAGCTCACGCCCACGCCGTGCAGACCTCCGGATACTTTGTAGCTGTTCTTGTTGAATTTGCCGCCGGCGTGCAGCACGGTCATCACCACCTCGAGGGCCGAGCGGTGCTCCTTCTCGTGCATGTCCACGGGGATGCCGCGGCCGTTGTCCTCCACGGTGATGCTGTTGTCGGGGTTGATCTGCACGTCGATCTTGGTGCAATAGCCCGCAAGAGCCTCGTCGATGGAGTTGTCGACCACTTCGTAGACAAGATGGTGGAGACCACGCTCGTTGACGTCGCCGATGTACATGGCTGGACGTACTCGCACGGCCTCAAGGCCTTCAAGCACGGTAATGTTACTCGCACTGTAGTCAATGTTTTGATTCTCGCTCATATAGTTGTCTTGTTGTGTTCTTGTTTAGAGATGCAAAGATACAAAAAAATAATGATATATATATAGATTATATATGTATTTATTAACATTAATTCAACAAAGCAACCGCACTCCATTTCGGAGGGCGGTTGCTTTGTGGTGGTTGATGTGTCGATGTGCTATTTTAGCAGCTGGCGAACCTTGTCAATCATCTCTTCTTCGCTGCCGGGCGTGTAGGCTGTGTGTTGCCACACTATCTCACCGTCGCCGTTCACGATGAATGTGTGCGGGACGTTGATGACATTCATGACACGGGCAAAGTCTTTGTTCTGGTCAAGGTAGACCTCGTAGGGCCAGTCTTTGCCGTCGACCCAGGGACGCACTCTCGCAGCAGTGCGTGTGTCATCGATTGATATGGCTACCAGCTTCACGCCTGTCTCATCCTGCCATTCGTCGTACACTTCTTTGATTGCGTCGAGTTCTGCGTTGCATGGCTTGCACCATGTTGCCCAGAAGCTGATGATGACGGGCTTGCCGTCGTTTTTGATTACCGATGTCTGGACACTCTGGCCATCGAGTGTCTTTATGGTGATGTTTTCAGGCATCTTGGCACCTTGTGCCATAAGGCCGCCGGCCAATAACAGACCGCAGAGGTAGAGGACTATTTTTTTCATTGTTACTCTTTTTTATATTTGTATCGGCAGTTTGTGTTTTATTGTATCGATAGTGTTTTTTTCTTCGGCAATCAGGTCGGATGTCCATATTGTCGACTCGCCGTCCGCCATGTCGTCATGCAGTTGGAAGAGGCGTCCGTAGTGGAGGCCGAACTCCCCGTATTCCGGGTTGCCGAGTGCGCATGCAGTACTGAACAGGTGTGCTGTCTTCCCGTCGATTATCTTCACGTATCGTTCGCACGACATGGCTGTGTCTTCTAGTGCCATCAGTTCGGCTTCGACCATGGTGGTCACTGTTTGGTTGACCATGCGGGCGGCTTCGGTGTCGTTCATCTCGTCGAGCAACCGCATCACCTGTGCCAGGTGATAGTCACCGACAAGTACTGCGACTTGATTGTTCCACCGTGCGTTTACGGTGGGTTGTCCGCGTCGTTCGCTACCGTTGTCGATCACGTCGTCGTGGAGCAGCGAGGCGTTGTGTATCATCTCAACGCATGTGGCGGCCAGCAGGGTGCGGCGTGAGTTGAGTGTAGCCTCGCCCAGTGTGGCTGCCGCCATAAGGGTCAGACGTGGACGTAACATCTTGCCGCTGTGCGTAACGGTATATGCCTCCACTTGTCCAAGCAAGGCACCGCTACCTTCGGTCATGCGCCGCAGGTATTCTCTGTGTACCGCCTCGAGACTAGCTGTTAAATTCATTGTTGAGTGCCGAGAGTTTGTTGGTCAGTTGTTTGCTGGCTTTTACAAGTGGTAGGCGCAGCACGTTGTTGATGAGTCCTTGCATCTCCATGAGGGCCTTGATGCCGGTGGGGTTGCCTTCGTCGAATATGGCGTTCATCAGAGGCAGCATTCGGTAGTGCAACGGCAGTGCTTTCTTGAGGTCGCCCTTGATGGCCAGCTTCACCATCTGGCTCATCTCCTTTGGGAGGGCGTTGGCCATCACGCTGATGACGCCGTCGGCGCCCAGAGCCAGCATCGGCAGCGTCAGAGCGTCGTCGCCACTGATGACGCTGAAGGTGTCGGGCCTGCAACGCAGTATCTCCATTACCTGCGCCATGTTGCCCGAGGCTTCTTTGATGCCTGCAATGTTGGGGCACTCGTTTGCCAGTGTCAGGGTGGTCTCGGCTGTGATGTTGACGCCAGTGCGACCGGGCACATTGTATATTATCACCGGCACAGGCGAGGCTTCGGCCACCGAGCGGTAGTGCTGGACAAGACCCCGTTGGTTGGGTTTGTTGTAGTAGGGCGCTACGCTGAGTATACCACTGATGCCGTCGAAGTTGGTGGCGGCTATTGTGTCGGTGAGGCTCAAGGTGTTGTTTCCGCCAAGGCCAAGCACTATGGGCAGGCGTCCGTTGACTGTCTCGACGATGAATTCAAGCACTGCCGACCGCTCGCTCTCAGTCATGGTGGCGGCCTCGCTGGTGGTGCCTAAAGCGACGATGTAGTCCACGCCTGAGGCGATGATTATCTCCAGGATGTGCTCAAGCTTGGTGAAGTCGACTGTGTCCTGCTGTTTGCGGAAGGGTGTGACGAGGGCCACGCCTGTGCCACTGAATGGTCTTGCTTTCATGGGATGTTATTTATGGATCATTCCAAGGTATTCGATGATGTTGTTGAAGAAGTATTTGAGGTCCACTGCGCCGTCGCCGCGTATGATGAGGTCGAACACCTCGGAGGGGTCTTCCGAAGGGGTTGCGTAGACAACCTTCAGGTTGGCGTCGGTGCAGAGGGCCACATATTGGGCGAAGAAGTTGTCTTGGCCTATGGTGTCGATAAGTAGGTCGTAATGCCGTTCTGTGAACGGCCGGATGCTTTCGTCGCTGGGCAGCCCCCAGAAGTTGATGTCGGTCTTGCCACGGCAGATGTGTGTGTTCTGGTGCGTGATGACAAATCCCAGTTCCTGGTCTTTTGGCAGCAGGGCAATGATATGCACTCTCTTGCCTTGGTTTTCCATCACCTTGGCGAAATGATGCAGTATGTTCCAATGCTGTTCGCTGTCGAGGCGACAGATGACACCGATGGTTTTGACCTCCTGGATGTTGTCAATCTTTTTGTCGCGAGGGGCATTCATCAGGTCGCGTATGACCTTCTTGCGGTGTATTTCCTTGATGAAGTTGGACATATTGTTTTTATTGTTCGTTTCTTTGAAACAGTCGTTATTCGCTTTGTTTGTTTTGTTTCAGCGGTGCTCATAGCCTCCGGCATTCTCGCCATGTCAAAGTAAGCAAGCTTCCTTTGGCCATTTGGCTTGTCGAAAACGTTACCTTGCGGTGACGTTTTCTCGCCTCGGCATAGTGCAAACACTGCGTGATTTGCCCTCTGCGCTCGGCTTGTCAAAAATGTTACCTTGCGGTGACGTTTTCTCGCCTCGTCATAGTGCAAACACTGCGTGATTTGCCCTCTGCGCTCGGCTTGTCAAAAATGTTACCTTGCGGTGACGTTTTCTCGCCTCGTCATAGTGCAAACACTGCGTGATTTGCCCTCTGCGCTCGGCTTGTCAAAAATGTTCTTTTCTTCTGCTTTGTCTTGGCGAAAAATATTAGAATAGTGTGTGTTGTCTGTATAGGGTGAAACTTCGGCGGTGGTATGGTGTGAGGCCGAGCCTTTCAATGGCGTCGTAGTGTTCGGCAGTGGGGTATCCTTTGTTGCGGCTCCATCCGTAGCCGGGATATTCGGCATCAAGGTGTCGCATGGCGTCGTCGCGATATGTCTTTGCCAGTATGCTTGCAGCTGCAATGGCCATATATTTTGCGTCGCCGCCGACGATGGTCTGGAAGGGCAGGTTGGTCTCGTTGTAGAAGCGGTTGCCGTCCACAAGCAGGAATTCGGGGTGTGTGCGTCCCAGCATGTGGCCTCCGGCTACGACATCTTCGACACTTTCGCCCAACAGGGCTTTGACGGCCATACACATGGCGTGCGTCGAGGCATGTAGTATGTTCCTCTTGTCTATCTCTTCGGCCGATACGGTGGCTACCGCCCACGCGTCAGCGACGGCTTCGACAACAGGACGCAAGGCTTCGCGTTGACGCTCTGTCAGCTTCTTCGAGTCGTCGAGAGCCTCGTTGTTATATCCTTCGGGTAGCAGCACTGCGGCAGCCACCACAGGGCCGGCCAGCGGGCCTCGTCCTGCTTCGTCGCATCCCGCCTCACGGCGGCCATGGTGTAGGCTGGTGGCTAGCATATCAGTGGGGTCAGTATTGTCAGTATCAGTAATGTAATGTATATCCACTCCTTGCGTTTGCGGTACCGGGATGTGTGTGCAGGTGGAGCCAGCATACTGGTGACACAGAATGCGAATGACGGTGCGAAGGTCTGCATGTCGGCAGGGAATAGGCGTGTGACGAAAAGCATCCCGATGGCACCGACAAGGAATGCCAATATGGTGGTGGCGTTTTTCTGCCACACTACAGTGCGTTCACCCGAGAGTATCCATACGTTCACCACACCGGCCAGCATCACTGCCAGCAGCACAGCATTGCCTATGGCCTGCATGGTTGTGAAGGCGCCTGTGCCTACATGTATGTCGCAGATGGCGGCAACAACACCTTGCCACCATTCTGCCAGGCCATCCGTAAGGGTCAGTACTATGGTCAGCAATGCGTAAGGTGCGAGGAATCCCAGGAAGAGTACCGCCCAGTCTTTGCGGCTGTAGAGACGATAGTTGATGGCCACGAGCAGGTAGCCAACCGTCATCAGTGCAGCCGGCAGGTAGAAGAGCGAGGCCAAGCCTATCAGTGCTGTGGTGGTGCAGGCTCGTTCAACCGAGATTGTCAGCAACGGTCCTTTCAGCATGGTGCAGCGTATGCAGCCTATTATGGCTGCTGCGGCCAGCACCATAGGCGTCAGCGTGGTGGCTGGAGCGCTCATGGCAACAACGTACAGTAGGGTGGGAAGCAGGCTGTTCGACGGGGTGAGGCCGTGGTCGGAAAGTGTCAGGTTGAGCATTAGGCCTTCTACCAGTATGAGCAGCATGGCCGTAATGGTGGCAGCCAGAGGTATCGTGGTGAACAGTCGGGCCACTATGCCATAGAGTACGGCACCGTCGCTGGCCGTCATGGCCACGGGCTCGGCAAGAGCCCTCCACCACAGCACCGCCATCACCGCCAGTATGATGACGGCTTGTAGCGGGATACTCTGGTTGAAGAGTCTCATCTGACGATGATTTTTGCTGTCCTACTGCCCATGCGGACAAGGTATACGCCGCGTTGTAGGTGGCTGACGTCGACGGTGGCGCGCTCGGTGACGGTCTGCTCCAACACTGTGCGTCCGTCGATGGCATAGACGCTCATGGTCTGCGGTTCGCCATGTCCGGCAACCACCGTGAAGCTTGTCGTGGCAGGATTGGGATAGACGAACAAGGGCAGGCGTAGCTCCTCGCTTTGTTCGATGCTGACCGTCTGCATGGCTTTGTTGACAGCCGCCAGGGCGTTGATCTTGCCCCAGCCCCAACGGTCGCTGGCGCTGTCGGCATCGTGCAGTGGACCTGTCTTGTCGTCGTTGCGGGCCGTCGATGTGATGATGTCGCGCACCTGGTTGGTGCTCAGCAGGGGGTTGGCCTGGAGCACCAGTGCCACGATGCCGGTGGCTGCCGGACTTGACATGGAGGTACCGCTCATGGACATCCACACGTAGCGTATGTTCTGCACGTTGATTATGGGATAGCCGTTCTGGTTGGCAAGCAGGGCATACGAGTTGATGTCGTCGCACCAGGGGCTTATCGAGGATATCACGTCCACGCCGGGAGCCGACACTTCGGGCTTCTGCGTGCCGTTTATCGTGGGGCCGTAGCTGCTGAAGTAGGCTATACTGCCGCCGAAGATGGCCGTCGTGTCGCTGTTCCATATGCCGCTGCGGTGGGCAGCCACACTGATGGCTTTCGAGGCACAGGCGGGCTCGCCGATGCCGTAGCTTTGGTCGCCGCCAACGAAATTGGTGTGGTTGCCTTTCTTGAAGTTGGCACCTTCGTTGCCGGCATGGTTCAGTTTGTTGGCCACGTTCCAGGCATGCACGGTGCCGCTGTTGGCGGCAATGTAGAGCTGTAGCTCGAGGGCACTGTTCTTTTCGACGTCGAGCTGTATGTGTGGACGTCGGTCGAACGGGTTGACACGCTCGATAAGTATACGGTATGGTATGTCGATATCGCCGCAGCTGAGTGTGTCGTATACCACTCGGTCGCCACCAGCGGTGCTGTACATGGGACTGGCCCACACTGTGGTACCGGCCTGCATGTGGAAGCCTGCACTGAAGTCGTGTCCTTCTTCTCCCCAGATGATGAGCGCCTGACCTATACATTCGGTGCAGTTGTAATATTCGGCCACGGTGCGCAGCGTGTCGGGTGTGGTACCGAAGTCACGTCTGATGTGGAACATGTTGTCTCCGTTGTTGCCGGCCGAGGTGCAGAACACGGTACCTTCCGACGACCAGTTGTCGATGGCTTGGCTGAGCAGCGACTGGCCGTCGAGACAGCTGAAGGAATACATGCCCCAGCTGCTGTTTACCACCAGACGGCGCGCACTGTCGCGTGCCACGCCGCGCATCCACTCCACACCGTCCATCCACTCGGCTTCGCCAAGTCCGAACGAGCACATCAGTATCTTGGCCTTGGGTGCATGGCCTCGGTACATGTCGCGGATGCCGTTGCCGGCAGCAATGCCGGTGACGTGGGTGCCGTGGGTGCCGTAGTTATACAGGTTCGATGTGTCTCCTTTGGCGGCCATAAGGGCATCGTAGCCGATTATTTCGGTTCCGTAGTCGAACCCTGCCGGAGCAGGACCGCCGCGACGGAAGTGGTCCCATGCGCGTTCCACACGACGGTTGGTGTCACCACGGTTGTTGTAGCTCAGGTTGGTGTAGTCGAATCCCCAGTCGGTGATACCGATATAGACGCCTTTGCCGGTGTACGGCAGGCCGTCATGGGTGCCCAAGGCCCTGTAGACGCTGTCGGTGCGCGTGTCTTGACGTGCTTCGTCGTTGGTCGGCTGCGCTATGTGGTGCGATATGCTGTAGAGCAACACGTCCTTGTTGTCGTCGAGTATGGACAGACTCTCCACCGGCACACGCAGGGTGAAAATGTCGCCTGCTTGTGCCCCGAACACGATACCAGCCTTCTCGAAAGGTGCACGGTCGAAGTCAGGTGCCATCTTGGCAAGGAAACGGATACTCACGGCACCCGAAGCCACCTCCTCGGCTACAAGGGCCCTGGTGTCGATGCCGCATTTCGAAACCTGCGCTGACACGAGGCACACCGTGCCAATTGCCAACAATAGAAAAACCACTTTCTTCATAGACTGCAATAATATTTATTCCTTATTAATCAAAAATCCCCGCTCTCGAATCCCCAATATAATCACCAATCATAATGGCAATAAACATTCTTGTGTATCAGCTACATTAAACCTTGAACCCTAATCACCAATCACTTACTTGCTGTTCTGACGGTAGTATTTGATAAGTTTTGGGACTACGTCCTCCACCGTGCCGGTGATGATGTAGTCGGCAATCTTGTTGATTGGTGCCTCGGGGTCGCTGTTGATGCTGATGATGATGCCGCTGTCCTGCATGCCGGCGATGTGTTGTATCTGTCCGCTGATGCCACAGGCTATATACACCTTGGGGTGCACGGTGATGCCTGTCTGACCTATCTGGCGGTCGCCGTCTATCCATCCGGCATCGACAGCGGCACGGCTTCCGCCTACCTCGCCGTGGAGCACCTTGGCCAGCTCGAAGAGCATGTCGAAGCCCTCCTTGCTGCCCACGCCATAGCCGCCGCTGACGACGATGGGTGCACCGCCCAGGTTGTGTTTGGCAGCCTCCACGTGGTGGTCCAGCACCTTGACAACGAAAGCCTCGGACGACACATATTTGTCGACATCGGGGTATACCACTTCCTTACGGCAGACGCCGTCGTAGATGCATTTCTGCATGACGCCGCTGCGGACCGTGGCCATCTGTGGACGATGATCGGGGTTGACGATGGTGGCCACAATGTTGCCTCCGAAGGCAGGACGTATCTGGTAGAGCAGGTTGTCGTACACCTTGCCCGTTTTCTTGTCCTCGTATGGACCTATTTCGAGCTGTGTGCAGTCGGCTGTGAGGCCGCTGGTGAGACTGCTGCTGACGCGCGGCCCCAGGTCGCGTCCGATGACGGTGGCACCCATGAGGCATATCTGCGGCTGTACCTCGCGGAAGAGGCCCGTCACGATGTCGGTATGCGGCGCCGACGTGTAGGGGAACAGGCCGGGAGCGTCGAATACGTAGAGCTTGTCTACACCGTAGGGCAGCACCTGCTCCTCGACCTTGCCCTTGATGCCAGTGCCGATGACGACGGCATGGAGCTCCACACCGAGTCGGTTGGCCAGCTTACGGCCTTTGGTCAGCAGCTCCTGCGACACCTCGCGCACTTCGGTGCCTTCTATTTCTATATATACGAATACACTATCCATCCTTGTATTTGCAAAAAATTATAAATTAACAATTAATGGTTAAGAACACTAGTCACCAATCGCAGCCTATCCGATGATTTTGTCGTTCAGCAGCTCCTGTATCAGGCTGTTGATATCCTCGTCCTTGCCGGTGAGTGTCTTGCTTTCCTTTGCCTGGAAGGCGATGCTCTGCACCTCTTTGACCTTGGTGGGAGAGCCGCTCATGCCGCATTGTGCGGGGTCGCCGTCGACGTCGGCCACGCTCCACTGGGTGAGTACCAGCTCTGGCCGCTGTTCGCGCAAGGTTTTGCGAGGATCGTCATCGCCAGCCTCCAGTGGACATGCGGCATACTTGTATTTCATCACCAGCTTGGCGTTCCGCGGACGGCATTCGGCTGCCGAGCCGTTGACGGTAATCACGAGGGGCAGCGGGGCCTCGACAACCTCGACGCCGCCGTCGATCATGCGGCGTATGGTGACGCGACCGTCTTCTATCTTGAGAATCTCCTCGGCATAGGTCACCTGGTTCAGTCCCAGCTTCTGTGCCACTTGCGGACCCACCTGGGCCGTGTCGCCGTCGATGGCTTGGCGCCCGCCGATGACGAGGTCGACGTCGCCGATTTTCTTGATGGCGGTGGCCAAGGCATAGCTGGTGGCCAGCGTGTCGGCACCGGCAAAGAGGCGGTCGGTGAGCAGCCATCCCGTGTCGGCGCCACGGTAGAGGCCTTCGCGTATTATCTCGCCTGCACGCGGCGGCCCCATGGTGAGCAGTCCGACAGTGACGTCGGGATGCTGCTCCTTGATGCGGAGCGCCTGCTCCAGTGCATTCAGGTCTTCTGGGTTGAAAATGGCCGGCAACGCGGCACGGTTGACGGTGCCTTCCGGCGTCATTGCATCCTTGCCAACATTGCGAGTGTCAGGCACTTGTTTGGCAAGCACTACTATTTTTAGGCTCATGTTTTATATAGTATTTTACTTTGCAAAGATACGCATTTTTTTTGATGCGGCGAAAAAAAACTTCGCCACCATACGGAAAAAGCCCTGAAGTCATTCAGGGCTTTTTGTTGTCCTACCTGGATTCGAACCAAGACAAGCTGATCCAGAGTCAGATGTGCTACCGTTACACCATAGGACAAACTCTGTTTCGGACGACGGTTTTCGAGTGCCTTATTCGGGCTTCCGTCTTTCCGAAAACGGGTGCAAAAGTACAAACTTTTTCCATACTGGCCAAACTTTTTTTCATTTGTGAGTGAAAAATAGTGGGTGAGATGCTGATTTGTAGACTTTTGTGGCGCACTAAAAAGATCGATGGCTAAATAGTTTTATAGGTTAAAAGTGTGAAATGAGAAGTCCAAAAATCGAAAAAATTCGTTTCCTCGCAACAATCGTTATTCGCTTTGTTTGATTTCTTCAGGAAGTGAGTTCCTGATATAGCCCGAACAGCTCGGCCACACATGACGATTCGGTGGTGCTCTTCACGTCGAAACCGTAGGCCTGCATCACGGCGCGGTCGTTGTCCTGATGGGCTTTACGCAGTTCGATGGGCATCGTCAGTTCGTCGTAGAGGTCGGCAAGGC
>ERZ842401.5592-NODE-5592-length-13857-cov-4.350601_pt1 | contig 13857 bp, 6 predicted proteins | sample MGYA00521270_ERZ842401 | MGnify/ENA primary metagenome ERZ842401 (study PRJEB31892, sample SAMEA3878208) | bioreactor metagenome | biome: Moose rumen | place: Sweden | collected 2011-10 | study: EMG produced TPA metagenomics assembly of the PRJEB12797 data set... | reverse complement strand
GGGGCGGTAGGCGCGAGGCCCGAGCCACGCGTCCCAGTCCATGCCCTTCGGCGGCTCGCACGGCGGGCACTTGCCGATTCCGTTCGGGCAGATGTTCGAGACGCGCGCGGCGCGGCCCGTGCGGAACGTCCCGTACTTCCCCGTCGCAATCGCCTTCTTGAGCTCGCGATAAGCGTCATTGCCGCGACGGTTCAGACCGACGGCGACAATCTGCCGCGAATTCTTCTGGGCGTTCACCATCGCGCGCCCCTCGGCGACCGTCGCCGTGAGGGGCTTCTCGCAGTAGACGTCCTTCCCGGCCTTGATTGCGTCGATCGTCTGGATCGCATGCCAGTGGTCTGGTGTTGCAATGCATACGGCGTCGACGTTGGGATCCGCAAGAAGCGCCTTGTAGTCCTTGTAGAGCTTGCACGTCCCCGACTTGATGCGTTCGGCGAGCTCGACTTCCTGCTTCTTCAAGGAGCCGTCCTTGTTGCGGAAATTCGGAAGCCGCCCCTTGAGCCCCCATTCGAGGAACTTCGGATCAAACGCGGAATCGTCGCGCTTCAGGTACGGCTCGTAGATGTCGGCTAGCGCCGTCACTTCGACGAGCGGGTTCTTCATGAAGATGTGGAGAAGCTGCGTGCCGCGGTTCCCGACGCCGATGAAGCCCATGCGCACTTTTGTCTTGGAGCCCTGCGCCCTCAGGATGTTCGGCACGGCCATCGCCCCCGCCGCCATCACGCCCGACTTGATGAATTCACGTCTCTGCATTGTTTGGTTTCCTTTGTTGTTTAACATCTATGTTGTTTAACCACAAAATACACGAAACACACGAAAACACCTTTTACCCTTTCCCGCGCTTTAGTGTATTTCGTGTATTTCGTGGTTCATACCATCTCATACATCTTTTCGTAACGCGGCATCGGCTCGAGGATTCCGCCCGACTTCGCGTAGTAGTCCGCGTCGCACTCGAAGACGCCCTTCTCGGTGCGCGTCCAGTGCGCGTCTGGATAGGCGAGATCCTTGCGCATCGTCTCCCAGTTGCGGAAGTTCATGTGCCCGTTCGTCTCGACGAGCCCGAGATCGCCAATCCCCGGGAACGCGGGGAGTCGCGAGGCAACCGCCTTGTTCCACTCGACCATCGCGGGACATACCGTCAGATCCGCGCAGAAGCAGGGGATGTCCTTTTCATACGCGGCCTCGGCAATCTTCATCGACATCGACATCGTCTTCGCAATCGGCTTCAGGGCCATCGCGCGATAGCCCATCTTGATGCGTTCCAGCGCGTCCTTCACCGTATGCGCCGACTCGTCCGCCGCGAGGCGGAGCGGAATGTCGTTCACGTCGATGTCGGCGTATTCGTCAAACGGCTCCTCGACGATTGCAACCTGGTCGTACGCGCCGATCTTCTTCAAGTGGTCGATGAACTTGAGAAACGTCTCCTTCTTCTCGTAGCGGCCGTTCGCGTCGAAGTAGTAAGGGAGCTTCCCCGACTTCGTGTAGGGAGTGCGGCAGTCCTTCAGGACGGCGTGTATCTCGGAGACGCGGGCCATGTCCTTTGCAAGCATCTCTTCCTGAGTCCCTGGCTGGCCGATCTTGATCTTCATGAAGAAGTAGCCCGAGTCGACCGCTTCCTTGATCTCCGCGACCGGCACCTTGTAGGAGAAGAGCGGAATCGACGCGCACTTCGCGTGATGCGCGGCGAGCGCCGGGCGATAGGCACTCGGGATCATCTCGTCAAACGATGTAAGACCGTTTTCACGAGCGAAGAGAACCCACACGGCATTGTCGACCGCAACGAGCGCGTTCAAGGCGTAAGTCGCACGAAGATCGGGATTCGCCGAAACCTTCTTGCCATACTCCCACACCTGCGGCCAAAGCCAGTCGTTGAGCTCGACTGGAGAAGTAAATGTCTTGCCGACGAGTAGCTGGAGCGCATACTGCGTCATCGAGAACATGATCGCGTTGCCGCCCGCCTCGGAGTTAGACGCAAACACCTTTGCATCGGACCAAAGGCAGTTCTGTGTGCCAAGTCCGATGCCGTGCTTCCCGGAAGTCGACTTGACGAACGCGGAGACGATCCACTCCTCGGTCAAGTACCCGCCCTTGAAGCCGAACGGCCGAACCATCGGCTCGCGCTCGAAACCGCAGCTCGTCTTCGAGATCGTGATCGCCTTCATCGGCGCTCTCAGGACAGAGTCGGCCAATGCGCCCTTCGGCGCGACTGCCGCAGCAATCCCTGAAAGTATGAAACCGCGTCTGTCCATTTTTGCTCCTCTTTTGTGTGTGTCCGTTCCCGCGACCTCTCACCACCTGTAGTAGCGATACGGATCATCCTCCGGGATGGGGGTGTCCGCATAGCGCACCACATCCGTTGCGAAGTCCATCTCCATATTGGCGAGAATCCTGCAAAGCATGTACTGCGCACGGCGCTTCGTCGTCCTGAGATACGGCTTCGCCTCGTCGTCAATGGCCCACGGCGGAACCTGCCAGAACACGATCATGCCCTTGCCGTGCCTGACTACCTGCAGCGCCTCGTTCCCGCCATCCGACGGACTCGTAAACGCATAGAAATCCATCATGCCGTGCCACGACCAGTCGGCGTTGGAAAGCCCGTTCAGCACCCAGTGCGGCCTCTCAATGCGTGAGGCGAAACATCCGTTTGTGCGAGCCATATCGAACGGCACAGGGCTCCATTCGGCGACTTCCTTCGCCGTGAAGCCGAGGCAAAGGACACTCGCTCCGTTCGCAACGCGGTCAAGGAAGTTCTTCGGCTTTTCGGCTCCAGACGCGGCGACATAGACGCAGTATAGCCCGCTCTCACTGTCGTCATCGTGCTGTTTCAGCGACTTCGCGAGGTCGCGCGTCGCTATCCACGCCGTGCGGCCAAACGCACGTGGGCTCTTCGACCAGATCCTGACGCCGTCTCCAAGCCTCGAGACAAGCCGGCGCACGACATCGTCCGCGACGGGATCGGCCGCGGTCCGAGCGGTGACGTCGAGCTGGCAGAAAGTGATGCGGCCGTCGCCTATCGTCCAATCGAGAAGCGGCGCATACTGGAGATCGAATCCGCCGTCCACGAGCGCGCGCCAGTCGCCGACCGTAGGCTTCTCCGGGATGACTGTCGCGACGTTCCCACGGTTGCCGCACCGCCACACGCGAGTGTTGAGGTAACCAGCCCACGTGTCCGTCAGGTAGTTGAGCTCGTTTCTCGGAATGTTAGTGAAGTAGGGCGGCGCTATAGTCGATTCGCCGTTCCAGTCGCGCAGCATGGCGGTGTCGAGGGCAAGCCCGAGGCGGTCGTCGCGAAAGCGCGGGAAAGTCGTCCTAAGCCCGTAGACCTGAACTCGAAAACCCACCGCCTCAAGCGTCTCCTTGCACTGCTCGAAGACGAGGACGCGGGCGCGAGACTTCCGCGCCGCCGGAACAAGCACACCGTACATTAGCTCGCGAGTGAGACATTCCCTACCGACGACAAATGGCGTCTCTGGTTCGAGATTCGCGTCCGACGCCTTCGCCTTCAGATCTTCGAGGGAGAGACGAACATACCTTACCCCGAGCCGATCGAGCTCCTTCGCCGTCATTCCCTTCGGATCGTATAGGAACGGCGTCTTTGACTTCCCGTCAATAGCAGCGGCGGCGTATGTTTCTACGCCAAACTCGTCCTTCTGCACGACGCCGTCGGCAAAGCGAAACTCCGCGCGAAGCACATAGCGCCCTGCGCGATCAGGAAGAGAGAACGAAACCGGCACGTCGCGCCGCGCCCCGGGCGGCACGGCCACCTTGCCGCGCAGCGCCTCGCCGATACGCCCGCTCCCGCCGACGAGTTCGCACGACCATTCGACATCCTGCGCGACGCGGCGGTCGTTCATGACGACGAGGGTCTTCTCAACTTTTCCACCGGGCCGGAAATGATGCGACTTGTCCGTGAAAACGCCCTTCCCGCCGATGAACGCGCAGTCGTCCATGTTCCACCTGACAAGCGTCTCGCCAACCGCGCTCAAGACGTAGCGCGAGGCGTCGCCAGTTCCAGTGTCCCAGCCCTCGTCGCAGATCGTGTCTGGAACGATGCCCGGGGCTTTTAGCCCTTCCCAGCGGCGGGGATTGACGCGTGTGGGCGCATCGCCGCCACGATGGAAGTTGCCCTGGTCCCACGGCAGCATCGCGGTGATGCCCCATGCGCGGTGGCTGCGCCAGTTGTCGGACATGTAAATGGACTGGACGCCAGCGTAGCGATCTTCCATTTCCCTGAGAGGCCCGTTGAGCTCGCTCCACATGAAGGGCCGTTGTCGCGTCCAGAGTGTTTCCTCCTTCTTGAGCGCCTTGACCGTCACGGGGTCACTTCCTAAATAGGCTGCGTCGCCGAGAAACGCCGCCGCGTATTCGCTCGCCCACAAGCTCATGTATCCGGGATTGCGCCATATGAAGAGCGGTCCGCGGTAGCTCGACCAGGAGCAGATGTGCGGCATGCCCCACTCAACGAAGAACAGCGGCTTCGCACCTTCGCGACTCCAGTGCGAAAGCCAGTCGCTGCGCTCCTGCACCGGAGCCCAGTCGAGGTAGATGTTGACCGTATGGAAGTCGTCGAGATTGCCGGACTCATGGTGGTAGATCGGGCGCGTCGAGTCTATCGACTTTGCAATCGCCCACGCCTCGTGCGCTCGGCTGCGATTGCGAATCTTGCCCTCCACACGTCCGTTGCCGGGCTCTGGCTCGAAGTCGTATTTCCCGTCCATCCTCTGCGGATCCATATCGCCCGAATAGCCCGCGAAATTGTGGTTCATCGCGTATGTGACGACGCTCGGATGGTTACGGGCGCGGCGGATGCACCACTTGGCGAGGGCGCGATACCGCGCCGCGACCGCCGGATCTTCGAGCTTCATCCCGAAGTCGCGCACATGCGGCAGGGAGAACGAGAAGAGCATTCCCATCTCGTCGCAGGCATCGAGGAAGTCGTCCATATAGGAAACCTCGCCCGGCGAGAAGTTGTAGTTGCCCGCGATGACATAGTTGAAGCCCACTTCCTTGAGGCGGCGAACAAGCTCAAGCGATGACCTGCGGCAGGCAACGCCAGCAGAGGCGTTGATGGACCGGTTGTAGAGCGCACGGAGATGGATCGGCGTGCCGTTCAGCAGAAGATCGCGCCCGTTGATGCAAACGTCACGAAACCCAAACGCAAACGGCAGCGCGGCGTCGAGCGTCCGCCCTTTCGAGTCCCTCAGCTCCATCGCGCAAGCATAGCGGTTCTGCGGCGTGTTGACGTCCCACTTCTTCACGTCGGCAAAGTCTGCGGAAAATGCGACGCGCCCTTCCGCATCGGGCCTCATGCCAGCGCAGAAAGCACGGAAGACGGGCTTAAGCGACCCGACTTTCGCCACATCCGCCGTGTCGTACACGTGCACTTCAAGTTCGACTTCGCCCGAGACGCCCTCACAGTCGGCAACAAACGTCGCCTTGCCGCCCTTGACGTCGCACTCCACCGTCGCGTCGGCGACACGCGAACCCCTCGGCATCATGTCGAGATATACGTCGCCTGTCACGCCGCGGTACTTAACTTCGCTCTTCCGCTCGGTTGCCCGGTCCGGCGCGTTGAAATCGAGCGTCAAGGGATTGAGCGGATACGCCGTCACGTCGAGGACGATCGACTGCCTCTCGCCGGGTTTCGCGAACTCCGTGATGTCCGCCTCGCCACCCGGGAACGACACTTCCGCCGCGCGCTTGCCGTCGACATAGACGACGGCGTGGGTCTGAAGCATCGTGAACGTGAGGACTACGCGCCTCCCCGCCGCCTCCTTCGGCATCGTGAAGTCGCGACGATACCACGCGCGGTCGCCGATTCCCGGCTTGACGCCTTTGTCTTCAAGCCACGGAGAGAGATAGACCATCTGCCCGTCGCGCCGCCATTCGTCACCGCGGTTCCATACGGACGGTATCTTGCCCCAGCCCCAGTTGTCCTCCGGAACAGGCACTACGCCCTCCCTGTCGCCAACAAGCGGCGGCCGCCAGCCCCAAAGCCCGTTGAGAGACCAGCGCGAGCGAGTCGCCGTCTTCTGGCACCATGCGTCGTCAAGCCCCCACGGATCGCCCTTCACGCCATCCGGCAACGGCGCGTTGCATGGTCCTTTTACATGGCGACGCTTCACCGAGACTGTGAGCGGCGCGAACTCGGCCTTGCCTGTCTTGCCGTAGTTGCCTATCGCGATGTTGAGACTTGCCGCACCAGCCGGCACCGCGTAGTCGCGCTCGCAGTCTATCCAGTCGTGAGTTCCCTCGAAACCGAAGACGTTCGGCCAGCCGCCGACCTGCTTTCCGTCCGCGTCGTGGAAGCTCATCGGGACGCGTGCGTTCATCCAGTTGTCCTTCCCGACGACAACATCCGTCGGCTTGACGCGCGTCTTGACGGTTAGAACGGCCCATTCGGGGTCGAGCTTCACCTTCCAGCCTTTGCTTTGCCCGGCTTCAAAAGAGCGCGGCTTGCCAGAATCGAACACGACCTCTCCGCTTGCGGCGAACGCCACAGCGCACACTGCCAAGAAAATGCATCGACTTTTCATTCCCCAGTTTCCTCCTTGCCTTGCCCACGAGCACACCGCCAGCCATGGCGGTCTGCGAAGTCCATGTAGACGTTCCAGTCGTACGGGGTGAGATCGTGCTCTCCGCGTCGAAGATGGTAGGAAATGTCGCCGCCCTGCTGCGGAGTCTCGGGCGCGGGGAAGCCGTCAGACACAAGCCCTTTCCGCCCGAAGACACGCCACGCCTCCGACGCAAGCCGCGCAGTCAGGTATTCGCCGCACGGCCCGGCCCAGCTGTCCTCGGTGGCCGAGCCGATGCAGACAAGCCTCGGCGCAATCATCGCGACAAGCATGTGCTGGTCGAACGGCGTCTCCTTGTCGCGATTCGCCCACATCCTGTACCTGTTGCAGTACCAGAACGCGCGCGAACGGATCGAATGGGAGATCATCTCCGAATTAGGCAAGTCGGCGTGATGCAGCTTCGCGCCGCCGCAACCCGAGTCATTGGAGCACGCCATCGCGAAACGCTCGTCCCACGCCGCCGCCACGAGCGCGGTCTTTCCGCCGCGCGAATGGCCGATCACCGCGACATGCTTCGCGTCCAAAGACGGCTCTGTCTCAATCCAGTCGAGAACGCGGCTCGCCGCCCAGCCCCATGCGGAAAGCGCCCCCCACCTGTCATAGGGGCGGTACTTCGCCGTCACGTCCTCGAACGCCGCGAAGACGCCAAGCGTGTTGCCGTGCTCGCGGTCGGGCGTCACTTCGTCGAACGCGAACGCTATCGCCGCATAGCCGCGCGCGACAATCTCCTCGGCAGGCCAGAAGCCGCTCTTCACGCGGCGCGTCGGGTCGATGACCTCGTCCGGCGGGCGGTTGCAGATGAAGACGAACGACGGGGCCGGCTTCTCCTGCCGCGGGATGAATGCAGTGAAAGTGAACGAGTTCGTGCCGAACGCGCCGCCGTATTCGATGCGTACGCGCTTGCGGATTGCCGCGCCACCCATCATCACGGCGTCCGGCTCGATCGCAGAAAACGCGAGGTGCGGCGGACGCTCGACGGGGCGACGGCCGTAGACCTCGCTTTCGAAAAGCTTCTTTACGGCGGGCCTGCGCACATTGCGCCATTCCTCGACGGTCCGCGCCTCGCCTTCGGCGAACAGCGGCGGCACGTCCTTCGGCTCCGCCATCTCGACGGCGAGCGACGCAAACGCCGCGCACGCAGCAGACAAAGAGACGACAACCGAAAGCCTGCTCATCCTGTATTCTCCCTGTACTTAGCGCACTATGATGAAGAACGCAAGATTCCGAACCTTCACCGTTCCTGCCGTCAAGAAATCCGACCCCACTCTCTGCGTGTCCCAGTTGGCCTGGATCCAGTCCTTGCTGGAAATGCCGCGGCGAACACGCGCCTCGTCGCAGCAAATGTTGGCAGTCCCGCTGTTATCCGCACCGCCGACAATGCCCATCGCGCCATTGAAAACCGCATCTGGAAGCGCATCTGGAGGCGCAGTGAAATCGATTGCGTGGACGACTGACGAATGGGTGGCCAGCTGCCGCAATTCGCCATCGTAATCCTCGCCGCCCTCGTACAGCACTGCGGTGCGGTCGGACCCTACGGGTGGCCAGACGGCCGAAAGCCAATGCCAGCAATTCGTCGCTTCATCTGCCCAATGCGGCGATCTGGTCGAAAAAACCTGCACAATGTTCGTTGCAGCGCCATCGCTTGAAACCACCTTTGTCGGCACAAGATAGGCATGCCTCTCGTAAACCTGAATCCCGTTGTGGGGGTTCCATTCCACATCAGCGCCACATTTAGTTCGAGCAGCAGAAGCGAATATATAGCTGTTCGCCGTGGAGCCAAGACCATGCGAGTTGTACCACACCTCCGTGCTGTACCCCGTCAGGGAAAAGGTCCAATCAGAAGTATTTGCGGCGGAAAGTCTCGGCCATGCCGCCAGACGGAATGGCGTTCCGTTCGCGCTTTCCTTCTTTTCTCTGATGCCCTGCGGAAACGAATCGACTGTAGAGCCGACACCTCCTATGGAATCATTGTTGGCTGACGCGACAAGCCGTGCGTCTCTTCCGGTCGCGTCAGGAATATACTTTTTATCGCTGCTGGTATTCGTGAAGTGCCATACGCCGACATAGCCTGCGGAAATCCATACGTTTGTCGGAAACACCTCTGGAAGTGCGGAATTCGAACGTACCGACCAGTAGGCAGTGAATTTGACGTTTCTTCCGTCAAGCCTCGGAAGTGACACCCATACGACCGACTCGCCAGAAGTGTTCCAGCATTCAACCTCGTAGTCGAGGGAAGTTCCGGAGTCGTCGGCAAAGCGTAGCGATCCATAAACGTCGGACACCGTCGCACCGACATCGGCGTACGCGAATCCTGGTATCTCCTCGGACAGCCGCACGAGAACCGGCAGATGCTCCAGTTCGCTCGAACCATCATAGCCAGACGTCGTGAAGGCAAGCTCCTTCCCAAACCTCGCTACGTCGAGGGATGCCGCGGTGGTTATTCCTGCAATAAACGAAACCGCAACCACTACCATGCCATAGCGCAAGCCGCTCGACATGTTGTGTAGAAACATGAACTTCATAAGTATCCTTTCTATGCCATCAGCACTATTGTCAATATTATGCCTATATTATACAAGTCTTTACCAATCATAATAGGAATAAAGATGTATTATTATCGGCAACGAATATGATATACTATCCAATATGAAAAAGGCCCAAAAACCGATTTCAGTTCTTGTCGCGCTCAACAAATCGATTATCTCGCGCACTCGCAAGCTGAGCGGAATATTCCGCGCGGCGTCGGAACACGGCGGCATAGAGCTCAAGCTGATGGACGAGGGCCGCAACCTCACGCCGAAATACGCCGACCGGGAGATCGCAGAGGGTGTGAAGGCGTTCATAATCGGCGCCTTCAACGTGGAGAAGACAGTCACGCATCTGGGACGGATTGGCTTTCCGATGGTAACAATATTCAAGATAGACAAACCGTACCGTAACTCATGCGAAATCCTTACCGACAACAAGTCCGTCGCATGCGAGGCGTTGCGGGCGCTCGCCAAGACGCGTCACTTCGCTTCTTTCGCCTACTACCCGGCAACCGATGACCCGATATGGTCGCAGGAACGCGACAGGGAGTTTCGCAAGGCAGTCAAGAAATCCGGACACTGTCCATGTGTCACACTTTCCGAGGCCGAATGCGAAAAGCAGCTTCTCGCCCTACCGAAGCCCATTGGCGTGTTCGCCGCAAACGACACATACGCCGCAAAGGTGCTGAACATCAGCGCAAAAAACGGGCTTGCCGTTCCGCAAGACGTGTCGATTGTCAGCGTAGACAACGAGGAATTCCTTTGCGAAAGCGTGTCGCCGACGCTTACATCCATCGAGCCGGATTTTGAGCGCGAAGGTTACGAGGCGATGCAGGCAGTCATAAGAATGCTTTCGGGACAGCCCGTTTCGCCGTCGATTCGCTGCGGCTTCCGGCGGCTCGTCGCACGAAACACCACTTTCTCCGAAAATCCTGGCGTCAACGTCATTGACAGGGCGCTTGAGTACATCGAGAAGAACGCCACGTCCGGGATCACCGTTGCGGACGTCTGTGCGCACATGCGGATATCACGCCGTCTGCTGAACCTCAGGTTCCGCGAACACGGGGCGACCCCACCCGGGCAGGCGATAGTGAAACGGCGGCTCGAAGCGCTGAGAAAGCTCCTGTCGTCTTCTTCCCTGCCAATCTCTACAATCTGCAAGCGCTGCGGATTCGGTAGCGAGAACCATCCAAAGAAACTCTTCAGGCAGCGCTACGGCATGACAATGCGCGACTTCAGAAACAGCCCATAGTTCCCGGCTTCTTCCTGTCGCGGCACATCCGGCGCGGGCTAAAGCGCGCGTAGAAACGCCGCGGAGGACTCGGCACATTCAAGCATATTTGTCGCGCCGAAATGCTCTATTGTGAACCAACCGCCGTAGCCGGCGTCACGCGCGGCAGAGACTATCCGTGCGATGGGCACGACGCCAGACCCCACTGCACATGAACCGCGGCAATCGCCGGCCGGCCGGTCCTTCAAATGAAAATGCCTCGCCCGCGGCAGAAGCTCAAGTCCACTCTCTGCGCGCTCACCGGGGCTGTTGAAGTTCCCTGTGTCGTAGACGAAGCCAACGGAAGGCGCGGCTTCGAGAAACGCCTTCGTGCGCCGGATTCCACAGGTCGGCGACCGTTCGTCGTCGAAATCCTCGACAAGCGTCTCCACCCCACGCACTGCGGCCATGGCGGCAAACTTCCTCGTCCGTCGCACAATTGCGTCGAAAAGCTCGGCGTCATCCGCAGCCGAATGATAGAACCCGGGAACGAGCATTACCTGGGAACATCCATTCGAGACAGCAAGAGACACAAGCGACTCACACTTCGCCGCGTCATATCCCTTCTCGAACTCCGGCCAACCGACAACGCACGCAACGGCAAGACCCGCGTTCCTCGCTGCGGCGATCCTGTCGGCGGCAAGTCCGTCCATCACCGTAATTCCACTTATGCCTGCCGTGCGCACTTTCGCCGCCGCCTCTGCGAAAGACACGCCTTTCTGCCGTGCTATGTCCTCTACATGACTTGAAAAGATGGCCAGTCTCAGCGGCGCACGGACAGACGCGTGATCAACCTCGTTCAGTGCGGTTGGTTCAAGGACGGCGGCAACCGCCCTGAAGGCAACGAGGGTCAACACGACAGCGGACAACTTGCCCATCGCAATCTTCCCGTTCCTACCGCAGACGGATGAAAAGCCCCGGATCCGTTCCCCTGTCCCAATCGTTGTCGCGGTGGATTATCACCGCTTTGCCGGATGGTGCTTCGGCCCCTGCACGATAGACGCCAATGACCTTCTCTCCGGGATATGCGGCCCTTTCCGCAGGCGTAGAGTTGGAAATCCAGTCGCGCCTGTTATCCCGCCAACCGTCCTGAAACCGCGAGGCGTAGATTACAACTGGCTTAGCAGCCGAAGAAACAATGGGACATGTGTCGAGCAGGTTCGCAATCGCCTCCTCCGAAATCGCCTGGCCGGTGAAATGGATCACATCCGGGACGCGGCCCCGAGAGGTGTCCGTGCCGACCCTGAAGGTGATTCCGTCAATGACTTCCGTTTGCGCATTGCTGGAATCTTCGTGCGTGCTGTCGTATCCCTTCCATTCTTTCCATTTCTTATCGGCGAAGATGCGGGAGCCAACCGTCATATTTGCCGCGGCGTGGAGGGTCAGCTTCCTGAGGTTTGTATTGCCTGCGAAGGCGTAGATGCCGAGGTTGGTCACGGTGGTCGTCTCGTCAAATCCTCCAAGGGATATTTCCGTAACGTTTGGCATCAGGCAGAGCTGGGTTCCGACGCCTTCGACCCAATCAACTCCACGCATTGAGGGAAGAGAGAGTGTCCCACTGCAAGGCGCCCGCAAAAACAACTCGTCGCCACGTCCCCATTTGGAGGCAAAGGTTTGGTTTGTAATTACCTCCACGCACGGCAAATACCACCAATCGAATTTTGTACTCGACAGATAATCATGCGCCCTCATGCTATAGAGAAAACCGGCTTTCCCGGAACCAAATTTCTTTTCAAGCGGAAGATCCAGAACGAAGCGTTTGATTTCACTCTGGCTCGAAAACATGTAGCAGTCGTGGAGGAAATAGTTCAAGACTGGCTCGTCGATGATGATGAAGTCGGTGTATGCAGCGCCTTCTGAATTGTCGCCTCGGTGGAAGATCTGGTAATAGTTCGTGTCGGTGGCGGTTCCGGGCGAGATGTAGCCCCGGTAGTTGCCGTTTAGTGAAACGGGAGGGCACTGACTACCCTTCTTTTTGGCGAAGCCGGTAATTGTCCAAGGCCTTTCATCGTTACTGGCCGTGATTGCGCCTCCAAGATCGATGACGCCGCTGCCGGTGTCGCTCGCGGGGACGAGGCATCCTGCTGCGTAGCCCCCAACCTGCATCGTGTGTGCTGTGGTGTTGATGTTGGTGACATTTACCGTTATGCATCCGTCCGTCATCGTGCCGTACGCGCCACCTTCGCGGAGGGAGAGCGTCCACGGATGGACGAAGCGGGCGTAGATCCAGGCGTCGCTGTCGAGCGTGACGGTGACCGTCGCGTTAGTGCAAACTTCCCTCGGCACATCGCCGTACCACTTTCGAAACATTCCTGTCGCCCCAGGAACGGCCGTGAGCGTGATGGTCGTGCCGCGGCGGTATTTACCTTCCGAGACGGCCGGGACGTCGCTCGACACGGTCACGTCGTCGCCGAAGTTCTCATTCTTGTCAATCTCAAGCGTGCAGAGGTCAGACTCGACGACGAGCGCGCCCGTCATCGCCGCGTATTCGGCGGCAAGCCAGGACGCGGATGGCGCACCGCGGACGATGCGGACCTCGTCTGCACGTCCGCCCCAGGCCTTGCCGCCAGGTTTGTCGAGATAGGCCGTCCCGTTGTTGCCGATCGAGAACGGCATGTCATTATCCGTGACAACCCCAACATTGTTCGTGGCGGAGCTCTGAACCTTCAACGCGCCATCAAACCACAAAGCGACTTTCCCCTCGGCGTAAGAAAAGGAAATATGGTGCCAACTGGCATTTTCCATCGATGGCCAGACAGAAAGCTTCGCGGTGTTCGAGTTCGGTGACGATGCGTAGGCTTCCATCGCACTGACTGTTTCGGCATTCACGCCAATCCGGGCGCCAAAGCCACTCGTGTCGCCGCCGTTCGCGGAGTTGCCCGTCTCCGGGTGCTTGCGCTTGCAGAAGAGATTGTCCCAACGGAAGGCCTTGCTGTCGTTGTCGGGATTGTTGACCGTGACGTGGTAGAACCAGCCGGAGACCGCGAAATCGCCGGAAAGGTCCAGGTTCCCGCCGTCCGGAACGAACACGCCGCCCAGTTCCTTGTCGGCTTTCGCGCCGTGGTAGGCATTGGTGAAGATCAGCGCCGACCGGCCGAACTTACCGGCCTCGCCGATCCGGGAGAACGACGATACCTCGGCGTCGAACCGAGCGTCGCCAGCGGAGTTGGGATACTTGCCGAGGGCGTTCACGGCGTTCATGTGCCAGACGCCGATGTAGTTCGACCACACCTCCGCCGCGCGGACGGTCATGTCCGCTTCGGTTTCGCCGTATACTACCGTCAGCTTCTTGCCGTTGACGAAATACGGGATCTTAACCCAAAGGAGCGACTCGCCGTCTGGGTTCCACGTGTCGATCTCGTAGGGAAGAACAGCGCCTGTTCCGTCCGTGATCGTGAAGTGCGTGCCGTCGCCAGCGTCGGCGTACGAAAAACCTGGGACGGACGTCTCGGAGATCCGCAGCGCGGCCGGAACATCCACCGTC
>ERZ842401.5590-NODE-5590-length-13859-cov-3.368371_pt1 | contig 13859 bp, 9 predicted proteins | sample MGYA00521270_ERZ842401 | MGnify/ENA primary metagenome ERZ842401 (study PRJEB31892, sample SAMEA3878208) | bioreactor metagenome | biome: Moose rumen | place: Sweden | collected 2011-10 | study: EMG produced TPA metagenomics assembly of the PRJEB12797 data set... | reverse complement strand
TGTTGCGGATGATGACGCGACGGTAGAGGTCGTTCAGGTCGGAAGTGGCGAAACGACCGCCGTCAAGCTGCACCATCGGTCGAAGTTCCGGCGGAATCACGGGGATCACATTCAAGATCATCCACGCCGGATTGTTGCCGGACTTGCGGAATGCCTCGACGACTTCCAAACGTCGAATTGCTCGGATTTTTTTCTGCCCCGTCGTGTTGTGGAGTTCCGCGCGGAGCTCTTCACTCATCTTATCGAGATCAAGTTCCTGCAGTAATTTTTGAACGGCTTCGGCACCCATTTCGGCTTTGAATGTATTGCCGTACTGCTCGCGAGCCGCGCGGTATTCATTCTCCATCAACAGTTGCTTTTTGTTAAGTCCGCTCGTGCCGGGATCTGTTACGATATACGACGCGAAGTAAAGAACCTTTTCGAGAATTCGCGGCGAAAGATCAAGGATCAAACCCATTCGCGAGGGAATGCCTTTGAAATACCAGATATGGCTGACGGGCGCGGCGAGCTCGATATGCCCCATGCGCTCGCGCCGAACTTTTGCTCGAGTAACTTCGACGCCGCACCGCTCGCAAATCTTGCCTTTGAAGCGAATGCGTTTGTACTTGCCGCAATGACACTCCCAATCCCGCGTAGGGCCAAAAATGCGCTCGCAGAAAAGGCCGTCGCGCTCTGGCTTCAATGTACGATAATTGATTGTTTCCGGCTTTTTGACTTCACCGTACGACCACTCACGAATTTGCTCCGGCGAAGCAAGGCCAATCCGCATAGAGTCAAAGTTATTTACATCCAGCAAGGGGCTGCACTCCCTTCTTATTCGTCCGCATTATCGTTCGAGTCGCCGTTCTGCTCTTCGTCGCCGAGAACAGCGATGATATTTTCATCGTCTAGATCAGCTTCATGCGCATCGTCGTTCTCATCATAAGAGCCGTCTGCCTGTGCGCCCATATCCGGTGCGACGCCTTTCGTCGGATCGACCCCATCAACGTCAATATCGAGCTCGCGAGCCGTCTCGCTCACATCTTCCTCGTCGTCCTGAATGACAATCTCCTGTGCATCTTCCGAGAGCACTTTGATATCAAGGCCGATACTCTGGAGCTCTTTAATCAGCACCTTGAACGACTCCGGCACGCCAGGCTCTGGAATATTTTCTCCCTTTACGATAGCTTCGTAAGTCTTGACACGCCCGACCACGTCGTCGGACTTGACCGTCAAAATCTCCTGCAACGTATACGCCGCGCCATAAGCCTCCAGCGCCCAAACTTCCATTTCGCCGAATCGCTGGCCGCCAAACTGCGCCTTGCCGCCCAGCGGCTGCTGCGTAACGAGGGAGTACGGGCCTGTAGACCGAGCATGAATCTTGTCGTCCACAAGATGATGCAGCTTCAGCATATACACACAGCCGACGGTCACGCGATTTTCAAACGGTTCGCCCGTGCGTCCGTCATAAAGGATCGTTTTCCCGTCCTCATCGAGGCCCGCCGCGCGAATCGTATCAAACACTTCCGATTCCTTCGCACCGTCAAAAACCGGCGTAGCGATATGAATGCCGGCGACGTCCGGCTTTGGCATACCGTACTTGTCGAAATCATAGCCAATATCGCGAAGCCGCTTCTCAACAGTCGGATCGCCCTCGCGAATCTGATTGCCCAGCTCACGCACCGCCATACCGAGATGCGTCTCCAGAATCTGACCAATATTCATGCGCGACGGAACGCCGAGCGGATTCAGCACGATATCGACCGGCGTACCGTCCGGCAAGAACGGCATATCCTCCTGCCGCATAATGCGGGAAACGACGCCCTTGTTTCCATGACGGCCCGACATTTTATCGCCAACGGAAATCTTGCGCTTCTGCGCGATGTAAACACGCACAAGCCGGTTGATACCCGGCGAGAGCTCGTCGTTGTTTTCGCGGCTGAACACCTTCACGTCGACAATCTTGCCTGCCTCGCCGTGCGGAACACGGAGCGACGTATCGCGAACTTCCCGTGCTTTTTCTCCGAAAATTGCCCGAAGCAGACGTTCCTCCGCCGTCAGCTCCGTCTCTCCTTTCGGCGTAACCTTGCCGACGAGAATATCGCCCGGTCGAACTTCCGCGCCTATGCGGATAATACCCTCTTCGTCAAGATCGCGAAGAGCCTCTTCCGCAACGTTTGGAATATCCCGCGTAATCTCTTCGGGGCCTAGTTTCGTATCGCGTGCATCACACTCGTATTCTTCAATGTGGATCGATGTATAGAGGTCGCGCTTCACAAGATTTTCGGAAAGAAGCACCGCGTCTTCGTAGTTGTACCCTTCCCAAGGCATATAAGCAACGATGATATTGTATCCCAGCGCCAGTTCACCATGGTCGGTAGCCGGGCCGTCGGCAATCGGCTGCCGTTCCTCCACCTTGTCGCCCTCATAGACGATCGGCACCTGATTGATGCAAGTCCCTTGGTTCGACCGCAGATACTTTTGGAGCTTATACGAATCCAGCTCCCCGTTTTTCACACGAACATCGATTCTGTCGGCGGAAACATATTCGACAGTACCGGCGCGATGGGCAAGCACCATGACGCCCGAGTCACAGGCGGCCTTGTACTCCATGCCCGTTCCGACCAGCGGCGCCTGCGTTTTCAAAAGCGGCACCGCCTGCCTCTGCATGTTTGCACCCTTCAGCGCGCGGTTTGCATCATCATTTTCAAGGAACGGAATCATCGCCGTCGCAATGGAAACGACCTGCTTTGGCGACACGTCCATGTAGTCGACTTGATCGCGCCGCGCAAGCACGGTTTCCTCGTGATGGCGCGCCGTTACGCGCTCGTTCTTGAACCAATTCTTCTCATCCAGAGGTTCGTTTGCCTGCGCAATGGTGATATTGTCTTCTTCGTCCGCCGTCAGATAGCGCACCTCATCCGTTACGCACTTATTCGCCTTGTCAACTTTACGATATGGCGTTTCCATGAAACCGAATTGATTGATACGCGCATAGTTGGAAAGCGAGCCAATCAAACCGATATTCGGACCTTCCGGCGTCTCAATCGGGCACATGCGGCCATAATGGGAGTTGTGTACGTCGCGCACCTCAAATCCAGCGCGTTCACGCGAAAGTCCACCGGGGCCAAGCGCCGACAAGCGGCGTTTATGCGTAAGCTCAGACAGCGGATTATGCTGATCCATGAACTGCGAAAGTTGGGACGAACCGAAAAACTCTTTAATGGCTGCAACCACAGGCCGGATATTGATGAGCGCTTGCGGCGTAATCACGTCGACATCCTGAATCGTCATACGCTCGCGCACAACGCGCTCCATGCGCGACAAGCCGATACGAAACTGATTCTGCAGCAGCTCGCCCACCGAGCGCACACGGCGATTTCCCAAATGGTCGATATCGTCCGTCGAGCCGATTCCATCTACAAGATTCAAAAGATAGTTGATAGACGCCATAATGTCGCCGCGCGTAATCGTCCGATAATGATATTCGAGCGTCGGCGAGCAGAGCATCTTAATCCGTGGCCTGTCCTCAAGACCGGAACGAATATAAAGCGCGATATCCCCGTCCTCGCCAAAGATTGCACTTTCGCGCTCCGGGCTCACTGCGTCAAGCATCGCCTCATCAACGACGACGTCTGCGGGAATGACGACTTCTCCCGTCTCATGATCGACCAACGGTTCCGCAAGTACACGCCCAAGAACACGCCGCTTCCAGCCCAGCTTTTTCGTCAGCTTGTAACGCCCGACTGTCGCAAGATCGTATCGCTTCGGATCGAAGAACAATGACCGCAAAAGCTGTTGTGCATTGTCCACCGTCGCAAGTTCGCCGGGGCGCAGTCTGCGATAGATTTCGCGCAACGCATCTTCTTTGGTCGGCGCTTTTTCTTTTTCGCGGTCCACTTCGCGTTCCAACGTCGAACGAATCAGCGGATGATTGTCGAAAAGTTCCAGTATTTCTTCGTCCGTCGAATAACCAAGCGCGCGAACAAGAACCGTCACAGGTAATTTGCGCGTCCGATCAATGCGAACGGATAAAACGTCGCTGACGTCCGTCTCCAATTCAATCCAAGCACCGCGGTTCGGAATCACTGTCGCCGCATACAGTTTCTTCCCAGAAGGATCAATCGTTTCATTATAGTAAGCGCCTGGCGACCGAACGAGCTGACTGACAATAACGCGCTCCGCGCCGTTGATAATAAAAGTACCCGTATCGGTCATCAACGGGAAGTCGCCCATGAAGACTTCCTGCTCCTTGATTTCGCCAGTCTCCTTGTTCGCAAGGCGAACGACAACGCGAAGCGGCGCGGCATAAGTCACGTCGCGCTCTTTGCACTCATCGAGCTCATATTTCGGTTGTCCAAGGGAAAAATCCTCGAACGAAAGCACGAGATTTTCCGTAAAGTCCTGAATCGGAGAAATATCGTGGAATATTTCACGCATACCTTCCTGCATGAACCATTTGTAGGAATTGCGCTGAATATCAAGAAGATGCGGCATCTCCATGACTTCTTTGATTTTGGCGTAGCTGTACCTGGTTCTTTTGCCCACCGACACAGGATTAAACATGAAACCTTTCACTCCTTATATTTGAGGTCGACAACACAAAGAGAAGCACACAAAACAGAAAAGGAGACACCGAAACAACCTTCGATCAAGCGTTCAAATCGAAGATTGTCATCGCAGCCGTTTCGCGAATCGTCGCATTGTTTGCGGCAATTCGCATGAAACACGAAAAGACAAGGCCTTTTTTCGTTCAAAACCTTGCCCGTCAATGCTTCCTTATTCCATTCTGTACGTTATCGTTCATATTCCATTGACCCACGCGATCGTTTTTCGGATGGCAGGAAATAGATACTTCACTTTCTGCGATTTTATATACTACCACATACAAAAATCCATGTCAATAAATCAACAATGATTTTCTGCGCGCTCTCTTCTCACGGATATTCTATAATATAGATTTCCAATTCCTGTCGCCCGAACTCGATTGCTTCTTCATGAGTGTCAAAAGCGACGTCAATAATATTTCCAATGATCGCGCCGCCCGTATCCTCGGCGACCGCTTCGCCGTACCCCGGAATATATACGCGCGTGCCGATAGGAATAAACGAAGGATCAACCGCAATCACGCCATGACGCACAGGCGTCCCGCTGGCAGTATATGGACCATTGCCAGGATCATGAGCGCTATAGGCCGTCGCGGAAACATAAACCGGCTTTCCTTCTTTTATCGCTTTTTCAAGGACTTCCTTATCATGAGCTGCTTTTTTCTTTGCAGCTTCACGTTCCGCCTTTTCTCTGGCCTCCGTTTCTTTTGCCGCTTCCGGCGCCTTTTTCAGATCTTTTCGTTTCAGTTCTTTTTGCGTAATCGGTCCGCAGATGCCATCCACTTCCAGGTTGCGATCTCGCTGAAATCTGCGCACGGCTGCCGCCGTTTCCTTATCAAAAACGCCGCTCGGCTTTCCTTGTAGATATTCCAAATTGATAAGCGTTTGCTGTATAGCACGCACCGCTTCTCCGCGCGACCCTTCCCGCAATAAAGCCGCCGCTGCAAAGACCGTCTGACCGAAAAAAAATACAATGAGGAATACCGCCGCCAGTAAAGAAACGTTCCGCTTCATTTCGTTTTCTCCTCGTATCACACTACTTTTTAGCGAAAGCGAACACTTCGTCCCGCATGGCCGATTTTTCACAGCTCATATTGTGAACTGTCTGCGCCTCTTTCATTGAAACAAGTCCTTTTGGCACCGCCGTGCCGCTCTTTGCCTCCAGCCGCTCCATGAGCGAGAAAGGATTGCCCGATGCGTCTTCGCCCAGCGCTTCCAATACGCTGCCGCTGAATTTGTACGGGCTCGCCGTGGAAACCACAACCATCGGACGTTCATCATGGGTACGCCGACGGTATTCATTAGCGACCGTCCACGCGACAGCCGTATGCGGATCGAGAACATAATGCTCAGCCGCGTAAACTTCGCGAATTGTCTCTTTCGTTTTCGCGTCGTCAATCCAACCCGCCCAGAAATAATTCTGGAACCGTTGAATCATACCAACGCCGACGTCATAACGTCCATCCGTCGCAAGCGCCTCCATCCATCCACGAACGCCGCTGGGATCGCCGGTCATGTGATAGAGCATACGCTCCACGTTACTCGAAACAAGGATATCCATCGACGGCGAAATCGTCTTGTAAAAGTCGCGATTTCTGTCATAGTAACCCGTCTGCAAGAAATCTGTCAACACGTTGTTCTGATTCGACGCGCAGACGAGCTTTCCGATGGGCAAACCCATCTGCCGCGCGTAAAAGCCTGCGAGAATATTGCCGAAATTTCCCGTCGGCACCGTAAAATTGATGAAGTCGCCGTTCTTGATAATTCCCGTTTTCACGCAATCGGCATAAGCGCTGAAATAGTAGACAATCTGCGGCACGAGACGTCCCCAATTGATTGAGTTCGCCGATGAAAGGCGTACGCCCGCCGCTGCGAGTTCTTTGGCAAAACCCTCGTCGCCGAAGATCTCCTTGACGCCGCCCTGCGCGTCATCAAAATTCCCTTTGACCGCAACCACCGAAACATTTTTCCCCGCCTGCGTCACCATTTGAAGGCGCTGCATATCGCTGACGCCGCCGTCCGGATAGAAGACCATGATTTTCGTTTGCGGCACATCGGCAAATCCGGCTAGCGCCGCCTTTCCCGTATCACCGGACGTAGCGACAAGAATCAATGTTTCTTTCGTCTCCCCCGTTTTGACGAGCGCTTGCGACAAAAGGCGCGGCAAAAGCTGAAGCGCCATATCCTTGAATGCGCTGGTCGGACCGTGCCAAAGCTCCAATACCGAAAGGTCGCCGACCTTTTTAACCGGAGCCACCGCCGCATCGTCAAATTTTCCTGCGCCATAAGCGCTCTCCACTGAACGGGCGATTTCCTCATCCGTGTAGTCCGTCAGAAACAATGCCAGTATTTTATTCGCTCGAGCTGCATAAGAAAGATCCGTTAAATCCTGCACAAAGGCCGCGTCCGCTTTTGGAATCGCCTCAGGCACAAAAAGCCCGCCGTCCCCGGCGATGCCTTGCAGGATGGCCTGCGCTGCGTCGACCGCCTCCGCTTTCCCTCGCGTGCTCACATACTTCATTTCCATCTTCCTTCCTCATTGCCTAAAACTGCCGCAAAATTATCGCGACTATTTCCCACCGCTTCGTGAATATGTTACAATAAACTTAAAACTCAATCGTGACGGTTCAGCTTCGCTACGGTCGCGCCCGCCGCACGAATGAGATCGGCGGGCGCAAGCACAATCTGCTCGCCGCGCTTCCCCGCACTGACCGAAATTGTCGATTGCTTTTCGGCGCTGGCGTCAATATAAACAGGATATGCTTTCTTCGCGCCCAACGGCGAACATCCGCCGCGCACATAACCTGTCAAGCCCAAGACCTCATTGAGATGAACCATTTCGACGCGCTTGTTGCCGGAGACCGCTGCAAGCTCTTTCAAATCCAGCTCGCCGTCGCCGGGAATACAAGCCATCAACACGCCGCTTTTATCACCGCGTGCGACCAACGTCTTGAAGACTTTTTCAATCGGCATCCCGACCGAAGCTGCCACATGGACCGCGCTTAGGTCGTCCAGATCGACGGGATACTCTTTCAATTCATACGAAATGCCCAGCCCGTCGAGAATACGTGCCGCGTTCGTCTTCGCGCCGCTTTTCTTTTTCCCCATCAAACGCACTCTTTTCCCGTGAGGATAAAAATATGATTCCTGTTATGAATAATATTATAACACAGTCCATAAAACCATGAAAGAAGGCTTTTTCATGCTCCAGATTGCCCTTGTTCAAATGCGCGTGATTCCTGGATTTCCAGACCTCAACACGGAAACGATGCTCCAATATATCGCCGAAGCGCGCGAGCGAAACGCCGATCTTGTCGTTTTTCCCGAAATGGCGATTCCCGGATATCTTTTAGGCGACACTTGGGAGCAGCCGTCCTTTCTCGAAGACTGTGAGGCTTGTGGTGAGGAGATCATAGCCGCCTCCCACGGAATCACAATTATGTTCGGTAATATTGCCGTCGATTGGACGAAAAAAAACAACGACGGACGCGTCCGAAAATACAACGCGTTTTTCACGGCGCAAAATGGTCGTCTGATTGCGCCCGACGATATGCCGTACCCATTCGCCATAAAAACCTTGATGCCGAATTATCGCGAATTCGACGATACGCGCCATTTTTTCAGCCTGCAAAAACTCGCCAGAGAGCGCGGCGTCATACTGGAATCCCTGATTACTCCGGTGCGCTTTTCCGTACGCGGCCGCTCGTACGCCGTCGGCTGCCTGCTTTGCGAAGATGGTTGGAGCGACGATTATGAGATTTCGCCCATGAACATCCTTTGCAAAAAAAAGCGGCCGGATTTCTTTGTCAATATTTCATCTTCACCGTACACCCTTGGCAAAAATGCAAAACGCCACTATGTTTTCAGCCGTCTCGCCGCCGAAGCAGGCGCTCCGCTTCTCTATGTGAACAACGTCGGCGTGCAAAACAACGGAAAGACCGTTTACACCTTCGACGGCGCGAACGCCGCTTACGACGCCAAAGGCATCCTGCGCGCAGTGGGAAGCCCGTACGCGCAAAAACTGCAAATTTTCAAGCTCGAAAGTCTGGAAGAGCAATCGTTCATCGCCCCTCCCAAAGAGCCGGAAGTCGCTCATATTTACCGCGCGCTCTCCTACGGCATTCGCCTTTTTCTCGAATCCATCCGTATGAACCGCGTCGTCATCGGCGTCTCCGGCGGCATCGACTCCGCCGTGACCGCCGCCCTTTACGCACGCGTACTCTCACCGGAAAACCTCTTGCTCGTCAACATGCCGAGCATCTACAACTCCGATACAACGAAAAACCTCGCTCAGCGGCTCGCCGAAAACCTCGGCTGCCGCTACGCGGTCGTTTCCATTCAGCCCTCGGTAGATCTCACAATCCGCCAGCTGGAAACCGTACCTGTCAAAAATTATTTTGACGACACCATCAGTCAATTCCGCATCTCGTCTTTCGCCGCCGAAAACATTCAGGCACGCGACCGCTCTGCCCGTGTACTCGCCGCCCTTGCCGCGGCTTTTGGCGGCGGCTTCACCTGCAACGCCAACAAGGCGGAAACCACCGTCGGTTACTCGACACTTTACGGCGACCAAAGCGGATTTTTCGCCGCTCTCGCCGATCTCTGGAAATACCAAGTCTACGACCTGGCCCGCTATTTGAATGAGGAAATCTACAAGCGTGAAGTCATTCCACAAGCAACTATCGATATCGTGCCGAGCGCCGAGCTTTCCGATCAGCAGGACGTGGACAAAGGGCAGGGCGATCCGCTTTTTTACCCATACCATGATTATCTGTTCCGCGCTTTCGTCGAACGCTGGCAAAAAGCGACGCCACAAGATATTCTCGCATGGTACGCCGCCGGAACGCTGGAAAAAAATATCGGCTGCGCGGACGGCCTTGTCGCGAAACTTTTCCCGACGCCCAAGGCCTTCATCGACGACCTCGAACGTTGGTGGAACCAATTTTCCGGCCTCGCCGTTGCAAAACGCATCCAAGCCCCGCCGATCCTCGCCGTCAGCCGCCGCGCCTTTGGCTTCGACCATCGCGAAGCGCAAAACGGCCCGTACTACACGAGAAAATACAAAGCGCTAAAGGCGAAACTGTTAGGCGAGTAATATTCTTTCACATGACGCCTCCGTCAACGCTGAACATGTCGGCGGACAAATCGCCGCCTGCCTGATCTTCTTTTTAGCGCGCAGAGCGTCGTCATTCGCACTTTGCCACGCCAGTATTTTGAAGCACTGCAAAAGGCCCCGACACAGGTTGACTGCGTCGGGGCCTTTATGTATTGCGTGTTACGCCAAAACTTTCATCGTCGGGAACAGTAACACGTCTCGAATCGACGGGCTGTCCGTCAGGAGCATGACAAGACGGTCGACGCCAATCCCGAGGCCGCCCGTCGGCGGCAAGCCGTATTCCAACGCCGTGACAAAATCTTCGTCCATCATGTGCGCCTCGTCGTCGCCCGCTTCCCGCTGTTTCATCTGCTCGATGAAACGCTCCCGTTGGTCAATCGGATCATTCAACTCGGTGAAGCCGTTGGCAAGCTCGCGACCGTAAATGAAAAACTCGAATCGGTCAGTAATCATCGGATTTTCGGGATTTCGTTTTGCCAGCGGTGAAATCTCCGTCGGGTGTCCGGTAATGAACGTCGGCTGCATCAGCGACGATTCGACCTTTTCCTCAAAAGCCGCGTTCAAAATCCCACCGATTCCTTGACGCTGCTCGTAAGGCACGCCGATCTCGTCCGCCATCGTCCGCGCCTCGGCGACGTCCGTTGCCGCAAGGAAATCTTTCCCTGTCGCTTCCTTGACTGCGTCGTTCATACTGATTCGGCGCACGTTCGCAAGGTCGATCTCAACGCCCTGATACGTGAATTTTTCCGTTCCAAGTACCGTTTTCGCCGCCTCGCGAACAATTCCCTCGGTGATATCCATCAAATCCCGATAGTCAGCGTAAGCCTGATAAATTTCAATCGAAGTAAATTCCGGATTGTGCCGGATGTCGATCCCCTCGTTGCGGAAGACGCGGCCCAATTCATAAACACGCTCCATGCCGCCGACAACAAGACGTTTCAGTGAGAGCTCCGTCGCGATCCGAAGATACATATCCATGCCAAGCGCGTTATGGTGCGTGATAAACGGGCGTGCCGCCGCGCCTCCCGCAATCGTCGAAAGTACCGGCGTCTCGACTTCGAGAAAATCCCGTTCGTCGAGATATCGACGAATCGCCCGAATAATGTTCGTACGCTTTATAAAGGTGTCAAGCACTTCGGGATTGACAATCAAATCGAGATACCGCTGGCGATAGCGAAGCTCGACGTCCTTCAATCCATGGAATTTTTCCGGCAACGGACGCAAAGATTTCGACAGTAGCTCGAAATCCAAGACGATAACCGTAATCTCGCCTCGCTGCGTCTTGAATACGCGGCCTTCGATGCCGATGATATCGCCGATATCCAGAAGTCGAAATTGCCCGTATTTGTCTTCGCCGAGAACGTCATATTTGAAATAAATCTGCATACGGCCGGACATATCCATCATCTCGGCGAAGCTCGCCTTGCCGTGGCCACGTTTTGCCATCAGACGTCCCGCGAGCCGAACCTTCGGGCCGTCCTCCTCGCCTTCTAATTCCTCGAAACGATCACGAATATCCTGCGCATGATAAGTAACTTCATAGCGATGCCCGAAAGGCGCAACGCCCATTTCCGCGAATGTCTTCAGCTTATCACGCCGAATCTGCATCATCTCGTTGACGTCTTCAACGCGCGGCGCGGCCTGTCCGCCCTTCTTCTGCTGCTCGTTTCCCACTTGTTCTTCTCCTATTCCCTGTTTACGACTTAATCTTCATAATTTTGTACTTGATCGTTCCCACTGGCGCCTGCACCTCGACAATCTTCCCAACTTTCTGCCCGAGAATCGCCGCACCAACCGGAGACTCGTTGGAAATCCGCATGGCTTCCGGATCGGCCTCTGCCGTACCGACGAGCGTGTATTCCATATCCTCGTTAAATTCCATATCGCGGACGACAACCTTGCATCCCATCGTCACAACGTTTTTCGGCTTCTTTTCTTCAGAAATGACTTCAACGTTGCGGAGTTTTTGCTCCAGCTCCTGAATGCGTCCCTCGATGAAAGCCTGCTCATTTTTCGCGTCGTCGTACTCCGAGTTTTCACTGATATCGCCGAAAGCGATTGCCTGCTTGATACGCTCCGCGACCTCAATACGGCGCACGCTCTTCAGATTTTCCAACTCGTCCTGAAGTTTTTTCAGACCGTCTTTCGTCAAAATCATTTTCTGATCCGCCATCGACTATTACCCCTTTTTCTTTCAATCGCAAGAAGTGCCAAGGACGCGCCTTGGCACAAACTCTCAATTCATTATAATTATTTTGCTCTTCATTGTCAACGCACGAGAGGAAGACTCATGAGCGCTTATTGCACGAGACCCGTCGGCCTCGTAAAAGGCTCGCTCGTATCCAGATGCCCGGCGATTGTTTCAATGCGCTCCCCTTCAACCGTCAAAAGCACACGCTCGATTTCCGGAAACTCCGTCAACGTATTGACGAGCGCGCTGACAAGCATCTGCTCGCCTGTAGAACCGCCAACAAAGTTATGCGTCAATGCCTCACTGAAATCCACCGTCGCAAGACCATCCGCCACTTTGACACTGCGAACGGTAACGCCCTTCGGAAAAATCCCCGTAAGTCCAGGCTCTTTCGTTCCGGCAACGAGTTCTTTCACCGCTGCCGTATACCTATCGTCCGTCGGCACGCTGACTTTCACGGATCCCAGTCCGTCGCCCGAATCGTTCGGGAAATACAGTTTGATTTCTGTCTGTCCCGTTGCGACGTGGTTCGTCGTACCCGGCGTTGCGGGCTTCGTCACCGCTGGATTCACGGGCGCGGTTGTCGCGTTTTTTTGCTCCGGCTTGCCCGATTCTTCACAGCCCGACGTTAAAAGCAAAACGGTCATCATTGCTGCGGTCAAGGCCGCCTTTCCTGTCTTGTTCATCTCAATATCGCCTTCCGTCCCATAATTTCATCAGACGCCGCTGGCTGCAAAATAATTTGCAAGCCCTTCCGCTATCCCCTGCGCCATTTCATTTTGGAAATCCTCGTCCGCGAGAAGATACCCTTCCACATCATTTGTAATAAACGCGAGTTCCACCAGGGCGGCAGGCATCGACGAATGACGGCAGACATAGAACCTCGCTTCATGAATGCCACGATCCCTGCGATCGCCATGCTCGACCATTGCGTCCTGCAAATTCTGCGCCAAAAGCGCATCCAGCCATGTTTTCGGATAATAATAGGTGGCCGTACCGTTGGACGAGGAACTCGTCCATGCGTTGCAATGAATACTAAGAAATACGTCGACATTCGGCGTAAAAGCACCGTAATCGACTCGCGCTTGCAGTTCCTGGGAGTCCGTTGCTGTCGGACCGTATACGTCCCGATCATCCTCACGTGTCATGACGACATGAACGCCGGAATTTTCAAGAATATCCCTGACCTTTTCCGCGACTTCCAACGTAATATCTTTCTCCCGCAAACCGCCGACGCCGATTGCTCCCGTATCGGAACCGCCGTGCCCCGGATCAATGACGATAGTACGGCCTTTCAGTCCAGCCACATGACCGTGCCTGCCGCCCTCGGCGTAAACTTCAATAATAAGCCGATGCGGCTTTCCTGCATGCCGGTCTTTCTCCAGCGTGTACACACGATAGTTTTGCTCTGAGGCTGGGACTTGCATCGCAACTGCTATGCGCAGCTTTTTCCCCGACTCCTGAAAGCGAAGCGTTTTTGCAAACTGGCGATCCAGCGGTATCTCGGAACGAACGTCGCCTTTCTCCGCTTTGTCAATCTCGACGGTCAACCGATTCGGATGCAAGACGCTGTCGCCTTTCACCGTATAATCTTGGATGGGCCCGTTCATACCGATCTCAATCCGTAAAAACGACTGCCGTTCCTCTGTCACAACCTGCGACTGGAAAGAAACCACTCTGCGCGCGGACGCCGCAAACGCGAGGGAAGGTATCAAACATAAGCAAAATGCCAATATCCCAAAGAAGCGGAACCAATTCATTCTTTTCATGATCGCCGCCTCCCCAGCGCAGCCAAAAGACTTGCCGCTTCTTCTCGCGCACTCCGCGTCGCGTCCATATCATAAACAATATTCATAATTATGTAAGTGGAAGTGGTAAAGTTATTCTTGAAAAGAATGCTACTACAATTATTAGTAATAATGCTGTTTGTTATGATGTTTCTGGTTCTGTTTATGAAGTATTTAAC
>ERZ842401.5588-NODE-5588-length-13860-cov-5.422383_pt1 | contig 13860 bp, 5 predicted proteins | sample MGYA00521270_ERZ842401 | MGnify/ENA primary metagenome ERZ842401 (study PRJEB31892, sample SAMEA3878208) | bioreactor metagenome | biome: Moose rumen | place: Sweden | collected 2011-10 | study: EMG produced TPA metagenomics assembly of the PRJEB12797 data set... | reverse complement strand
CATCGTGTGCCGGTCGCGAGCCGTGGGTGCCACTGCTAGTGGTGTGGAGACGGAATTATCCTCGACAACCGACGAACAGCTGGCACAATACTATACCGGCAATGTGGTGATCAAGGGCTCGATTGAGGCCAATGAGAATCCCACGGCATTGTGCTCAATTAACATGAGGTCCAATTCGGCCAACTATGCGATGGGCTTCCAGTTCTACTCGCCCTTGACGGTCGACATGGCCATCTGGACGTCACAGTATGCCTACTTTAACAATTACGGTTTCTCTTGGGCCGAGACTGGTTCGTCGGTGGGTTCCATCAGTGACCTGGCGACAACCGACAGCGTCATCTCGGTGGGCTCCTATAACTCTAAGCAGTATGTCACCCTGCGTGATGGCTCGCAGTACTACCGCTACAACAGCATCCCAATGAGGATTTCCTATTATTCCTCCTATGGCCCCGATGAGAACGGCATTGCACGTCCCGACGTGTGTGCCCCCGGCAGTGTGGTGGTGTCGTCGGCCAACCGCTATGACACCGATGCGCCTAACCTGATGTATTGGCAGCCGTCGGTGTTCTTCAACGATGAGGAGTATCCCTATTGCCCGGACCTGGGCACGTCGATGTCGGCACCGGTGGTGACAGGAGCGGTGGCACTGTGGCTGCAGGCTGACCCCACATTGAGTACGGCAGACGTGAGAGAGGTGTTGAGGAACTCTTCCTACAGGGACGGATATGTGAACATGGGCGCAGCTGCGCGGTGGGGCTTTGGCAAGCTTGACGTGAATGCCGGCATGCGACACGTGTTGAATATTGATGACCCCGTGTCCATCAATGGTGATGTGAACGGTGACGCTGAGGTGAACATCAGCGACATCAACACGTTGATTAACATTATCCTGGGCGGCACGGTTGATGACTTGACGATGAAGCGTGCCGACGTGAATGGCGACAGGGAGGTGAGCATCGGCGACATCAACACGTTGATTAATATGATTTTGAATTAGTTTTTTAGTGGATTATGATTGATTATATAAAGGGTGAAGTCGCCGAGTTGAATCCAGCGTTTGTCGTGGTGGATAATCATGGCGTGGGTTACATGATCAATATCTCATTGTCGACCTATGATGCCTTGACACGTGCCGCAGGGCAGGCACAGGTCTATGTATACGAGGCCATCCGCGAGGACGCGCATGTGCTCTACGGCTTTGCCACCAAGCAGGAGCGCGAGGCCTTCCTGCTGTTGATCTCGGTGTCGGGCGTTGGCCCAAACACCGCCCGCATGATTCTCTCGTCGATGAGTGCCGAGGAGTTCTCTCAAGCCATCGCCACCGGGAACGTGGCAATGTTCAAGACAGTCAAGGGGGTGGGGTCAAAAACAGCACAAAGAATAATAGTTGACCTCAAGGATAAAATAAAAGTGGCAGATGATACGTTATTAAGAGTGAAGGGTCAGCCCGCAAGTGAGACCTATGACGAGGCGCTTGCCGCACTCCTCATGCTCGGTTTCACCCAACAGGCGTCCCAGAAGGCTCTGAAGTCGCTGTTTTCCAGCAACCCGTCATTAACGGTTGAGCAGGCTATCAAGCAGGCTCTGAAGATGATGTAAGCGGTTGGGACGCAGAGGCCGACGGCGTGTTATATTAGACTACTTGAGGAATACTGACCGTTCATGTTGGACAAAAAGAAAATATTTTTTGCAATAATCGTTGGTGCGCTCATCGGCCTGTGGGCCGGAAGCGACACGGTGCTGGCACAATATGTGACGAGCACATTGCCGCCTCCGCCTCCCCCTCCCGACACACGCCCCTCGGCCCGACAGCTGCAAACTCCGGAGTTGGATTTACGCTATAACGTCCGCCCCACCATTCCCCAGAATTATGACGATGCAAGGGGACTAGGTGAGTATGCCGCCGACCTGAAAACTCCATCCAACATCACAAGTGAAGTAGAGTTTGATCCCGAAACCGGCTGCTATGTCATCCACACGCGACTGGGCGACCGGGATATTGTGACCCCCTACATCATGTCAGCCGATGAGTATAGCAACACTGCCTTCAGACAGTCGATGATGGAATATTACCGGCAAAAGAACGCCGAGAGCGCTCAGGGCGAGGAGAAGGACCCGTTTAACTTCCTGGACATGCAGTTTGGACTGGGTGCTGCCGAGTCTGTTTTCGGTGGCAATCTCTCGCTCAAGACAACCGGTTCGGTTGTCATCAACATGGGCGTGAAGAGCAATTCGACCGACAATCCGGCCTTGTCGATTTCGCAGCGCCGCAAGACTTATTTCGACTTTGACCAGAAGATTCAAGCCAATGTCGCGGCTACTGTGGGTGACAAGATGAAGTTCAACATGTCCTATAACACGGGTGCCACGTTTGACTTCGACAGCAAGAACCTGAAGCTGGCCTATGAGGGCAAGGAGGATGAAATCATCAAGAACATCGAGGCCGGTAACGTGAGCATGACGACAGGATCGTCGCTCATTCATGGTAGTGCGGCCCTGTTCGGTATCAAGACCAAACTACAGTTCGGTAAACTCACCGCCACGGCCCTCGTGTCGCAACAGAACAGTGAGACACAGACGGTGAGCAGTCGCGGTGGCTCCCAAACGACGGAATTCAGCATCACGGCCGACAAGTATGACCAGAACCGCAACTTCTTCCTCTCACACTTCTTCCGCGACAACTATGACCAGTGGTGCTCGCATTTGCCACAGGTGACCTCTGGAATACAAATCACACGAATCGAGGTCTGGATCACCAACAAGCGCAACAACTACAACGAGTCGCGCAACATCATGGCCTTCATGGACCTGGGCGAGGGCGACCCCAAGAACATCAGCAATGACCACTGGGTGGGTAGGGGACCCACTGAAGTCCCCTCCAACAGGGCCAACAACATGCTTGATGAGATCAAGGAGAATTATCCTGATGCACGTTACATGAGCAAGGCCTCTGCTGCCTTGTTGCCGTTAAAGGATTATGACTTTGAGGGCGGTAAGGACTACGAGAAAGTCGAGAGTGCGCGCCTGCTGAACTCGACGGAATACTCCTTGAATTCCAACTTGGGTTACATCATGCTCAAGACAGCCTTGTCGAGTGATGAGATCCTGGCGGTAGCCTATGAGTACACCTATGGTGGCCAGACCTATCAGGTGGGCGAGTTCTCGGGCGATATCACCTCGACCGAGCAGTCCATGTATGTCAAGATGCTCAAGGGGACCACATCGTCGCCCTATTTCCCCATGTGGGATTTGGCCATGAAAAATGTGTATGCCTTGGGCTCTACCCAAATTCAAAAAAATAACTTCAAGCTCAATATCAAGTACTTGAGCGACACTACAGGTAATGAACTCATCTATATCCCCGTTGGCGATAGAGATACCACGGTTAACGGCAAGCCCTTGCTGCAGATCATGAACCTCGACCGCCTGGACGCAAACAGGGAACCCAACATCGATGGCAAGTTTGACTTCATCGAGAATTACACGATCCAACCGTCGACGGGCCGAATCATTTTCCCTGTTGTGGAACCCTTCGGAGAACACCTGCAGAAGGCATTTCTTGACCCGGAATTTGCCAAGAATTACATCTACACCGAGCTCTATGACTCTACATTGACGGTAGCACAACAGTTTAGTGACAAGAACAAGTTTGTGCTCGCCGGTGAGTACCAAGCCAGCTCGGGTAGCGTGATCAAACTCAATGCGACCAATGTCGCCCGAGGGTCGGTTGTCGTGACGGCCGGCGGTGTGACCCTGACCGAGAACAGTGACTATACCGTCGACTACACGATGGGAACAGTGACCATTACCAACCAGAGCATCATCGATGCTGGAACCAACATCAGCGTCTCGCTGGAGAACCAATCGACGTTCTCGATGCAACGCAAGACGCTATTGGGACTTGACCTGGACTATGCCATCAATAAGGACTTCCACATTGGCGGTACCGTGATGCACTATGGCGAGAAAGCCATCGGTGACAAGGTGGCCATCGGTAGTGAGCTTGTCAATAACACCATCTGGGGCATGAACATGTCCTACAACAGCCAGTTCATGTGGCTCACCAACCTACTCAACAAGATACCCACTGTCAACGCCACGGCACCGTCGAGTGTGAACTTCCTTGGTGAGTTCGCACAACTGATGCCTCACCAGGGCAAAACTGGCTCACACTCGGGTAGCTCCTACATTGACGATTTTGAGTCAACACAGTCAGGTATTGATGTGAGGTCCCCTTACTCATGGTTCCTGGCATCAACCCCCTATGACCCGGCGGCCGATGCGATGTTCCCTGAGGCTGCGTTGAACAACGACGTGTCCTATGGCAAAAACCGCGCATTGATTTCGTGGTACTATATTGACCGCCTGTTCACACAACGCAACTCATCCTATGCACCCGGCTACATCAAGAGCGACCTGGATGCGCTGTCTTATCCCTATGCCCGCGAGGTGGCCTTCAGCGAGGTGTTCCCCGGTCGTGAGCTCAACTATGGAGAGTCATCGGTCATCCAGACCCTCAACCTCTCGTTCTATCCCCGCGAGCGCGGACCGTATAACCTTGACGGCACCAATGTGGACCAGGACGGTTTCCTGCTTTATCCCGAGAAGCGCTGGGGTGGCATCATGCGCAAGATTGATAACACCAACTTTGAGCAGTCCAACATCGAGTACATCCAGTTCTGGATGCTTGACCCGTTCATGGATGAGGAATTGGGTAACAAGGATGGTGGCTCTCTTTATTTCAACCTGGGTGAGGTGAGTGAAGACATTCTCAAGGACGGGCTCAAGAGCTATGAGAACGGTCTTCCCATCAATAACGACTCGACCTATGTGACCAATACCGTGTGGGGCAAGGTGTCCTCGCAGACCTCCCTGACCTACGCCTTTGATAACACCAACGGTGCCCGCATCCTGCAGGATGTGGGTCTCGACGGCCTGTCAACCGATGAGGAAAAGCGTCATCCCACCTACAGTGCCTTCATTGAGGAACTGCGCAACAACCCCATCATCTCTGATGCGACGATTGCCGCGATGAACGAGGACCCCTTCTCGCCCATCAACGATCCCGCTGGTGACAACTATGTGTTCTATCGCAACAGTTATTATGACACCAACAAGACCTCCATCAACGACCGTTACAAGCACTATAACGGCACCGATGGCAACTCGTTGTCACAGTCCGATGCATCGGACAGCCAGTACCAGACGTCGCGTTCCACGCCCGATGTCGAGGACATCAACCAAGATAATACGCTCAACGAGTATGAGCGCTATTTCCAGTATCACGTTGCCATCCATCCCGACTCGATGAAAGTGGGCATGAACCACATCACCGACAAGCAGGTGGCCAACGTGCACACCCGCAATGGTGAGACCCAGGTGGCCACATGGTATCAGTTCACCATCCCGCTGTCTAACTACGAGAAGAAGGTGGGAACCATCCAGGACTTCTCGACCATACGTTTCCTGCGCATGTTCATGACGGGTTTCAAGGCCACCACACACTTGCGTTTTGCCTCGCTCGAACTGGTGCGCGGCGAGTGGCGCAACTACAAGTATAACCTCAACCTGCGCGGCGATCAACCCGCTAACGGCTCCATCAGCATCAACACGGTCAACATCGAGGAGAACGCTTCGCGCGAACCTGTGAACTATGTGCTGCCGCCGGGCGTATCTCGCATCATCGACAGCGGACAGTCGCAGATCACTCAGTTGAACGAGCAGTCGATGCAGCTCACGGTTGACGACCTTGATGCCGGCGATGCCCGTGGCGTGTACCGCAACACCGATTTGGACCTGCGCACCTACAAGCGCTTGCAGATGTTTGTCCACAACGAGGCGACAATTGACAATTTCACCAACCTGCGCAGTGGTGACGTGTCCTTGTTCATCCGCTTGGGCTCGGACGTGAAGAACAACTACTATGAATATGAGATTCCCTTGACGGTGACTCCGTCAGGCCGGTATAGCACCAACAGCTCCAGCGACCGCCTGAAGGTGTGGCCTGAGGAGAATATGCTCGACATCAACCTTGATGTGCTGGTCAATGCCAAGAAGCACCGCAATGCTGACAAACTTGCCGGAGCAGCCGATGTGGGTTACGCTATCCGTTATATGGACATTGACGAGGACCACCCCAATAACAAGGTGTACGTGATGGGTAATCCCTCATTGAGCAAAGTGAGGGTGATGCTCATCGGTGTCCGCAACAACTCCCCGTCGACCAAGAGTTGCGTCGTGTGGGTGGATGAGTTGCGCGTGACCGACTTCGATAGCGAGGGCGGCTGGGCAGCCAAGGCCTCAATGACGCTTAACATGAGTGACGTGGCGACGCTCAACATGGGATTCCATAAGGAGACCGAAGGCTTCGGCTCGGTGGACCAGGGCCTGTCACAGCGCCGGCTGGACAATTATGACCAGTATAACATTGCCGTGCAGACCGATTTGGGTCGCTTTGTCCCCGAGAAGGTGAAGCTACATGCTCCTATCTACTACTCCTACAGCAACGAGAAGACAACACCCAAATACAATCCTCTGGATCAGGACGTGAAACTCGATGAGGCTATTGAGATCTGCGAGACCAAGGAGCAGAAGGACAGTATCATGGAGTATGCAGTGACTCAGCGCACGTCCAAGAACTTCTCAATCTCGGGACTTAAGTTCGACGTGAAGACGATGAAGAATCCCATGCCTTGGGATCCTGCTAACTTCTCGTTCAGTTACTCGTTCACCAAGCAGCACATGAACGATCCCGAGAACGTGTACGAGAATACTAACGACTACCGCGGTAGCATGCAGTACAGCTGGACACCCTATGCCAAGCCATTCAAGCCGTTCTCCTACTTCATCAATGAGAAAAACAAGAGCATGAAGTTCTTCCGTGACTGGGAGTTGCACTACCTGCCCACCAATATCGCATTTAGCACCAATATCTCGCGATATTACTATGAGCAACAGACGCGCAACGAGACGGGTATCAGCGTTGATCTGCCGGTGTCGGTGAGCAAGAACTTCCTGTGGGACCGCCAGTTTGCCCTGTCATGGAACTTCACCAAGTCGCTGACTGCTACTTTCAACAGCAACACCACGGCTCACATCCTTGAGAAAGTGGGGCAGGTCAGCCGGTTGCGTGATGACTACGAAGAATGGCGTGACTCGGTGATGACTTCCATCCGCAACCTGGGAACACCATGGGCCTATAACCAGACGTTCAATGTGTCCTATAAGGCCCCGTTCAACCAGATTCCTATCCTGAGCTGGGTTGCTGTCAACGCGACCTACAACTCGACCTATCGTTGGGATCGAGGAACAGTTATTGACAATATCTCGTCGGGTAACACGATTGTGAACCAGACTACACGCTCGATTGATGGTCGCTTCAGTCTGGACCAGTTCTATAGCAAGATACCTTACTTCAAGAAGGTGGACGAGCGTTTCTCGAGCAAGAACACCCAGCGAGGTCCCAAGAAGGCGCCCAAGAAGGAGAAGCCTAAGAAGTTTAACCGCACGCTCAAGCTCAATCCCGACTCGTCAACGGTCATCAACCACAAGCTTGGCGTGAAGAACGTCAAGGTCACCGCCACCACAACCGATGATCAACCCTTCAAGATTGAATATAAGGTGAAGGACAAGGATAATGTTGAAATCAAAACCCTTGGCGAGGAGAACCTCAAGTTCACGATTACCGAAGTGCAGAAGGAAGAGACTAAGAACTTCTTGACCGAGGCGGCCCAGTATGCCACCCGCTTGCTGATGAGTGTACGCAGCGTGAATGTCAACTACAAGTACACCACAACACTGTCGGTTCCTCAGTTTGTGCCCGATGTGGGAGACATCTTCGGACAAACCACCCGATATGATGTTTTGTCGCCAGGTCTGGACTTCGCATTCGGCTTTGCCGACCAGTCCTATATCGAGAAGGCCATGGGCCGTGGCTGGCTGCTGGGCAGTCAGACGCAGACGACGCCTGCGCTCTATAATACCAACAAGGATTTTCGTGCCGATGTGCAGCTCGAGCCCATTGCCGGTCTCAAGATCAAGTTACACGGCGAACACAGGGATGAGCGCTCAAGCCAAATCCAATTCATGTATGCCGACCCGACCATCAACTATGGTGGCACATACTCCAGGACGCACATCGCACTGGCAACGATTTTCAAGGGCTTTAATGCTGAGGACAATTACCGCAGCGAGACATTCGACAAGTTCCTAGCCAATATCCCCGTTGTGGCCGACCGCCTGCAGCAGAAGTACATGGGTACCACTTATCCTGACCGTGGATTCTTTAGAAACACCAGCATGGCAGGAGAAACTTACAGCCTGGGCAACGGAGCCATCAACACCTCGAGCAGCGATGTGCTTATCCCAGCCTTCCTCGCTGCCTACTCAGGCAAGGACGCATCGTCCATCAACCTTAACCCCTTCCCCGGTCTGAAGGCGATATTGCCCAACTGGCAGGTAACCTATGACGGCCTGATGCGCATCCCGTTCTTCAAGAAGATGTTCAAGAAGTTCAACTTGACTCATGGCTACCAGTGTAAGTATTCCGTGGGACAGTTCTCTTCCTACACCGACTGGGTCACCATCGGCAACGGTCTCGGTTTCACCCAGGATGTCCTCACTGGTGGTGCCATCCCGTCGTCGCCCTACAACATCGCTTCGGTCAAGGTGGAAGAGAAGTTTGCGCCACTCATCGGCTTCTCGGCGACATTCTTCAACGACCTCACGCTGGGCGTCCAGTATGACATCCAGCGCACGTTGACGCTCAATTCGTCGGCAGGCCAGCTGGTCGAGGACAACAGGAAGACCTTTAACGTGACCGGCAGCTACACAATTGCTAATTTCAACCAGGTGCTCAAGATCAAGCGCAAGCAGCAGAATGTCAATAACGACCTCAAGCTCAGCTTCAATGCCAAGATGACGAGCAACACGGCGCTCATCCGCAAGATTGAGTTCAACACCGCTCAGGCCACCAACGGCACACGCACCTGGAGTGTTAACTTCAAGGCCGACTATGTGATGAGCAAGCGCATCACGTTGAGCGCCTATTTTGATTACCAGAACAATATGCCGCTTGTCTCGACAACCGCCTATCCCACGACGAGCAGCAACTATGGTCTGCAGATCACAATGGCACTGGCCAGGTAACGTCCCGCTATGATCCTCAGTCTGTCAGTCTATACAGGAACAGCCATCATGTTGGCCTTGCTGGGCTGGCACGTCAACAGGCGTGAGCAGCGACAGCTGGCAGCGGGTGGGCGAGAACTGCCCTTTGCCACATGGGAAACCATGACGGCAATCCTCATCTATGTGGCTGTCTCGTCGGTGAGGTGGCTCACATCGTGGGACTACAACATGTACTACTGCTACTATGTGAGTATGCAGTCGGTGGGTGACTTCTCACGCGAGAATTTTGAGCCCGGTTTCACTTTCATCACCCGTTTGATGGCCAAGTCGGGACTGCACTTTGCTGTATTCTTCGGCTTCTGGGCCGCCCTGCAGATTGTTATCCTGTACTATGCACTCAGGCACCGCAAGAGGTTGTTGCCCTGGCTTGCCCTGTGCATGATGCTTGGACCCTATTACATCCAGTGGATGAACACCATCAGGCAGACCGTGCTCGAGTGTATGCTGGTGCTGATGATAGAGCTCATCGAGCGCCGCCGGTTCTGGATATACCTGTTGTTGACACTGCTCGCCGCGACGTTGCACAAGATGGCGCTGCTGATGATTCCGGCCTACTTCGTGCCCCTGATTCCCACACGTGGTGTGAAACGGTGGATGCCCATCGCGGCCCTGATGCTTTGCGTCGTCATTGGGCAGTTCCCGCAGTGGATTCAGTGGCTGTTCAAGACCATTGGCGGCATGGCCGAGTATTTGGGCTATAGCCATTATTACCGCCTGTTCTCGAGTCACAATGTGACTTATCTGTTCGGCGGCTGGAACGGGCCGGCCCGTGTGTTGCCGTTTATCACGTGCCTGATGATGGCCTGGTATTATCCCGATATCAAACGTCTGAACGGCGGCCTCATTCTGTCGGCGACCTACCGCTTTGCCTTGATTCACATCGCCTACCTGAATGTGTTTGCCAACACGACCCTCTACCTGCGTCGTCCGGGTGACCTGTTCAGGGCTGCATTCCTGGTGATGGTGTGTTACACGTTGCACTACCTGTGGCGGGAGCGCAAGTGGGTGCCACTTGCCGTGATGGCTATCATGAACTTCTACTATGTGTTCTACGATATGGTCAAGGCCACAGTCTATCCCTCGAGCGTCACCTTCCCCGAACTGTACAAGACCTTCCTGCTTTAAAAGTGCACCCTCAAAAATATAACGACATCGCCGGCGGCATCCCGTCGGCGATGTTGACTGTGATGGGGTGAGGCAAAGCGGCTTTACTGCTTCTTCTCTCCGAACTTGTTGTAGCTGATGTTCTCCTCCTTGAACTTGTCCTTGGGTGCGGGGGCCTCGTCGGGATAACCGACACGCACCACGGCCACGGGGATGATGTTCTGCGGACAGTTGAGCACATTGGCAACCTCGGCCGTGCGCTCCATCACAGGATAGACTCCCGTCCACACGGCGCCCAGCCCCTGGGCATGGGCGGCGAGCAACAGGTTCTCGATGGCTGCCGACACGTCCTGAACCCAGAAGTCGGGCAACCGGGTCTTGCCGTCGGGCATCATTGTCTTGTCGGTGTCGCCACACACGGCAATCATCAGCGGAGCATTGTTGGGCTGGCGACCTGCCAACATTTCCAGGGTCTTGGGTTCATCGATCACGATGAAGTGCCAGGGCTGCAGGTTGACCGCGGTGGGCGCCGCCATTGCGGCCTTGAGCATGATGTCGATCTTCTCCTGCTCAACAGGCTGACTCTTGAACTGACGGATGCTCGTGCGCGTCATGATGTTCTCGATGGCGGCCTGACCCTTGTCGGTGTTTGCAGCCTTGTCGGTCTGGGAATCGCCACCCTGGGTTGAGCAAGCCCCAAGGGTGAGCAATGCGGTTGCCATAGCTAAAACTAATTTTTTCATTCCTGATGTTTGATTTTTTTAATGGTTATTGGGTGATGGTTAGAGGTATCGCTAACCATTAACCTCTAACCATTAACCCTTACTTGATGAATACCTTCTCGCCATTGTGGATGTAGATGCCGGCGGGCAGGTTGTTGCCCACAAACTTCTGACCCATGAGGTTGTAGTAGATGTTGTCATCATTAACTGTTGCCTTCACCTCGTCGATGCCAGTTGTCTTGTTGTAGGTGTAGATGAACTGGGTGACGGGCAGGTCAACATTGGTGCCGCAGCCCAAAACTGATGTTGCATCGGGGAAGTCATTGCCCTGAGCATACTCGACAAAGCTGACGTAGTTGTGGGTGTAGAGCATGGCCTTGCTGCGCACGCCTGAGGTGTAGAAGGGAGCATAGGCGCTGCCCACGGTGCAGTTGTCGTCATCATAGGCGTCAAACACGATGGTCACCAGCAGGCTCTTGCCGGCATTGATGGCAAAGGGCTCGTCGAGGTCAAAAACAATCTCACAATCGTCACCGAAGCTCTCCAGCAGGTCAAGGGTGACATCGCACTCCTGTACCGGCTCGCCAAAGATGAAGAACTGCTTCACGCCCTCGACCACGGCAAACTCGGTGTCGTCAATCTCTTCCAGATAGATCTTCACGTTGCGGGAGATTTCTTCCCATGCCCCGTCGTTGCGGAACTTGAAGGCCATCTGCTGGATCTTCACGTCCTTGAGTTCTTGAATGTCTTGGAGCTGCTCGGCTGTGTAAATCATCTGGCATCCGGTGTGGGCTAGGTAGAATGTGGTGGGGGCCATGTCAAAGAATGACCCGTCATAGACCTCGGTGGGAGCGGTAAAGTCACCTACCTCCATCACGCCCTGCATCGTCTGCGCCTGGGCACTCATCGTCAAAGCGGCCACTGCCGCAAGAATCATGTAAAATTTCTTCATTTTTTAGAATTTTAATGGTTAATAAATGGGTTGCCATAAACTAGCGTTGCAAAAGTAGCAAAAAATATAATCATCTGCAAGAATCAAGGGGTGTTTTTAAAAGAAACTGAAAGAACAGCTGAACAGGGTGATGGACGACGCGAATTGAACATGACCTGGAAGTGATGTCTACCCCACGAGAAATTTTCCAACGGATTAAACAATTTATCAACAATTGAGTCAAAAAGTGGCGCAAATTGAATTGCCGTATGAGATTTTGTGCGTAAATTTGTAGGTTAAACCTAATATCGGGGCATCCGTGCATGCCTGGGGCTAATGTGAGCCTGCTGTGCGCTGCTCTGGAACAGATTTAAAAAGTACAAGAAAGAATGAACAACGATCGAATTTTAGAGATCAACATTGAAAACGAAATGAAGACCAGTTACATCGACTACTCGATGTCGGTCATCGTTTCGCGTGCGTTGCCCGATGTGCGCGACGGCTTCAAGCCCGTGCACCGCAGGGTACTCTACGGCATGGACAAGTTGCGTAACTACTCCAATGCCCCCTACAAGAAGTCGGCCCGCATTGTGGGTGATGTGCTGGGTAAGTATCACCCCCACGGCGACTCGTCGGTTTACTTGGCTATGGTGCGTCTGGCCCAGGATTGGGCCATGCGTTATCCGTTGGTCGATGGCCAGGGTAACTTCGGATCGGTCGACGGTGACAGCCCCGCTGCCATGCGTTACACCGAGGTGCGTCTCGACAAGATGGGCGAGAGCATGATGGAAGACATGGACAAGGACACTGTTGACTTTGTGCCCAACTTTGACAACACGCTCGACGAGCCCTCGGTGCTGCCCACCCGCATCCCCAACCTGCTGGTGAACGGTGCTACGGGTATCGCCGTCGGCATGGCCACCAATATGGCTCCCCACAACTTGGGCGAGTGCATCGATGGCTGCCTGGCACTGCTCGAGGATCCCGAGATGGAGGTCAGCGACTTGATGAACTACATCAAGGCCCCCGACTTCCCCACGGGCGGAATCATCTACGGCTACCAGGGCGTGAAAGACGCCTTTGAGACCGGACGCGGCCGCATCGTCGTGCGCGCCAAGGCCGAGATCGAGACCGAGCACAACCACGAGCGCATCGTCGTCAACGAGATCCCCTACAACGTCAACAAGAAGGACCTCATCGAGAACATCGCCCGCCTGGTCGAGGAAAAGAAGATTGAAGGTATCGCCGACATCAACGACGAGAGCGACCGCCACGGCATGCGCATCGTCATCGATGTGAAGAAGGACTTCAACCCCAACGTGCTGTTGAACAAACTATACAAGATGACCGAGTTGCAGTCTTCATTCAGCGTCAACAACGTGTGTCTGGTTAACGGACGCCCCATGTTGCTGAACCTGAAGCAGCTGCTGCACTACTTCCTGGAGCACCGTCACGAGGTGGTGATTCGCCGCACCCAGTTCGACCTCAAGAAGGCCAAGGAACGCGCACACATCCTCGAAGGACTCATCATCGCCAGCGACAATATTGATGAAGTGATTGCCATCATCAAGAGCAGTGATTCGACCGAGCACGCCATACAGCGCCTGTGCGAGCGCTTCAGTCTGAGTGAGGTGCAGGCTCGCGCCATCGTTGAGATGCGACTGCGTCAACTCACCGGACTGGAGCAGGAGAAACTGCACAACGAGTTGGCCGAGGTGCGCAAGACCATCGAGCACCTGCAGGCTATCCTCGACGATCCCGCCGAGTGCCGCAAGGTCATCGAGCAGGAATTGATCGAGGTGAAGGAGAAGTTTGGCGACGAGCGCCGCACCCAAATCGAGTATTCCAGCGAGGAGATGAACGCCGAGGACTTCTACAGCGACGATCCTATGATCATCACCATCTCCCACTTTGGCT
>ERZ842401.5586-NODE-5586-length-13861-cov-7.901492_pt1 | contig 13861 bp, 17 predicted proteins | sample MGYA00521270_ERZ842401 | MGnify/ENA primary metagenome ERZ842401 (study PRJEB31892, sample SAMEA3878208) | bioreactor metagenome | biome: Moose rumen | place: Sweden | collected 2011-10 | study: EMG produced TPA metagenomics assembly of the PRJEB12797 data set... | reverse complement strand
TCATGAAAAGCCTTAACGTAACGGTTAATCGCGCTATGGAAATTTTATGTATTCCTGCTGATGAACAGAAAAAGTACATATCTTTGCTTTAATGAACATTATTATCTCAATATATTCACTATGGTGAGCTATCACAGGCTCGCCATTTTTTCTGTCCATTATTTTATAATGCCCTTTTCCAGGAACTCTGCCAAATTAACATGCTCCTTCAGACGCTCTGCCGCAACCTTTTCCATATCATGCTTGACCATGATTTCCACTAATTGTTCAAAAGTGGTCTTTGTCGGATTCCAGCCAAGTTCGTTCTTTGCCTTGGTCGGGTCACCCCAAAGATTTACCACATCCGTCGGACGATAGAAGTCCGGACTGACCTCGACTACAACCTTGCCCGTAGCCTTGTCGATGCCCTTTTCCTCCATACCTTCTCCCGTGAATTCCAATTCAATCCCGGCATGATGGAAAGCCAGCTGACAGAACTCACGCACCGAATGCTGCACGCCCGTTGCAATGACAAAATCTTCCGGTTTGTCATGCTGGAGAATCAGCCACATACACTCCACATAATCCTTCGCATACCCCCAATCACGCAGGCTGTCGAGATTGCCGAGGTACAACTTCTCCTGCTTGCCCTGCGCAATGCGGGCAGCCGCCAATGTAATTTTGCGTGTTACAAAAGTTTCCCCGCGTCGCTCCGATTCATGGTTAAAGAGAATTCCCGAGCACGCGAACATATTATAGGCTTCGCGATATTCTTTCGTAATCCAGAAGCCGTACTGCTTGGCAACAGCATACGGAGAATACGGATGGAACGGCGTGTTCTCATTCTGCGGAACTTCCTCCACCTTGCCATAAAGTTCCGATGTGGATGCCTGATAAATACGGCAAGTATCCTTTAGCCCACTTAGACGAACTGCTTCCAGAATACGCAACACCCCCGTAGCGTCCACATCCGCTGTGAATTCCGGTGCATCGAAAGAAACCTGCACATGACTCTGTGCCGCCAGATTATAAATTTCATCCGGACGCACCGTGCTGATAGTGGCCATCAGACCCATAGAATCGCCCATATCACCATAATGCAGATGGAAGTTAGGCTTTCCTTCCAAATGTGCAATGCGTTCCCGATAATCCACCGACGAACGGCGGATTATGCCATGCACCTCATAACCTTTTTCGAGCAGGAACTCTGCCAGATAAGAACCATCCTGACCGGTAATTCCGGTAATTAATGCTTTTTTCATAAATACTCCCTTCATCCACTATATGCGGGCCAACTTACAAGTCTGTGCTATTACATTCCTGATTTTTCATTCTACCATTTTATTATTTTTTTGATTATTCGTTTTATCTTTCTTTTATAACCATATGCATTTTCAGGTTTGAGTTTTATTAAGTGTTTTTTTGAATTACTATTATTCGATTGATTAACCATCATTGCCATTTTATTAAACAAATTATATTGTTTTAGTACTTTCTCTCTAGATTCTTTTATGTATTCTAGGCGTTTATCAAACAAATCTCCATTAATAATATCTTCGATGATTTTAATTGATTTTTCCGGCTTCCTAATGTCTATTTGCGTAAAAGAATTATTATTAAAATAATTGCCTACATTATCTGCCCCATGATAAATAGGATATGTATAAGTTATAAATGGATCTAGTAATTTTTCTGTTATGTAATCATCTTGAACAGCATTTTCTATTGCAATATGATATTTATATGACATTAGCACATCTGCCTTATCATCAAAACTATTTATTCCTCTTCCGAATACATCGATTTTATCTCCAAAATGTTCTTTTAACTTATCAACAAATTCTAAACGTTGTACATGTCCTTCACACATTCTTTTATCAGATGATACAACCGATATCAGTTTATCTTTTTGAGGCACAGGCATTTGCAACAATTTATCAAAGTCAAATTCTGGATTTATTCTTTGTACCCCATCAGCAAAAGAAAGGCCAACAAACCACATACACCAATAATTACGAAACATATTTTGAACATCATAATGTTTTTTTTGTATACCAATAACATTGGGAAATTGCTTTATAAATCCATCGTTATATATATGTATACAATCTGGTTCTCCCATGATATAAAATACTTTATCCTTAGGGCAAAGACACTTATCCCCCTCCTTTAAACAGTTAGGGTCAAAAACAAACCATGCATCACATTCATCAAGATGAGGATCATTTAGCACAAATTTACAATTATCCCAAACACCTCGATTGTCTAGTGTCTGATGAATAATGGTATCATGAAGACCTGAAACCTTAATTATTTTCATCTATCAATACCTCCGCATACATGCAATCTTAACCACGCGATAAGCATTTCTAACAGTCAGTGGAGTTACTGTAAAAAGCCGCTTTGCCTTTTGCAGTCTTCCAATATGTATTTGTCGAATGAATTTATAACATAGGTTAGAAAATTCTTGCATTTCTACACTATCTTTATAATCTAGTTTTGATCGCAACTTACATATCTGTTCGTAGCAATATATTTCACCATCTTTACCCAAAGCAGATTTATCATCAAATGTTAATTTTTTCTGCCAGCTAAAATTTCTAAGCACAATTATCGTTGTCAAATACTGTTGTCGCTTATTATGCTTAGCACTGATATGTGTATCGGTTACGCGATAGTTTAATATTACCTCCGGTATGTTTCCAAATTTGATTCCTCTTTTTTTTAGACGGCACCACAACTCATAGTCTTCTGCGTACAAGTAATCTTGATTGTATAATTCTCGCTGATACACAACACTTCTGCGCATCATAATTGTTGGATGTGCCATAACGCATTCTCGAAACAACTGTTCCGATATTCTTTTCGGTTCACTAACACATTCTACCAGTCTATTCTCTGTTCCAAAACACTTATAAGAGCCACCACATATATCAATATTTGGATGATTAAGCAGATATTTTAGTTGTAATTCAAAACGATTTTGTACGGAAATATCATCAGCATCCATTCGTGCAATAAAATCACCTTTTGCATGCCTAATTCCTTCATTTAAAGAATACACCAATCCTTTATTTTCATCTCTGTCAATAAAAATAATACGTTTATCTTTATATGAACGAACTACATCGGCAGTTTTATCTGTGGAACCATCATTCACAATAATAAATTCAAAATCCCTGTATGTTTGATGCAAAATGCTTTCTATGGCATCAGCAATATATGTTTCTGCATTATACGCAGGCATAATTACGCTAATCATCTAAGCTAATCCACCTTTACTTTTATCCACTCATCAGGATATAAATCACGAATATCATACGCATCCCCAATACAGTTGTACCATGCGTTAGGAGCAAATACTTGTCCCCCCCCCGTAGACAGATATGCTCCCCACCAACTAAATGTACTGTTGGCAATAATATGATGTTCACATTTCCACATCAAAATCATGTCTTCGTAACCATGGTCTTCATCATTTCCTGTTACGTAATGTACGCGATTATTGTCAAAATCCATATTTTCTCTGACCCATTCCAAATCGTTGGAAAATACATATACACTGAGTTCACCATACTTTTGTGTCAGTTCATGCAAACAATGCTGATAGTACGCTAACGGCATTACCTTATAGATTTGCCGATTTATCGCCGTCTGCAGGTAATCCCCCCGGCGAATATGTAATGACACAGTAGGCAGTTTATCCTCTACAATTTGCTTTTTCCATGTCCTTGTATTCTCTGACAAGGGCACCTGACAGGTAAAATCCTGTTGCAACACATCCTTGATTTCATCAAAATACTTGGAACTGCTCCAATAGCCAGACAGATACGCATCTTTCTGCGTCATATTCTTAACTTCTGGGTGAAACCAACTCCCTCGTTCTGTAATCAACGGAATCAATTTACCAAAAATTCGCCGACCTCTTGGCAGACGATTATATAACTTCACCCACCACTTATTGGTCGGCTTCCCTACTGTCGTGAACTTATCCAAAGCAAATACTCTTGCCTCTTTTCCATCGAAATAGCTCATTTCATATTCGAGTGAACTATTATTTTTAAGCGACAGATAACGTCCTAAAGCATATTGATACATCTGATTTCCCAGACCGCCCTTTATTTCCATGCAAACCATTTTTTCACCCCAACTTAGTTCGTATAGCACCGAATACTTGCTTACCATATTGCAGCATATTTTTAAATTCTTCTGTACGACAAAATATAAGTACATTAGCAAGTGTCAACAATAGAAAAATCACAATCCCTGACAAGATTAACTGACAAAAATTAGCATAGAATCCCACATAATGAAACCCAACATACAGCATTGCCACTACTGTAAGTTCTATCACTGACCATTGCAAATGCCGCCATAAATAATGGACTTTATTCTGCCCATTAAGTATGTAATCAAAGACAATCCGCAACCTACCATAGCCGATACAGAACCATCCCAGCCAACTGGCTAATATCAAACCAGCAACGCCCCAATAATAAATAGCTAAAATCGCCACGGGTAATTTCACCACCGCTGACAGCACTATCATATTGCGGTCTTTTTCAAACATTCCCACAGCACCACGGAAGTTGCACATATTCTCAAACTGCACCATAGTAAACACATTTAAGGCCATCACAAACAACATAGCTTCCGGTAAAAGAAAATCATCACCAAAAAACAAACGCATAAATGGCTGAAAAAGAATCGCATAGATAGCTGTCAAATAGCCAGCAAATAGTAGATAGAAAAAATCCAGCATCCAAAAGATACGCAAGGTCTTGCTATTATCTCCTTCATAAACCAAACTGCCTATGGAAGGTACCACACCTTGCAAAGCTTTATACATGATGGAGAATATTCCCCTATCAATAATCTGATAATTAGCAAACAATCCAGTAATTCGCAACCCCAACATACTGGACAAGAAAATTGCATCTGCCCCACCATATACAAAACCTGCCACTTTTTGCACCAGCAGATTCTTCACATCGATAATAAACTTTCTCTCCCGAATCTCCTGCAATGTAACCTTAATATTATGAATAAACGGATATTGTTGATGTACCCTTCGAACAATAATTAAATTGGCCAATACATTGAAAAACAATCCTAACACCGAATACAAAATATAGCTTTGTAAACACACAATAGCCAGCAAACGTAGAATATTCGTACCAATACTACATAACGTATCTACTCGAATACACATATAATCTTTTTGGTCAGCTACCAGCAAAGTTCTCTTATAAGCTAAAAAATACGAAGATAAAATTGTCCCAATCTGTATCACATAAACAAACTGTACATAGAACCAAGGCAGCGTAGTATCACGTATAATACAAGGCAAGAAGAAAAATAAGATAATTCCTATCACAAAAATAAAACAGCCTATAAGGGTATATATATGCCGATAAATATTCATCAAAACATTTATCTCTTTTTTATTCTGTGCAGATAGTTCTCTATATAAGCTATAACTAATAATGGAAGAAATGCCTAACTCTGCCATAGAAAGCATTGTAACAATATTCGAAAATAATCCTTCAATGCCTAATAACTCCACCGACAAATAAACCGTGAAGTATTTCCGCACCACAATAGCCAATAAAGATGTTAACGCAAACGAGCCCAACGCATATCCACTATTTCGCAAAACATTTATAGAACGCATTATTATATATCATTCCCACCTATATCAATGCAGCTATCAACGCCAAACAAATTTATAGCACCTTTTAAACAAGCACAACTTATTTTTTTAGGATAATAAACAATTAAACTATTTCTTGCTCTTGTGCAGGCAACATAAAATAAATGCTTAGCGTTTTCTATCCTTTCGTTATTATAATCAGGATTAGAAAAAAACTCTAACAAAGCATCGAAATCATATTTACTTCAATTACCATTGTCTAAAATCAGTAAAACATCATCATATTCTTCTCCTTTAACTCCGTGAATTGTGGAAAAAATTGTATTTTTAAATAAGTATTTATAAACATTACTAAACTCGATATACGAAATTTTACTTACTTCTTTTATGAAATCAGGCTTATCATTTTCTTTTTGAGCAGGTTGGATTAAATTTTATAAAGATGTCTGGTTGGCAGGCTTTCTTCATTATCATTCCACCACTTTCGTGGCAATTTATATGCATAAGAACCATATAATCCGATATATAAACTGTTTAGTCTCTGCTGACCATCTATAACTGCATCAAAGTCAAAACTAAATGCAGCTACATTACACTCTGCCCCCTCTGTCTGATATCTTTCCCGATATTCTTTTAGAAACGTAAAAAACGGATAGGATGCGTTGTTTTCTTGCCGCTTGACATGCCAAAACATAAACATATTGATTGGGTAGCCACGCATAATGCTGTAAGCGCAGTTATCTGGTCGGCACTCCAAACAAACTTCCGCTGTATCGCCGGAAGTACATACTTTCCCTCAGCAATATTGCTCGTTGCCTCACGAATAGAAATTGGCGTCCTTATTCCTGATTCTGACATTTCTGATTCTCCTTTTCTAATAACAATGCTTATTTATGTACAAACTAAGTCTTATTCTTGTAACGAACAATCTTTTCTGTCAATTTAGGAGACAGACAAACTAATAGCGCCTTTAACTTAAATCTTGGACTATTATAGCTATTAATCAAAATAGCTGACAGTGATTTTCTCATTTCATTTACAATCCAAAATCCATCTGTTTTATATTCATCAGCTTTATACTTCATCATGCCAAGTAGTTGCATATAAGCCTTTTGTATTTGTGACTCTGCCAACTCTTCCAAATCTCTGTCTTTATTTTTAACTAATGATTTTATTTTTTCGCAAGCATATAGTAATGACTTATCTTTGCTTGTATATTTTTTTGTTCCAGCGCTATTGCTTCTATGAAAATAATGATAATACGGCTTATTTATGTATACCACTTTTTCAGAATTTAATAACGCCATTACATCAAATAATCTGTCCTCACCATTTATCACTTTTTCATCATATAGAATGTTATTACAAGTTTTTCCAGAAAAAAGTTTATTACAAGTTATGTACATTCCATGTAACAAATCATACTTGATGGCTTCCATGCTCGTCATCACTGTATCTATGCTATCAGCAATTAACTGCTCAGCTCCGTTCTCATATTCATGCATTAATGAACACGCTGCAATATCAGCACCATTTTCAGCTATATTACGATATAATTCCATATACATATTTTCATCAATATAATCATCTGGATCCACAAAGCCGATATAATCACCAGTTGCTATTCGCAACCCTGCATTCCGAGCACTACTTACGCCTTGATTCTCTTGGTGAATTACTACTATTCGTGAATCCTTTGCCTGCCATTCATCACAGATATTTCCCGAAGTATCTATACTGCCATCATCCACCAAAATGATTTCCAACGAGGCATATGTTTGTAACAAAAGACTTTTTATACATCTCGGTAAATATTGTTCAACATTATATACAGGAACAATCACCGAAATTGTTTGAATATTTTTCTTCATCCTCATACTTCATATCCTTGAATCAAATAAAATTTTTTGCATACATTTTGCTTACCTACGAGTGAAGCCGTGCCACGCATGGTAGCAACCATAATGTCAGATTTTGGGGAAATCTTCATCCGTGTAAATGTATAGTTTCTTACCCTTTGACGATAAAGCAAACCAGCGCGGATAGAAAAATTTACGAAACCCACCAATCAATCCAGCCAAAACATTCGAATAAATTCAGACAAATGATATCTTTTTCCCATTTGCCTACAATTCATAGACAATATTGACTGTCCAATTACGTTTTGACAATCGATTAGCATATTCATAAACGACCTTATATCCACCAATAGCAAAATTTTTCTCAGGATATAATACTAATGAAACATTATTCATGAGTAAATCCACCTCTTTTTCTGCATGACAATTGAAGAAAACTTCTCTTAGTTTATAATAACTAGAAATTTATATTTCAGTACATAAGAAATTTTTTTTAAAAGAACTCATAATTTCCAGTTCCCCATCTGTCTCCCAATATTAAATATAATATTTCAGCGAAACAATATAATAAAAGGCAACATTTTATAAAAAATTTATTCTTTCCACTATAATTATCAATCAGCATAGGAATTAATATGCAAATATAAATATCAAAAACATTTATAAATCTATTAAAAATATCTATTTTAAAAGATACTAAGCCGACCAAAATACTACACATTATAAATAGACATGAATACGTTATCATTAAATTTTCTTCTTTACTTCTATTTACTTCTCTAATACGCATTCCTTTATACAACAAAAATGCATAAACAATTAACGTTATTATCATATAGTATGTAACTACAGGTTCATTTTTATCAGTTAAATATAATAAATACTTCTCAGACAAATAGTCCTGTATAAAAGGAAAAAGTATAAAAAAGCTCCCGCCTAAAAAAATAATAATAAAAAACATTTTTTTACATTGTTCGTACCGGGTATTATTACAAGTAATTTTAATAAAAAAGCAAATAGGTAATAAAATTACCACACCAAAATGAAACAAACTTGCAAATAGTATTACACTCATTCCCTTAAAATGTTGTCTATTACAGATATATGGCAACGCATTACATGCAATTGAAATTGCTAATGCTTGCCTCAAAACACATAATGAATAAGAATAAAAGCCAAATCCAATAAGTATTATTGGTGCTAGCCAATAATACTTATTTTTTATACATCGGTAGCAAAAAAGCCCCATAAAAATATAAGTAAGAACACTAGACAAAAAAATATAGCCTTGTGAATCATCAAATATATAGTACGATATCACCATTAGAATACGTGCACCTATTTCTAGATAATATCCCTTGTCGAAATATTCCCATTCTATATCATGACCATTAGTCCAATAATATAGATAATGATACATAGATGTATCGATACCAACTTCTGGTGATCTTAGACCAGATAAGGCTCCCATAGAAGCGAAAACAATGAAAAAAAATATTTTTTTGTTATTATATAATTTAGGCAGAAGTAAAGCCATTATCATAACTAAAATATAGTACATTTTTTCACCTTTTTAAAAATTTATATATCACAGTGCCTAATGCCAGCATACGATACATTCTTAAGTAATAAATCGTAAAAAGTATTTTTTCTGACAAAGAATAATTATATCTCCATCCTATTTCTTTAAGATCATATTCTTTCATCATTCTTTTAAAGATTTTTTCCCGTTCACAAATTTTGATATTATTACTACACTTAAAAATGTAAAAAAATATAAGTATAATCGCATCTCTAATAAAATATGCACTTTCTTTAACACCAAATTGACTAGCAATTTCTAATTCTTTTTTTAATAAATAAAACGTATCATCAATATAGTTAATATAGTATTTATTAGATGTAGAAGATACATAATCCATGTGTCGATAATATATATTATTATTTATTACAATTCTATTTGCCTTAGTCAATGACAGCATTGAAAACAATCTATCTTCATGACCATGTTTAAATCTCAAATCAAACCTTATATTATTTTTTTCTAACAATTCTTTACGAAACAATCCATCCCAAACAAATGACAATTTGCTATTTTGAAACAAAGAAAGAAATATTTTTTTGTCCAATTCATTATACACATTAACATCAATGTTTAAGGGATCATCACTTATTGTTTGTGAACTAAGGATAAAATTATCGCCACAATAAAATTCAAATCCAAATTTTACTATATCGGCATCATATTTATCTGCCAATTCAATATTATCCCTAATTAAATTCCTTTTAAACCAATCATCATGATCGCAAAAAGCGATATACCTCCCATTAGCTTTATCTATCCCAAAATTTCTTGCCGCGCATAACCCTTTATTATCTTGATGAAATATTTTTATACAATCATATTTTCGTTTTATTTCTTTACATATATTCCAGGTTCTATCAGTTGAACCATCATCTATTAAAATAATTTCAAATTTATATTTTGATTGTTCCAGTATAGAGAGAACTGTATTTTCCAAAAAAGTTTGTGAATTATATAAAGGAATTATTACAGAAACATCCACCGCTCCACTATTTGTCATATTCTCCACCACTTATCAGGAATAATATCCATTGATTGCTCACTCATATTAAACCAACGCCTCGGCACCACAACATTACTGTTTTTATTCAACCATGCTCCCCACCAACCAAATGTACTATTAGGAATGATAATTCCTTTACATTGCGTCATAAGATACATATCCTGCCAACTATCTTCTCCTGCATTACCTTCTACGTATACTACGTTTTCATCTGCAAAGATTTTTTTACAAAAAAGAATATCATTTGAAAAAATAAAAAAAATAGGTTTTTTAAAATACTTTTTCATAATATCTATTGCTTTTTTATAGTATTCTTCATCACATACTTCATATAATGAATTATTTACATAATCCCCCCTTCGTACATGTATAGCAACCGCTTCACAACTATTAATTCTTTTATTAATTGACATGCTTTGTTTATTTAATTTACCAAATTGATAAATTTTACATATTTCATCTTTTATCGATGCAAAGTATTTTTCACTTTGAAAATACCCAGCAATATATTTATTGTCAACATTTACCAGATTTTGTTCAAATGTAATTGCCTCCATTGGATTTCTTTGATAAATAAAAGTTTTTTTTACATTCAATCGTTCTAAAATCCGACCAGCTAGGCTATAACTACAATATCCTAATCTTTCACAATCATCTTTAGAGGCATATTTATTATTAAAATCTATTGAAAAAGCATTTACTAACTCAACTTTTTTTCCGTAAAAATCAAGCCAAGACCTGTCATACTTAACTACTTTTCCATAATGTTCCATCGCCACACCATATGCATATTGGAACATTTGATTTCCTAATCCTCCCATAAAGCGAATAATTATCAAATTATATTACCCCATTTATATACTTTCTAACTTTCATTTTCACTAATTTTATAGTTTTACCTAGTAAACTTCTATCAACACCTCGTAACGTATCATAATCTGCATATTTGCTTTTATCACGTGTTAATATATTTTTTTCAAAAGGAATATCCATTCCATCAGGATAAGCATAACCAGGATCAAGCAATTTATATTTATGCGAACAAATATATTTATTTAAATGTGACTCATCATGCCATTTTGCTATGATTCCATTTCTTTGATCATCATCAATTTTCATTGCTAGTTCAGAAATCATTTTAATAAATTCCTTTTTGGAACCTCCCTCCAAACAACCTTGTACATATACTTCACCCTCATTTTTTCCTATATATGCATTACTCTTACGATTTTTTTCATATGGATATTTAGCAGATTTCACGTTATAATATCCTGGATGTTGCACCACAAGCAATTCATTATTTGGTAAAAATTCATCACCTATGTTTTTTATAAAAAGAATATTTGCATTAAAAAAAAAGATATAATCGTAATTTTCTAATTTGTCTTTTATTAAATTAAACATTTTAAATCTGTAAAGAGTATTCCCTGGCCATCCCCAATTTTTTTGTTTGATTTTTGTTACAGAACAATTAGTCTCCGCAAATATTTCTTCTGCATCAGTAAACACAAAATAGTCTTTATCATGTTTACACAAAAAATATTTTTCTGCACTTAGATAGAAATCTTTCCAAAATATATCGTATTTACCTATTGCAATATATAATATAGCTATTTTCATAAAATTCACCAATCTCTATGAAATATTTTTATTAATACATTAGGCATTAATGACAATAGTAATGGTTTAAATGAATAAATCCATCCTCTTGACAATATTCCCAATTCATAATAGCCAATAATTCTTACCATCAGTTCATGTAATCTGTTTAATCTCTTTCTTTTTGCATACCCTATTTTACCTTCTCTGTATTGCAATAACACCTTAGGAATATTAGCCCCCAATTTACCATGTCCATAAAATCTCATCCATAATTCATAATCTTCAGTGCGCCTAGCTATTTTTTGCGTACTATAAATATCACCATTGCTAAACACCTCACGACGAAACATCATTGCTGGGTGTACATAAGGATTGTTATACAAAAAATCTTCCTCAGACGGAAATGTGGGCACTACTCTATGTCCCCATACCTTACTGCTATCGTCTATATAGTCAATACAACTTCCCACGAACATATACTCTTTGTTATTATCCAAAAAGTTTAGCTGTTCTCTGAATCGGTTTGGCAAGCAGATATCATCATCATCCATTCTTGCTATAAATTGTCCACATGCTGCTTCCAAACACCTATTTAGTGTAGATGCAAGGCCGAGATTTTGGGGATTATGAATTAATTTTATACGACTATCCATATCTGCTACATCAGATAAAATATTGCTGTACGCTTTTGATGAGCCATCGTCACAAATTATAAACTCAAAATTTGGCTCTGTTTGTACTAAAACTGACTTCACCGCTGTTTTTATATAATCTTCATTGGGATTATATGTACCCATAATCACCGAAATCAAAGGTCGATTACTGTTATTCACATTAAACCTGACTTTCTGTAAATATTGAAAACATCATCCAAAACATCCTCAATAGCATATTTTTTACTGTGATAAATATTAAAATTACGCATAGCATTTTTTTCCCTTTCATCCATGTTATATATTCTGCACAAACCATCAGCAAAACCATCTACATCCATAGGATGAAATCTATATCCAGATTTACCAGCCACCATGCAATCCCTTGCTCCTCTAATATCTGGAACTAGGACTGGTAAACCGGCACTCATTGCCTCAACAATGGCCATAGGCAGTCCTTCTCGACAAGATGTAAACAGAAAACAATCTGCCATACCTAGGAGTTCTGGAATATCATGTCTATATCCCAAGAATAGTACTCTATTTTCCAAAGCCAATGCCTTTACCTGTTCTTTTAATTCATGCTCACTATCTCCACTGCCACAAAGTATATATACACTATTAGGAATATCCGCCTTACAAAAAGCCTTTATGGCCGTACGTTGATTTTTGTTTTGATTTAATTCCGCCACTGTTATGACCACAAAAGCATCCGTTGATATGCCAATCTTTTTCCTCATAATCGACTTCCTATATTGAGGCATATTAAACCTATGTAAATCACAGCCAATACTGTTAATCTGATGAACATTATTAGGTACTCTCAATAAAAATCGACATGCTGCCTCATAATCTTCACGATTTACTGTTAATAAACAATCAGTATATCGCGCTAAAAATTTTTCTACATTACGATAAACTATATTTTTATACCACTCGTTACCCTGAAAAAAGTGAAAGCCATGACATATATATACTATTTTACAATTCGATATATTTCTCCCTGCCACGCGACCAATTACACCACCTATCGGTGTGTTACAAATAATAAGATTATACTTCATCATAGCAATAATCTTTTTTAGCTTTTTATACGCTGTGATATTTTGCCATGACAAGGGAGTTCTAGTGAAATTTATATCATAATAATTATCACAACCAGGAATGACTAAAGCATTAGGCGGCGTAAAATCATTGCGAGCCGCTACATCCACTTGCCAGCCAAAAGATTTAAATTTTTTTATATATGGCAAATGAAATTCATTAATATGTTTTTTTACTACTGTTGCCACAAATAATACTTTTTTCACTCAAAATCTCCATACTCATTGTTACTTATATCATACTTATCAATAGACAACGATTTTGTTTCTACTCCCATGCCTTCCGTAGCACTCTTTGTAAATAGTACCTTTACCGTCTGAATAATAATGATGAAGTCTGTAAGCAAACCACATTTTTCGATATACATGAGGTCATAGACCAGCTTATCAAATGGTGTCGTGTTGTATTTGCCATAAACCTGCG